>Ga0126343_10001258_pt1 | contig 11595 bp, 7 predicted proteins | sample Cyp2metagenome_FD_92531 | JGI IMG/M metagenome (GOLD analysis project Ga0126343, IMG submission 92531) | Coral microbial communities from Lord Howe Island, Old Settlement Bay, Australia - Cyphastrea 2 metagenome | ecosystem: Host-associated > Invertebrates > Cnidaria > Coral ... | reverse complement strand
TTTTCAAATCAATGACGTTTCCAGAGCCCTAGTTCCTCATGTTGATTTTAGGCAGAGAGGGTAGTTCATGGGATGAAATGGGTATGTATTGTGATGATGTGAAGCGAGCAAAGTAGAATAGAAGAGTCGTTCTCGTACTCGATCTCGTACTCGTACTCAAATCTAAAGTCCCCTAATATTGTCACTGCGATCTATCACACGAATTCAAATTGGTTGGAATTCGTGTGACATATCGCAAAGACAAAATAAGCGCAAGCAGCCTTGTCGCAGCATGTGTACGCATCTGAAAGAAGTCGCTGGGACAAAATTTAAATCATCCAATGAGGGAGCATCAATTAGTTTCTCGCCGACAGAGCTGAAAAACGTCTGCGCATGTGCGAGATTTCATGGCTCGCGCAGGCGCCAACGGCCTGGGCACCATACCAGACCTCGAACAAAATGGCGGCGTTTTTAAAAAGTTTTGTATGGCGCCCGGTTTATGGTGAAAAGGTAGAGCCACACTGAAACGGTAGAAATAAATTTTTACACAAGCTTCTTCGACCATTGCTCGGCACATACTTTTTTGTACACAAGGGGTTTAATGCTTGAACAATTGGTAAAAACAGCGCGTAAACACGAGAGACTTATCGAGGACTTGGGGGATGACATCCGAGTAACGCCGGGTTTGGATTTTATTCACGTCAATCCTATTGTTTTTTTGTCGCACATACAAAGCCCGTGAGTGTGCTTGCCAGTTTATTAAGCGAAGACGAGCTGGATAACACGCCAAGGTCACCTAAGGCGGCTAGACGAGGCCATTGCTCGGTTCGTGGACGGGAATTTCACTCACCATTTTTTCGAGGCTTGTTGTATGCAGACGTTATTCAGGCCTGTTTTTCCCGCCATGTTAAATTTGAACTAGTTAACATTTCCTCTCTTCCAAAATCGATTGCGTGCACCGAACATGTGTCTTATTGCAACGACTTGTGGCGCAGCATCAGTTTAGACGAAGGGACTTGTCGCCGCGATGTGTCGCAGCGATTTGTTGCATCGTGTGCCTCGGCCTTTATGCTTAGGGATGCACTAAATTACTCAAGCTCATCTGTTCAATAAACTATCAGATGGAAGAATAACAAGGATACAGTAAGAGCAACCCTCCGCATGCTGGCACCATGGGCCAATGCTAAAACGAGGAACTTGCCATAAAGAGTCCATATTACGGAAGCTTCAGATAGCTTGAAGGACCGGAGGTAACTGGTCCATTAGCCTGTAGCGCTGGCATAAATTGTTTCTTTGCTTGGAAAAAGGAAAAAAAGCATAAACGAACTTGTATTCAAATTATGAGTATTCAAAGGGAAGCTATCATCCATGTCAAAGTGCTTCCGATCCGGATGACCTTTGCGAGCTGCGGTTATAAAATAATTGTGAGCAGATGAAAGTTTCGAATACCTGATACTAAATTATTAGGTGCTGTGCACGTGATCAGCCCGAGAAATCTGCTAGGCACAAATCAGTGTTAATGGGAAAGTTCACAAGGCAATTTCAGTAACTAAGAAACAAGAATAATTCCCAACAGGTTATTATACTTTCTTTCGGTATTTGCTTATACCTCAGTGAATGCTGATTAACTTTCGTCGTCACGCAACAACGAGATGCAAGTCGCGCTTTCGTCTACCCAACTTAACAAAAAAAGGTGTTCTATCTGGTATTCTCTGTTCGTTGCAACCATAGCACGTCCACAATAGAGAATCAAAACTGTCTTCCAAATTACCTCTTGATAGCGAGATTCTTGTGCCCCTGAAGAAGGCAACAATTTAGATTTGCATTCTCTGGTTGTCCACCACAGAGTACAGAAAAATGCTTGTTGCATTAAAATGGGCCACATAATAATTCAGTGGCGTACGCATTTCCACAGAAAGTACTCAAACAAAGTTACTATCACATACAACAAGTTAACCAACTTAAAACAGGTCTTACAACTAGTTCTATTAACCATTGCATAGCCTGGGGGCCTTTGCCGCAACTCTACTACATTACGAACGTGAGAACCTTTCCACAACCGCATTTGAGCATTAATTGCTGTAGTATGCCGAATCACTGGGTAATGAACGTGGTTCCTGCAGAGTTCTGCAGTAATACTCTCCTGCCTGTCCAAACCTAGCCTAACATACGCAATTACTTCGAGGCAGAAGTACTTCATGCATGCATAGATAAATTGTAAACCAATTTGTTATAAAACACCATCGTGATCTGTGTAGTCAGGACATCGAGTTACCTCGAAACTACATTCTATTCAACAAACGTGTATCCCACATACTGCATTTAAATCATTTCCTAGCTTCATTAATTTACGCTTATAATAGGCATTACCACCATCGCTACCTTCGCAGATTCATCGTGTTTTTAATTTGTCTTTGTTTTTTGGCTGAAGCGAGACAACTTTAAAGGTCACATTGATGTTCACAAGATATGAACAGTTCTTTCGTCTTTCGGAACATTCGCTCGATACTAGAGCTGGTTTCTCAAAGTTTCTTCACCCCCTTAAACAGACGTATTCGGCTAGCGTGTTTACATCCTTGTTGCCACCCAATTCAGATCACGTGATGATTTATTTGGGAAGTTACAATTGTGCGATTTGTCACACACAACTGATCGCATGGAACTACGTACAAACAGAACAATTGTAACCTCCCAAATGAATCATTACATGATCTGAATTGGGTGCAGGCAACAAGGATGTAAACACGTTAGCCGAACACGTCTATTGTTTCCATGTTTTGCTTTTAGTTGATAAGCTTTCGTTTTCATTATAGGATGAAAATCACTTTCAGATTAATCATTGTTAGGCACTTTATCATGAGCCTCTAGCTCGGGTGATCGCGCAAGCTCTCCCTTTGTTTGACATTAAATTTGCACTTACATTTTCGTTGTACCTTTGTTTTTATAACCGTCAAAACTATGGGTATTTCGCATGCGCGTACTTGCACAAAGGCGCACAGTGGTCTTCGTGTCTAGGGAGAGGCGGTCATTTTAACCTTTGCGTGCATGACAAGCGTGGTAGACGTATTTTTAGGTACTTCGTCCCCTATCTAGAACATCGTCAAACGTAGCTCAACCGCTCGTAAGTTAATAAGTAAGAGTGCGTCACGAGTGAAGTGTTTGTATTAACCCTTCCGTGTTTCTCCTTGGTAAGAATTATATTAGTTACGTGTAAAAAGGCTCCACGACACTATTCGCATTGCTACTTGTTTATAAGTTTATCAACTCTGTTTTATTTATTTTCATCTTAAACAGAGGCAGCCATGAGTGTCATCCGTTACTGGATTTGCATTCTGTTTTCCTTGGCGCTGTTTAACAGGCAAAGGTTTCAAGTCAGTGGAGGTAAATGGACTATGGATAGTACATACGAACTGCTAGCACCTTTCTTCTGTAATTAACGAACAAAACATTGGAAATTGAACAAAGCGTAAATTAAAAACGCATGCAACTATGCATGATTCTGCAAATTTTGACGCCTAGGTTTTTGTTATGTAAAACATGTATACTGCTTGCAGTGTGGAAACCCTCCTCCCCAGTGGGGAGGGAATTACAATCATACTGGTATGTGCTGCTATGAAGAATATGGTTTTCAGTCAGTTTAGCCGAAGAAAGGGTATATAAATGGCTTGTTCTAGAACATGGCATATAAATTTACCGGAGTAGTGGCCACTGTATAAACAATCTACGCTCACAACAGGGTCCTTTACCCTTAGTTCTTTCTCGGAAGTGACTTTGTAAGATATTAATTTAGTTATGGTATGTTGGAATGCGATAACGATACAGCTTGTGCATAAAATAAAAAGGCAGTGAGGTATAGTGTTAAGGGGGTTTTTGTGCCTAGTCTAGAATAAGGCTGCAAAATCAAGCTGACCTTGACTTTTAGAGGGAAAATGTTTCAGCATCCCAGGGGTACACCCCTATCTAATAATGTCTATAAATACATAATCTTTATTTACACAAAAAAATCATATCATCAATTAGGCAAAAAATCTCTCCAAGATTCATATGAACTAAAAAAACACCCATTCAATGATTTGTTTGCTTTGACTACGTTTATCATATGACGATAATGATTAGCATATTTACGTTATAATCATCAAGCACAGTATTTCATAAAGTTCATGAAATACTGTGCTTGATGATTATAACGTAAATATGCTAATCATTATCGTCATATGATAAACGTAGTCAAAGCAAACAAATCATTGAATGCCTTGGCGTTCGAGAGTAACGAGAACTCAAACAAATTTCGCCTTGTTGTTTCCGGGTCTCACAAAGGCGAAGAAAATCGAGGTTATCGTGCGTGGTCGACATTTTGGCCATTCGTGATAATTTAGTGGCAGGGACGAAAGACGTTCTCAACTCACGCGTGTTAGGCATGTAAAACGTGCGTTTACTTTCACAACTCAAGAAAGTCAATAAGGTAGCGTAGAGGTTGTTTTGTGGCTTATCTGGGGAAGTCATTGGCGTTTAAAGAATTTACCTTTTCCTCAAATCAGTCATAATGTTATGCAAGAATCTTAAAGCTAACATTTTTCTGTTATTTGTTCGGTCTTGATCGGTCGCGTTTGACGACAAACAGCTGTTGCGTCATGAGACATGAAACAAAACCTCCGAGCCTACAGAAAATGACCATGGCTTGTTGGAATAACATAATAAGTCTTACACCCAACGAGTTGTGTAGCTCGTGGGCGGCGAATTCCAAAATTTGAGGCCATGGCAAAAACTTTACTGATTTTACGAGACAAAGACTTTTAATAAGGTAACATCCGAAAGATCTTTACATATATTTCACTCCCTGGAAGTCAACCCGTCATGCACTTCGATACACAAAGTAGTTACATTATTCCCTTACAGATTGTAACCACAAAACACATCGAACGCACTCCCCAGTCTGTCTCTCTGCTCCTGGAAGTAGCTCTTAGTGTAAAAATTAAACACTTAATGACCTTTAGGGACCAATGAAATTTGTTTCCAGAGAATCTCAATGTTTCCCGAGACGAAGTCGAGTGAATTTCGTTTCCCGAGAATCTCAATGTTTCCCGAGACGAAGTCGGGGGAAACAAAATTCACTGTTCCCCAAGGGACCAGTCATTAAGTGATTTGTCATATAGCAAAACAAATGGGCCAAACCGGTGGAAAACAAATTATAGCGATATTGGCAAAAGACGTGCAACGGTCAACATTTCGCGGGTGACAGTGAACTGTTTCCTGTTTGACGTCACAGTTTTCGCAATGTTGCCCGCTCATGACATTTGGCGGGAAACAGTTCATTGTTAGATGTCATGTGACAATAAACTAGCCAATGAATGCGACCAGTCATTAAGTGATCTGTTATATAGCAAAACAAATGGGCGAAACCGGTGGAAAACAAATCATAGCGCTATTGACAAATGACGTGCAACAGCGGTCAACATTTCTCGGGTAACAGTGAACTGTTTCCTGTTCGACTTCACAGTTTTCGCAATGTTGCCCGCTCATGACATTTGGCGGGAAACAGTTCATTGTTAGATGTCATATGACAATGAGCTAGCCAATGATTGGGTGCGTTGTAGCGGGAAAAACGCTACCTATGTAACAATTAAGGTTGTCGAACACGCTTTACGCGAACGCTCTTGCTGATGCATTTTAGCGCGGGTACAAGTACATGCCGTCAATAAAGCAATCATTTTATTTACTCAGCACCCGCACTATCTGTGCTATTTTTTCTCTATAATTGAGTGCAGTGCACTGATGGCTTTAGATACGTTAGAAAAAGGTAACGATACAAAGAACACAGTAAATCTCAGCTTTTCTCTGTTACCTAAAAAGCCCAGTTACGTGAAGCGGATGCGCAGTTGCTCGAAAAATTGAGACCGATTGCTTTTGCAGAAACTTGCGGAACTCTAACGATGCAATCGTTAGAATTTTAAGAACTTTAGCAAAAAAATAGTTCAGAAACCACAAAAAAAAAATCTGAACTTTGGCAATTTTCAGTATAACAGAACATGCAGTGGAAATGATTTACGGCGAATTACGAAAATCGCCTATTTATGCCCCCTGCTCCGTCGCTATGGACTGTGTTTCGCAATGTGCATTGCGAAGGCCAAGCTCGGTTTGCTGGGAAGAGAACTAATCTGACACAAATCTTTGCCATAATTTGGCCACCAAGTTAAGTGGCCGTTTATTGTAAGATCATCTCAAAATACAAACGAACTGGAAATGCGTACCTTTTCCCAGCAAAGGTGAGGGCAAACATGCCCTACGTGACCTACGACTGTTAAAATGTACTACCGATAATACTACAAAATTGGGAGGGGCAAAGTGGGTGGGAAGAAACTTATCCTTTACCAAAGCTTCTAGGAAAGAGGCTTGCAACCTGATGCTCAAATGCTTAAATCTAACTTTATTCGGGTCCCAGATGTGACTCCATCTGGGAAACTAATCACGGCTAAGGTTGCATAAAATTATTTATCCCCAATGGTAATAAATCGCATTTTATTAGAACAGCGTTGACAGAAGGTATTTCATGTAAAGAAGTAGTGGGTAAATGATGACAAATATCTAACGACAGTGTGATTTCTTGAAATAAACAAAAAATATTTTTAAGCCTTATTTTTAACCAGCTCCGTTGCCATGGCAACAGCACACACCTTTGCCGAAATGCAAAAAAATAAACCCTTCTATGGTTAACCTTGACTCTTGAGAAAAACGGGCGCCTAAACATAAATAGTTTAAAAGTAATGTTTAATTAGGCACGGGCACTTCAAAACTGTGTTCGGCCACCTCAATTTCTCTGAAGACGGCACTGTTAGCTGGAAAATAGATAACGAAATGGAGTGATGCACAAATGTTCAACTCCACCTTGTTTCCATACATGTGTATATTCACAGTACCTTAATGCTAACGAAACGCTCTACTTGTTATTCAAGGACCAAGTCCTTGTGGTGTTAATAATGGAGGATTACGATTATCTGATTACGAATGTGTAGGTCCTACCGGTTTGACTGTGAAGCAAGATGGCAAGACATGCGAAGATAGTAATTTGTCGAATTTTCCTTTGAGAATGTAAGCGTAGCACTGAACTGAAGTTGACGTAGCTTCGTCTATCCTATGACAATGCTCGCAATTTTGCAATGAAAGCAGTTTAATGAGAGTAGGGCCCAAACTAGAGATTTTGCCAGTTGCTGTTGTTGTTTTCATATGTCAATAAACCCTCGGACGTACCAGGTGGCGAAGGATGGGGTTGTGGATGCCACCCCCCAAAATGCTTTGACACTATTTGGATGAAAGATTTAGTCTAAGACGCTGAAACTTTCAATGGCTGTTTATAAATCCTCTTAAGATATTTGGATATGTTCCTTGTGTCAGTGATTTTTAATGTTCCCGTGCCAATCACAAATTCCAAGTATGTCTGACCAAAACGCAACTTTTTTGCCATAACTCCGTATTCTTTCTACAACAAACACGAAAACTCATGAATGTTTACATTTCATAAGCATTCTGGCTTGATCTTGTATAAATTTCCATTTTTTTCTTGGGTTTTTAGGAAAATAAAGAAATCCAAGATAACGGATCCGATACTAAAAAGTATCGTCTTGTAGAGAAAGCATTAAATTTAAAGTTATTGTGCTGTGTCTTAACAGAACGAAAACCCAGGGAAGGGGTATGGTGAGGGTATAAGTTAGCTTGTGCGTCCGAGAGTTTATGCTTAATCGTTACCGAGGCAAAATGAAAGTTACGAATAAAGGGTATACAGACTGAGAGATGCTTTATTGTGATCTACATTGCAGTAGTAAAGAAGTTTATCCTCTTTGCTGACGCTGATGGCAAATCCACGAATTTTATTTCACTGGACTCTAACTATTTCGTCTCTCAAAACCATCTTGAAAATCAGCGCCCAATCGCACTGGACTTCGATCCTGTTGAAGATCGAGTGTACTGGTCAGACGTCGACCAAGGACGAATTTTCAGCAGCTTTTCAAACGGAAGTTCCTTAAAAACTTTGTTTCACTGTAACGTGCAGACTCCCGACGGTTTAGCCATCGACCACGTGGGACGAAATATTTATTGGACTGATACAGGAACTAAAGGGATTGAAGTTGGACGGCTTGATGGAACACGTAGGAGAGTGCTGAGTAAAGATGGACTTGATCAGCCCAGGGCGATTGTGCTATATGAGAGAATTGGGTAAATAACGTTTGCATGAAATGTGGATTATCATTCAGTGATATTTCTCGTTGTGAATACCGTGTCAACAAAATAATTTGGAATTTTACTGTCACGAAAATGTCCCTAAAAGAGCTTTTGAAGTACAACAGCTTTTCACGTGAGTAATACGTGTCATGTGCATTATTTTCCTAAATTGTCGGTCTCATTCGGTGTACAATGCGAACAGGACTGTCACAGTGAATTTTCGATGATCTTTGTTGAACTAATCATGAATAGATCAGTTTTTCTTCCTTATCATAAGCAGGTACCCAATACCGCTTATTAAAAATAAGGTATTTATGTTTAAAAACTGTTCATTCTTTGCTGTTTTGAATGTTACGTGTTTCCTTTCAGCTATTTCAGGATCTGAAAGTTTTCGTGCGCCGTCATGTCCTTGTCGAGAAATTATGACGTCAACGTGCAGTTGGACAATTTTGAAATAATGTAAACATGATTACTTCTTAAGAGATTGAGAGTGTTCTTAATCGTTTATCATTTACATTCGCGAAAAAAAAAGAACAACAACACTTTTAGTTTCACGGTAAATCTACTTCTGAAGACTCCATATGGAGATTTCTACCCGCGCAGTGACGTCATAAATTACCTTACGCAAAAATGTTGCCGCCAGGGAATTCAAACTGAAACAAAATACTGTGTATGAAAACCACGTAACGAGATATTAATTTAACACCCCAGGATCAGTTAAAGAAATCCACCTGATACACTTTGGAACTTGAACTGCTTATCAACTATATTTTACTAAACGTGAACTCTTATACCTCCAACTGAGAGATGGCAGGACCTCAAGGGACAAACTAAATTTACTTGTCAATTTAACTATGACTTTACACGTAATTTCCCAATATTTTCCCAATATTTTTTTGCTTCCAGCAAAATGTATTGGACAGACTGGGGTGCAAATGCAAAGATCGAACAAGCTGAGATGGACGGTTCAGCGAGACGAACCATAATAACAGGAAACCTCGTCTGGCCAAATGGACTCACTATCGACAAACCAACAAATCGACTCTTTTGGGCTGATGCTAAGCTCGACAAAATTGAGGTATCAGACCTCAATGGAGGAAATAGACAACTTATAATGTCATCCTCAGTTAATATCCATCCTTACGGACTAGCGGTGTATCAAGACATGTTATACTGGACCGATTGGTCTACCAAGAGCATTTCACGTTTGAATTTAAGCAGTAAAACCCAGGAAGAAATAGTTAATGGCCCTCAGAAACCAATGGACATTCACGTATTTGATCCGTCTTTGATATTTTCAGGTACTTTTGTTTGGTTCTTTTTTTCTCGGAAATAGGTTAGAATGAAGCATTCATGGCTGGGACGATTACTAAGGTATCGCTTGGATGGGATTTTTCTTTATCACAGGCAATTGAATATTGCCTTTCTAAACCCTCTTCATCTTGGCTCCAGCAAACTGTTGGTGTATCTTAAAAAATATTGTTAAGCAATTGGTAGTGTTCAGGAAAATTAGCGAGCCTTTATCGCTATACAAACCAGGATAAGATTCGACTTTGCAAGTCACTTTGACCGGGGTACTTCACCTTTCCTGAGATTTACAATAGGTTTTCTGACAATTAATCTTAGCTTCAAGGAAGTTTCAGGAAATAAGACTTTTCCCTGTGGTGATAAATGAAGCCAACTAATCAAAAAATGCGAAAATGGAGAGCCATGAGGAAATCGTATTTTCACTTATAAAATATTAATAGCCATATTACTTTATTTACCGCAGGGCCTCATAATTGTTCTCTAAACAATGAACTAGTATGCAGCGATTTCTGCCTTTTGAAGCCGGGCGGATACCAATGTGCTTGTCCGACGGGTGTTTTACTGAAATCTGATGAAAAAACCTGTGATTATGGTAAGGCGTGACTTACTTCAGTAAAAGCCTCAACCGCAATCAGTATCTTCAATCTGATGGGCCGTTAAGATATCGATAGACTGGGCGTATAAGAAGTTCTTTTTTCAGCTCTACTTCAAAGAAAAGGGGATGGGAACTTAATGCCATGTAAAAAAATACAGGATCTCTATAATTGGCGATAAAAAAGTTAGAAGGACGCTGTGGTATAGCTCAAGGCTCATCGTTGAAGCAAACTACAACTGTTAGAGCATATTCCAGGGTGGTCTATTCGTTGCGTTAGCCCATATTTCAAGTTGTGGAAAATGAGTTTTAGATTATGTTAGTGCACTTTGCTGACAACGGACAAATATGTCCTTGTGTGCTTAGAGGCAAAACAAAGCATTCCCATTGATGCAGCATGCATAGCGTTAAGACAATGATGACACATTTGAACCAGGGAAAGGAAGAACGTTATACTAGCTGCTTTCTCTTCGGTAGTCCCGCTTGATATTACAACACCAAGACACACTTTTGTTACCAAAAAAAAAGAAAAATCATAATTTTCCTTTCTAGTCAAGGTTGTTAGTTATGATGTGACGACATTAGCTTAGGATTCTTAACTGTAACCTTTCTGTTTTTTTCAAGAAATATTCCACAGAGAAAGTAAATTCATGATCATTGCTGAAGCGAATGTAGGAAAACTTTACAAGGTTCCTCTCGAGGAACCTGAGACCCCTTGCTCTCCACTGGGAATCAACACAAATGTATCGAGACCTGTAGCTGTTGAATACGATCCAGTAGAAAGACAAATTTACTGGACAGATGTGGCCTTAAAACTGGTGGCCAGAGCATTTCCTAACGGGTCCTCAGTTGAGGTAATCGCGCACAATAATGTTGAAACTCCCGATGGGCTTGCAGTGGATTATGTTGGACGAAATCTATATTGGACCGACCAGGGAACTAGTAAAATTGAGGTAGCACGGCTGGATGGGTCATTCAGGAGGAGTCTTATAGTAACAAGTATTGAATATCCAAGAGCCATAATACTCGATATTGAGGAAAGGTAATCAAGAAATCTAGTTGGCAGCAGTAACAACAACAACAACTAGCTTTATTTGCATGACCATAAATACATACAGTGTTGCAAAAGCTTTAATAAACTAAGACTAAAACAGTAACAATTATCGTAATCATATAGTGATGGTTTGATAGAGCAATTAAGTTACATTGGTTTGATTGGAAAGTAGAGTATTACGTAAATCAAAGCAAGATGAGATATATTTTGTTAATTGAATATTAATATAATGATCTGAAGAAGTCATAAGGTTGCTAATGGCTTGTAACGGACTCGAGGTAATTGTTTAAAATTCGGAATGATATGTTCTATTTTTCCATAAAACTTATTTCTTAGAATAGAGTATTTATTGCAATATATAAGAAAGTGAGATTCGTCCTCAATTTGATTAGATGCACAAATAGGGCAAAGTCTATTAACCCTAGGAATTTGGTCATATCTACCGGTC
>Ga0126343_10001257_pt1 | contig 11596 bp, 10 predicted proteins | sample Cyp2metagenome_FD_92531 | JGI IMG/M metagenome (GOLD analysis project Ga0126343, IMG submission 92531) | Coral microbial communities from Lord Howe Island, Old Settlement Bay, Australia - Cyphastrea 2 metagenome | ecosystem: Host-associated > Invertebrates > Cnidaria > Coral ... | reverse complement strand
TGCCAATCTTGCATCCAAATTTGAAAGAGGGCACGCCAATAAGTAGCAAATGCGGTCGGTAAATGTTCAGAAAGAGTGATATTAGAGCCAAAAGGAAAAAGGAACAAAAATTTTGGGAAACGACTCCTTCTTCTTCTTCTTCTTCTTCTTCTTCTTCTTCTTCTTCTCCTCCTCCTCCTCCTCCTCCTCCTCCTCCTCCTCCTCCTCCTCCTTCTTCTTCTTCTTCTTCTTCTTCTTCTTCTTCTTCTTCTTCTTCTTCTTCTTCTTCTTCTTCTTCTTCTTCTTCGTCGTCGTCCTCGTCGTCGTCTTCATCGTCGTCCTCCGCGAAAAAGAGATCAAACAGAGCGGAAACGACGTACCGTTTCTTTAAAGATTCCACGACTGGAAGGCGTATCACGCACACGAAGTATCGCCCAAGAAGTGGATCTGGAGGCACACAGCAAGAGCCGGATGATGAAGAAATTCATGATTGTGACGTTACTGCAGAGAATTCTCCTGGTCAGTCTCACGGGACACACTATATATGCTGTAATGTAGTGCTTCTAATACTATCTTGCAGAGATTACCACCCCTTAAAGATTGAAATTTCGGAGATAATATTGCGTTTTTCGGCTTCCAGTCAGCGGAGTCAACAATAACCACAAAAGATCTTAAATATCAAACATCCCTTCTAGAAAAAGAAAGAGGCCTAATTTATTTCCATGAGGTTGAGATATCCTTTTGAGGGAACAGGGGACAATTATTATTCTCTATCTGGGAATCTCCCAGAGTCATTATATTACCACAAAATTTGTTTACTAAAATAATAAATATATATAATATGATCTGTAATCACCCTTAGCAGTTTTCTACTAATGATATGCAACTTAATCAGTTATAGGGTACTCACTTATTTCTACGATATTAATTATTATTCCAGATGATGGTATGCTGTGTTGTTTTGAAGAAAAGGAATTCCCATCCCTGTCACAATCAGTTGCTACAAGTATGTTTCTTTTATTATGCCATAATTATCAATTTACTGTATTGTAAAAATCGTCAGTACCAAAAGTTAGCTGAGAATAAGATGTGGTAGGCCTTCTTATAAAAAAAAAATGTTGCAGTCAAGTGTTGTTTCCTTTTACTTGCATTTGCTAGGTGACTTAACTTGTGCCTTGGAAGCAGCAAACAGCCTTTTAGAGGAGTGGCGTGCAAACAAGGCACCATCAAGTCAGAATTGGGGGCAGCGTATATCAAATCTTAATGAAAGCTGGGCAGGTGTTCGACAAAGTTTATTTAATTCAGTTCTCTCCACTTGCGGCGTTCATCCAGAAAGGAAAATGTGCAGCAAATGCCTTAAGAATTCAGCCGTTATTCGCTGCTATGATTGTCACACGTACATACAATTATGCGGTGCTTGTGACCAATCTGTTCATGAACTACTGCCATTTCATGATCGCAGTGCATTTAAAGGTGGATTCCTGAAGCCAATTCCACCCAATGTTTCATTGGATAATGATGGAGAGTGGGTCTCTGTAGGTTTGTGTCTTATATTTATTTTTATCTTTAATCAATAGCATCAACTGTCCTATTTGATTTAATATGAGACCTCAAGATTAGCAGTATTTCCTGCCAAAAATATCAAAAGTTTTATTTTGTCTTACTTTGATAGGTAGCAGTTTAATAGAAGTTAAAAGTAAATTCATGCCACTTTTTTGTCTTTGATGTGATAATATTTTAATTTGTAGAAAGGTTTATTCTCACCTTCAAATGATTTTTTGACACTTTCACGAAAAGGTTGCTAATTTTCTTTCAGAACGCTACATTCCATTTTCAGAACTGTGCTTAACTTGTCCCTTTTGCAATGGCTGCAGCATGCAGAGAGTTGGTCAACATAGCAGTTGTGTAGTAGTTACTCTACGGGGTGAGATTCTCATTAAATTTATCTTCAAAGTAAAATATTTGTTTGTTTAAGTAATAAAAGTTATCCCTCTTTGATATAATATTATAGTGTTAACTGCTCTTAACTTTGTATGTGGTGAGGAACTAATTTTTACAAGTAATGTTGATTAGACTTTGATCTCAATAAGATCCAAAACACTGAACTATAATATTTATAGCATAATATATATGTCAAAATGATTTTTGGATGAAATCTCAGAATCTCAAGTTGCTAACTTGTACTAACCCATAACCTTGAGCCCTACTCATGGTTCTATTTACATGTAAGAATTTTTTGTAAGGGAAGGCATCAACAAGAAATTTGAAGGGGATTAAATGTACATGGTTCCCAGAAAAAAGTTACATTTTCCAACATTGGGTTGTGTTAGGCTGACCTTGTCATCTTTTCACCTGAGCCCCCCAGTTTTGAACACTGTCAACTGTCAACATGATGTGTAGTCATTATAATTATGCTGCTTATGCTGCTTGTTCATTTACTTTTTCCAGGCAGATTTGATGTTAGGCATGTTCTTCTCCGCTACCTTCAGTGCAATAAAGATGTGCCAACATCTAACCCACTTATTGTCGCACAGCTTGGGTTTTGGCCAGGAAGCGTGAGTAACCTGACGTATGTGTTTGATCCCAGCCTCTTCCTACACTGGGATCTATTCCAGAAAGAAAGTCCTGGTTCATCAGAGAGATCTTTTCTGAAGTCCCTAGAACAGTTTTCATTGAGGAAAGGAAGGGTTTGTATGGATTTCTTCTGTTCCTTTTTTTTCTGTGAGTAATTCTAGTAAGCTTAATTGGTTACCTGTCTTTTTAACTTTGTCATAGTCGTTTTCATGCAAGTCAGTAATTAACATAAAAATGGACTTAATGAAACGCAAAGTTATGACATGTTCGAGTTTTTGTCTACCAATAATTTTATGAAATAGGTATCAATTTATGTTAAGTATTCCACATTGGTTCTCATTAGATCTTGTTTGGTAGCTAACTAATAACTTCTTACGTATCACTTCTTGTAGCACAATCATGTGTCGCAATTTAATTTGCTTCTTAGGTTGGAACAATAAACAGCAAAGCATTTGGCGTTGCTTTTAAAGAGTGGAAGTTTTGTCAATATGAGCTTGATGTTTTACGCAAAATGGATTGGATGGAGTGCCCGTCTTGCAAAGATAGTCAACATTCTGTACATGTTGATGGAAATATGAAGTTGTATAGGTTTAAATCTGCTGGACTGTAAGTGTCAATTACTAACTATTGTATGCCAGCAAAGCTCTGTATAACTTTTTTATTATAAGTTGGTATTCTCAGTTGAATTCTGTGGTATTACAATGCTGTTAATGTGCCTCTCATTTTTTTTGTGGTTACAGCAAAAAATGTTTTTTAGTTACATGCATGGACACATTTGCAAATAATTTGACTTACTATTTTTATAGCGGAGCTCTGGGGGCCGCCAATAGGTTATGTCAACCTCATATACATGTAAACTTTTCACTGTACCATCTCATTGTCAAAATAATATTTTCATTTTGTTTCTATTGTTGTTTCCATAAATACAGGCGCCAGCGTGAGTGTTACTATGGTGATGTTTTCATAGCATCAAACAAACAGGTGGATACTCACATCCAGAAATTGTATCAAGGTGCCAAGTCCAGTGTATGTTACTTTATTTTCATATTTTCCATTGTATTGATGAAAATGTCTTGTTGGAAAGGTGTCTTAATTTACTATTAGTAATGCTTTTTCATGTGTTGTAGCACGTATCAATGTGTTAAGTACTGTAACTGTCTTCTAACTGTCTTCTTCTCCTGGATTGGATGCTTGACCATTGCTGGGTTTCCCCCAGCATTAAGTTTGCTAGTACCCATTTATACACCTGGGTGGATAGAGACAATGTGAGAGTAAACTGTCTTGGTCAAGAACAAAATGCAGTCGCCCTGGCTAGGGCTCAAACCCGCACCGCTCGATCCAGAAACAAGTGTACTAACCATGATGCCACTGCAGCCCTCGCATGTCCTTGAAGAAGCGCTGTTAAATATCTTATCAATATTGCAGGTGAACAGTACCGAACAGAACAAATGTGGTGATACTACTTGGAGGGCTGCGGGCAATTCCTTGCGTAAGAAGAAAAACCTGTGTGAAACTGGACTAGAGATAGCAGGATGCAGACATTCCATGGCGCAAAAGGCTGTCAACATGATGTATGGCGAAATTTATGGGTATGCCCACTATTTACAGAAAACCTACTTCATTCCAAAAAAGGTTGAGTACTTTTGGTATGATGTAGTCTGTAAATATTGGCCATGGCTAAAAAAGAATGATGGCGAGCTTTTGGAGAAGATGAAGCCAGCATTGTCTATTATGCACGCGAAAGCACACTCATGGTCTTGTCAGGTAAGTTACTGAACTTCAAGCACCATTACTGAATAAACTATATACTAACGACATTATGCAATTTGATATTATCTGTTTTTCCTTTTTTTTTATCTTAATTGTATTTATCTTAAAATGAGATAAGCTGTTACTTCAGTAGAAAACACAGTATTGTTGTTAAATGTTAGTTTCACCTTTTAGTGTTTTACCTTTTAGTCTAAGTTATGGGAAGGTGCTGTATAGATTACATTAGTTTTTACAACCTTGAAATGCAGTGTTATTGCTAAATTATCAAGTATTATTATCATCCACATAAGACTGCAAGGTAGTGTTTAAGAACTACATGTATATTGTAATCAGTTTTTTACTTTGGGTGAAATGACCATTGATTGTTGTATATGTAGGCTATCTGGGGTGGAAGGTGGCAGGATGGTGCCTCTGCAACAACAGGAGAGGAAGTTGAGCAAATAAATAGCCATTTCTCACGGTTGGGTACAAGTACCAAACATATGCTTCCAGAAGGTGATTTTGTTTATGTTCAGCAAATGCGGAATACTCTGAAAAGCTTCGCAAAGCTTCACACTAAATATATGACTCAAAGTCAGTTTAGTGCATGGAATCAGCTCGTTATTGTATTAAATTCTTTTATTAGTGATACAGTTTCACTTGTTTTCCGTTTTCATCAAGTACGAAATCAACATTTCAATCGAATTTCAATGAAAACATCATTTTATATTCTTCAGACTGGTGTATTATGTATGAATTTATTTCACCTTTTTTCTTTAACTTTTATTAACAGGCCGGGAAGAACTGCTCACAGAACATGCTCTGCATTGGAACAGAAAAAAAGTGGTACAGTTACCTCGAGCCCTTGCTGAACGATATTCAAAGGTAAGTTTCCCAAGGCCTTAAATGGGGCGGTGAAGGAGCATTGAGTTTTTGTGAAATGGGCGATATTTACTACGTAACACTGACTGACTTTATGTTACCTTACAGACAAAGAATCAACTCGCGAATGCAAGAAAGGCTCTTTTGAAGCATCTAGAAATGCTTCAAGTTACAACTGACGTGTTAACCGGCTGGAAGAAAGATATATACCATTCTGCTCAAGGTGAGATGCGAATGTTTCTTCATTAATTTGCATTTCGGTAGGATATAGCGTTCCCTGAAGCCACTTTTGTAGGGGGCTGCTCTGGTTTCATCACATCACATTTTTAAACACGTAATTGATTTTAGTCGTTGGTTTTAGTTGATACGTAACCTTGCATTTATTTATTTCAATTATGTTTTAGAAGAGCAGAATTCTCAAAATTCGAGAAAGGCGCTTTTCACTCCTAAGGAAGAAGAATTCCTAACGCAAATTCTTACGAGTGACAAGGATAGTGTGCTTCCCAAGCACGCAGTGATGTGTGAGGTCGCTGAACAAATGAATACCCAGCAGTACAAACAGCTGCTATCCAGGCATAAAAGTGCTGGACATCCGTTGGCGGCGTTACGTGTTACTAGTGTGGAACAGAGTGGAGAGGGAGAAAAAACTCTGTTTGATAAGGTTACAGCCCATCTAACTAAACAGATGGAGAATTTCTACTTCTGTATATCACAGATTGTGTACAACATGGGAAAGTTGGGAGGTAAGACTTGTTGTAAGAATACTTTAATTTGTTTCTCCAGTTAACACTGACCAAATCGATCAATCGAAAAAAGTGATTAATTTGACTGTCTCGTATTCAGACTCCAGTAAGCAGAGGCAAAGGTTGCGGAGAAAGGTTTCCCAAGAGAAAGACTCTCTAAAAGAAGCCTTAAACCGGTACAATAAGCTAGTTGGCGACGATAAGAAAGCTAAACAAGAAGACATCGAGAAAGGGGAGTTTCCATGACAGCTGTCTGATGACCAGTTGAATGGCAATGGTAAGGTGACGGTGCAATGTGTAAGCAAAGTTTTCATTTCGTTGAGTTCATGGTGAATTCGCCCGAATATATATTGGATTTGGTTATTTGCAAATTTTTTTTTGTCGTGTAGCTGTGTAAAACCTACATTAAAAACCCTTCTCGAAGGGTAATACTTGTTGAAAGATTTTAAAGGGCCTGGTTCTTTAGTTCATTGTAAGTCAGAATGTTTGCAGAGAACGTAAGGAGAAAGACATTATTATTATTATTAAGGTAGTAGTAGTAGTAGTAGTAGTAGTAGTGTTATTATGATGATGATGATGATGATGATGATGATGATGATGGTGATGATTATTATTATCATTATCATTTTATATTTTTGGATACAGTTCCTCTTAGTACAAAGAAGGCAGTGGTGAACAAAAAGATGGAAGTTGAGCGATTTGGAGAGGAGCTGGTGTTGTTGAAGAAAGAAATGATGAGCTTCATGTCTTTTTATAAAGACAGTATTCTTCTGTCCATACTAGAAGAGAAAAGGCAATTGCAAGCTACCTTAACTGGTACATGCTTTGTTTTTTTGTTATGGAATAATCAATAACCCAACATCACAGCACAGCACTGACCTTTTTACTTCTTGTTGTATTTTTTCATTGTTAAATTTTTCACAAGGTCGTATAACGAGGGTCATAACAACGTCCCAGTTTAGTGAAGCCACCTCATTATTGTTCTGACGGTGTTTCCTGTTCTTTTCTTTTCATTTATTTCATATACAACGAAGAACCTGAGATTAGGGACTTTGAGAAAGACCAGGCTCAGCATCAGGAAAGTGATAACAGTTCTATTAAGAAAGTAAGTCTTATCTTTTGTCTGCTTGTAACCTTCTCAGACAATTTGGCAACAAATATACATATTAATAATACTGATGAAAAGTAAGCTTTCCCTCTATTGTTATTGCAAATTCAGTTTTTTTTTAATTAACACAGTAAAAAGCAATTTTGTTCCTTTTTAAAGTTTTCGACATCGACGTATAGTAGTCGACTTATTATTCGTACAAACTATCAATTAGCGAGCTTTTCCTTGATTTTTTTCTATGCGTAAATTTTGATATCGAAAATGTAACGCTATAAAAGGTTAAGACAGGGTGAAGGTATTATTACATTTTTTTACACATGGCTACACGATTCTAGTTGGCAGTCGATAACTTATAGAAACCTTGCATATACTCAGAACCGAAGAACTTCCATTGTATTCCATCCAGGAAGTGTGTTTGAGTGTTTTAAAATCTAGGACACTTCCTACACTGGAATATATGCTATGACACGCCTATGTGCCTCAATATATAGTGGAAACGGCTAATTGTGTTTTTTTTAAATTTGTTTCCCCACATTATCTACAGCTTCCACGTTACGCTACATTGACGCCAACGCAAAGCGCCAAGCGAGGACTACTGTCTCTCCTAGAGGAGGGGAAAGACTTTGCGTTGAAGCAGATTGCGACAGGATTGAATGCATTCGCGTCTGTTTTATCAGATGAATTGGATGCCTTCCGTACACTCTCTCTTCAATGTGAAGAAGACAGATTAATTGACTCCTTTGATGACACGCAAAACGAGGAGCGCGAGGGGGAAGAAGAAGAAGAAGGAGATGAGGAAGAGTATGAAGAAGATGACGAGCGAGGATTGCAAGTTGAAGCCTCCGGAAACGGAGACCTCGCAGAGTTTGCTACGATCTTAGACGAACTAGACGAGTTAGACCCCCTGTGTTCCGTTTCTCTCGATGACGACGTTTGTGCATGGCATTTACCACCGCAAATGTGTCAGAGCCTATTAAACCAACGCAATGGTAGTAACGCATGCAGTTTAATATCCCTCCTTATTGCCTACGTTCTGGAAAAGAAAAACATTGAAATTCCTGACGAAGGATTTATACCTTCCTACTTGGTCAAAATTTTGTGTGGTTGTATTGAGCTTGGTAATCGCATTTACGACAATTGTCGTGACAGTCTCCCAAATAGGTATTTGCCGATTCAAGAAGCTTCCACTCTCTTGCCTTTTACTAGCATTTCTGTAGAGGAACCCCTGCCGGTTAGATTAGAGGATGAACACCACTTGTCTACCATGTGGGGTCAGTTAGATTTGTTGCAGGGGACCTCAAGAAACTTTATAAATTTAATAATTGAAGAGAAGACCTCTTTGTTTGTGCTAATTCCACCAAGTGTTTTATACATCGACACGCATTCACATTCACCACATGGTGCTGTTATTGTGAAGGGACCCGCGTCGAATCTAAGGAAATTTTGTAGGTGTGTGTGGGAATTAGAAGGGCACGCGGGTGTAACATATGGAAATATATGTCTTCTTAAATTCCCATAGCTGGAGTTACATGTATAAGGTCACAAGTGTCTATGTCTAGTGCACCATGTTGCACTACTTAAATGCCAACTCAAAACGTATACTTTTATGAGGTGTATGTAGTTTTGTCTTTACATAAAAGTAACTTTTTAATGTATATTATTTTCTTAATGTTAATTATGGTAAAGCGCTAACTATAAGAAGATGAACAATAGTCCTATATAAATACGCAAATCGTTTTGTATACTTAGTCGTGTTGAATCAAGCAAAGCTAATGGGAATCTTCAAAATACTCGATGAATTGTTTGTGCTTTCCACGTATTTTGGAAAACGTCTGTAGCAATTTTACCCTAATATATTTCGTTTATTTAGAGAGAGTTTTCTTCGCCCGTGAAACAGTATCGAACAGTTAATGCATAATAGTAAAAGTCAAACAAAAGAGAGATGAAATTAGTGTGAACTACTATTGACTAAAATCCTCGCGCTGGGGCTCTACGGCGTAGAGGCGCGTCCCCTGGGTGGCGGATAGGGGAGCCCCCCCATAGGGGGGTTGCACCCGAATAATAAGGAATAGGGTGCCGCGGACCAACATAGCCTAGGAGAAGGAAAACTCTGACTCCAAACCCGGGTAGATGGAACTCGTTAGCCTTGGAAGGCAGTCCTTCTAGGAGAAAGAAAATTCCAATCTCAAACCAACTGGTCCTCCAGGTTTGGGGGTTGGACATAGGGTTAACAACCCATTCCGGGAAACATCCATGTTACGGAAACGGCAACAAAGGAAAACAACACTACTAGATGTGATGGGCTTCCAGAGGCATCGCGAGAACCTCGTGTGAATGTCAGTGGTGAAAGCCGCCAGGAAACCGAAAAAGAAAAAAAAAACAAACTACAATCGCCAGGAAGAGAACTATTTCGAGGGGTTTAGCGAAATCTCTCTATGATTATAAAGCACCATTTGGTCCTCTCCATTCGAGAAAGGCTATGGTGTGTTATTAGAAACAAAGACCAACTTGAAGAGTTTGTTACCGGTGTATTCAGTCATTTCAACTAATCGATGTGGTAGGAATTAATCAAGGTGGTGACCAACAATTGGGGCATATCGCAGTAAAGTCGTACGTAGAAGTTTCTCGATTAAAATTGTGTAAACAAACTTGTGTGATCATTTATTCTTTGCTGCATGGAACTTTCGTACAACGGCATTTACCGCGATTGATTTTAGGTAAACCCTGATTGCCAGCCCACTATAGGATGTTGTGCGCAATAGTTTCTTATTTCAGCTAGTTATTGTCAATGAGGGATGTATACCAAATGGCCCAATTTAAGGGCCTTTCAGCACAAGTCTCTAAAGTTGATATGAATGGATGTACGCGATTGAGGTCCAATATTCCTCCAAAATACCACCTAGCTATCCCGTGAATTCACGGCAGATAACCTAAGTTGCAGGCCTTCGCGCGCGTGTCTAAAACGTGGATGTAGACAAGGGGGTATACCATTCAGGTCCAATATTACACCACAATACCACCCAGCTGCAATGACTTCACGGACTTATTCGGACATGTGTTAATTAAGTGGACATACATGGATGCCATTGAGTTCCCATATATTTCCCTAAAATGCCACCTATCTACGGTGAGTTCACGGCAAGTGACCCAAAGTGCGGACTTTTTCGCACAAGTCTGAAAAGTGGATATAAATGGACATATGCGATTGAGGTACAATCTTCCAACAGAATGCCACACAACCGCGTCCCCAGGCGTCCCTTTTGTCATGCGCTGGAAATATTGGGACCCCTGGCCAGGCCCAACCACATTCCGGTTTTGAATGGCTGTGTAAACACAATAGATTGAGACCAGGACCAATCACATACGTTAGACTTGACTCTGAGCGGACTTCCGGAGTTGAACCTGGCCAGAGGTCGCGATCCCCGTCGCTAACCAAAAGGATCGCGGCCTCTGGGAACGAGATTGAATGCCACAGAATGACATATGAGAGCCGCTCTCCTCAAACTGGGATGCTAAAAAAACACCCCTGCCCAGAAATGCCCCCTCTCACCCACGCGCCCTTTTCAATGTTGCCGTTTGCTTTTTGCAAAAATTCCTTTCGCGCCAAACCATTGACGTAGAATTCACTCACAAAGCCACATTGAAAGCGGGAAAAACTTGCCGTTTTGCCGACTACTTTTTCCCACATGTCTAAAAAATGGATATATGTGGATGTATTTATCATCGAGTTCTTATCCGCCCCCACAATACCACCTATCTCCAGTAATTTCACGGCAGAGGACCCAGAGTGCATACTTTTTCGCACAGGTTGGAAAAGTGGATGTATGCCATGAATTCCAATTTTCCACAAGGATACAACTTACATCCAATGATAAATCGCCAGATTAGCCAAAGTGCAGCCTTTTTCGCACAAGTCTAAAAATTGGATTTATATGGATTTCTGCCACTTATGCCCAATATTCCACCAGAATACCACCTACATCCAATCATATCACAGCAGATGACCCAAAGTGCAGACTTTTTCGCACAAGTCTGAAAATTGGATTTATATGGATTTCTGCCACTCTTGCCCAATATCCAATCATTTCACAGCAGATGACCCAAAGTGCAGACTTTTTCGCATATGTATTGAAAGTGAATATAAATGGATGTATGCCATTGAGTTCTTATATTCCCCAAAATACCACTCACGTGCAGTGATTTTACTGCAGATGACCCAACGTGCTGACTTTTACGCACAAATCGAAAAAGCGGATATATGTGGAATATTCCATTGAGATGCGATGTTCCACAAGGATGCCGCCAATATCCAAAGACTTCACCGCAGATGACCCAAACTGCGGACTTTTTCGCATAAGTCTAAATAGTGCATTTGTGTAGATATATACCATTGAGGTCCAATATTCTACTGAAATGTCACCTATCTCCAGTGATTTCACGGCAAATGACCCAAACTGCGGACTTCTTCGCACAAGTCTAAATAGTGCATTTGTGTAGATATATGCCATTGAGGTCCAATATTCCACTGAAATGTCACCTATCTCTAGTGATTGCACGTCAG
>Ga0126343_10001256_pt1 | contig 11602 bp, 10 predicted proteins | sample Cyp2metagenome_FD_92531 | JGI IMG/M metagenome (GOLD analysis project Ga0126343, IMG submission 92531) | Coral microbial communities from Lord Howe Island, Old Settlement Bay, Australia - Cyphastrea 2 metagenome | ecosystem: Host-associated > Invertebrates > Cnidaria > Coral ... | reverse complement strand
TCATAATTTAAAAAACTCGCCCCCCCGAAAAAGAAAAAAAATTCAAAAAAAAAAGCACGGGGGGGGGAAAAACGGGGAAGTGTCTCCCCCCCCCCCCCCCCCCCCCCCCGGCTGCTATCGGCAGCTAATGAGATCCAGAAGGATCGAAATCTGAGTGACAAGCCTTAGTGAGCCTGCTACTGTAACAGAAGAGGGACTTCTAACAGTCCCAAGAAAACCTAACAACATCGCATATAAAAGCAGTGAGGACCACAACATGGAGCAGGATGAACAGTCGTAGGAAGAACTCCTATCTTTAGAGCTTTTGCCTGACCAAAACCGCATAATATCATAAACAACAGGGTCCCTAGGACACTTACAGGGTCCTTAGCTTTGCAGTGTCAGAATGAACAAACTGGAAGGTCAAAAAGCTAGATGATGTTGATGCTAGAAACACAACAGTCTTATAGCTTTCTACAAGGAAAACAATAGCTATCTCTGGCGAAGCCACACAAAGATAAATATGACACCTGATATGATAAGAAGCAGCATAACTTGAAAGAGTAAATCAAACATCACGGCCCGGCGAAATAGTAGAAAATGTAAGTAACCAACCTGGTTACGGAATATAGTTTCAAACTTTGTCCCTCCAGAGCTAATCTTTAGAGAGCCTAAAGTATATCTTGCAGTACAAATGAGCCAAAACAAATTGCACGTGGCAAACTCAGAGGTTTCAACTCTACGAATTACACATGGATAACAGCGGAAACCACACAAACCCATGACCTCTAACAGCTCTACCCTGGTGAAATGTCCTACTAAAAACAGGATTATTGCTTAGGGCGGAATAGATCTCAATATCATACTGTACAAAAGAGGCAGATCCTTGAAGATATAATAGTTCGAACAAAACTTTTAAAGCGGCTATTACGCCCGGATAGGAGTTCTGTAGGCCTGTCACCCCATTTTCATTAGAGGATTTCCAGAGAGCAGAGACAAAACACTGCACAGGGAAGCCGTCAACTCAGGATTACTTCCTCCTCTCAGTGCATTTTCGAAAAGATCTTCGACACATGCCTAAAAAGTGGCCGCATCCCTTTTGTGATCTGTTGTGAGTGTAGAATAATTTATACAGCACAAAAATAGATAATATGAATAGCGAATGATGTAAGTGGATAGTTTCACGGCTCGGCGCAGGTAGCATGAGCCCATTTGATTGCGCGAAATTTTTCTTTGAAAGTTGCCTGGTCGGTCGCGTCCACGCTCCGATAGAAGTGTCGTTTCTGTATTTACAACACTTCTATCGGAACGTTACCAACTCCCGAGCATCACTGAATTCCAAGGTTTATGAACCAATCGGATGCGAGTAAATAACCCGTGTTTGTGTCAAGAATAAATCGTTCGTTCCGATTATCAGTTCCGTGTTTAATACTACAAATTCGAGCTTTCCTATACGGAAGTCCGTTGATATCTTCCGCGAAATTTGTGCATCAATCATTCTGCGTACTCAGTCTGTGGCTGTTGTAAAACACGTCGCTCAGTAAGATAGCGAAACAAGTTACTATTCTGGCGCGAATGCTTGGGCATGCGCCGAACCGTGAAACCCTCCATTAACAGGGCCAGGCACTAGCCATCAATTTGCATCGGAATTATCTCATTTTTACATGCGCTGCTCCTGGATTCTAAGACCCTTAACAACCTCGCCTTAAAAAACGGTCTCTCGATTCTGTTGGAATAATCGATGAAAGACTTCGTTTGGATAGTTTTGGGAAACATCTCAGTAGAGACATCATCGATTTTTATAACAATAACGCCGTTGTCTCCTATCTTTAAGTGCTGATATATAGCTTGTTGTAGCTCGAAATTACACCACTGGCTTGAAAAGAAGGTCTTGGATATGACGGCAATTACTTTTCTACTCCTACGAACGCTCTCTGTCATATTTACAACAAAATGCTCTCCTGGAACAAAATCTCGGTAGTGGACACAACACTTGTAATGAGACTCCTTCTCAAGGATTGGCAGAAGGGTTTCATCTACCCATTTTTGGTCATGCTGGTTGAATATTATGAAGGCGTCGTAATCGGCATCATCTGCAAACATAGGAGATTTGAATGTTGAGAGAAAAAATCACAGTCATATTTAAGAAAAGCAGATTCTGATCGCCAATAGGAGTGGCCATGTAAGAAAGATAAAAAACAAGCAAAATAACAAGCACTGAGACAGACAGACAAGCTGGAACTAAAAATTGTATGTAATATTTTTTAACTTCAACTTTCAATTTTAATATTTCCCGCCAAGTACTATTATCATCCCCTTATATGGCCCTTTTGTTCATATTTGGGGTTTGATTTTTGCACTTAAGTCTTGAACTGGGTATGTTTTTTTGAAGCTACTCTCTTATCATTATCCATAAGACCAAAAATAAAAGCTTCACAAAATATGTTTAGGACAATTGCGAAAGCCGCAACGGTAATAAATAGAGTATCAAAATTTTGCTAAGTCATAATTAGGGTGGGGAAAATCGAAAATCGCCGATTTTGGTATAAATAGGATGAGGTTTTTAAGAAGCGTGTCATATCACGTGACTTAATTTGTGCCACGAGGCATTCTAGATAGATAGATAGATAGATAGATAGATAATCTTTATTTACCCACGGACAATTCATCAGCTATAAATGATAAAAAACATTTAAAATATATCAATATTAACATGCACTAAATGGATAAGATACACGTATAAAAACTATTCTTAGAACCTAGCCCTAACTAAAGCTGCTTTCCACGAATGCCGTGCCTCAAAGTACTGCTTTAATTAAACGCTTAAATAACCCAAGGGACTCTGCTTGTCTTATGTCACGGGGAAGACTGTTCCAAAGGGTGGCGCCACTGTTGTTGTTGTTGTGCATGTTACGCCGTCCGCCCACGCCAGTTTTCTTTATCTGAACAGTTACAGTCATATTTCAGTCTATATAGAGGTCTATAGAAAGTTCGTGTGTCCACGGAACTGTCCTGCATTTTATTACATGGTTGTCAGAAGTGGGATTTTACTCCAAAAGAGAACAAGTCTAGAAGCTGTCCTTTCAAAATTTACTTACTCGTGAGCACAGTGTCACGAAACAGCAAGCAGCTATTCTTGAAGGTTTATATCCGCCAAACCCACCAAGATGAGCGACCTAGTCGGATTCGAACCTCCAAAAATGGATTAGACGACCGGGCCAGACCTCACGACCAGATTTAAGCGATTTCGACAGAAATGCGAGCTGGTCATTGAAGCCAAGAGCACCCGGGCAAAAATGTAACTATCCCCTGTTATGAGCTGGAGACTACGGCCTTGACCTGTACAACACGAGGAGCCTAACCACAGAACAAAAGAAAGACATCAACGAGTACTGGAAACGTTTCGTAGAGCATGTCAAGCCCCAAGCAAACAAGAAACTTAACCGATACTATCTTCGTAATCTCAAACAAAATGGCCGACCGAAGCAAGACTTCTCATCCAAAACTGCGGGTACCCGGACGAGATGCAGGACGAAATAATACGAGATACCCTCATATTTGGCACAGACCACGAAGCTGTACGTAAGAAATGCATCACGAAAGGCAACGACCTTACATTCGAGAAAGCAAGGGACATAGCGTGCACCGAGGAAGCTGCCCATGAACGCCCCTATACCGCCAACACAAGTTTATAGTCTCAGTAAAAGAGAAAACAAGTCCATTAAAAGTGATACACCCCGAACAGACCGCCTAGGGACCCAACCCGATGTCAACGATACGGTAATTACCAGCATCAGCGAGGCCAGCGATGCCCAGCTAGCGGTGTAGAGTGTTTTAACTGTGACAATCGGGGCCACTTTGGCAAAATGTGCAAAACCAAGAAAGCAAATGTCCATGAAGTACGAGGGAGCCAGTACAACCCAAGTGCACAAGACAGCGAAGACACAGTAAATATTCCCAGTGATGACAGAGCACATAGTCTCTTCTTAAGAACACTTAGCGCAAAACACCCCAAAGGCAAAACCACTGTGGAACTGCCTAGCCGATCTAAGGATATGACTAAGATTCAGCTCACAGCAGATCCACTTCACAAACACGTTACAACCATAGTCTGCACGGTCGACACCGGGGCAGAGGTCAATGTCATATCAGAAGCAGACTACAAGCAAACCTTCCCCAACCCAGTAACCCGACGCCTTGGCCCGGCACAACTTCTTATAGCCTGTGGGGGCCACCAGAATAAAACTTCGGGTAATTGCCAACTCTATGTACACCACGATGGCAATATTAAGAAAGTAACCTTCACCATGACAGATGCTCCGGGCCCAGCGATACCTGGGTGTAAGACGTGCGAAGAGCTCGACCTAATCAAAGTAAAGTGTAGCCTAGAATCAACTGAAGAGAAGCAGGTACACATCCCCCTGACCAAGACTGCTTTGAGGGGCTTGAAAATTTAACATGAAACCATATCACATAGTGTTAGACCCTAAAGCAGAACCAGTTGTTCATGCACCTCGAGCAGTATCAGTGCACCTACATAAGATGCTTAAGGATGAGCTCAAATGGTAGAACTTGTTGTCATAGTCCCTGTGAAAGAACCAAGAGAATGGGTCAACAGTATCGTGTTGAGCAAAACAACAAATGACGATGGAGAATTTACCGAGCTGAGAGTTTGCCTTGACCCACGTGATCTCAACAAATGGGTCAAACGAGAATAGAGGATAGAGCTTGACAACGCTCTAGAAGGTCTGCCAGGCGTCACGGGAATTGCAGATGATAACTTCGTCTATGGACCCACAGAGAAAGAACATGATGAAATTCTACTGCGACTGATGGAGAGAGCCAGAGAGAAAGGAATTAAGTTTAATGCTGACAAGCTACAGTTAAAGTGTGATGAAGCGAGTTTCTTCGGCCACACCTGGACACCCGAAGGTGTCAAGCCAGACAACAAGAAAGTGTCAACCATACTTGCCATGAAACCCACTGACAATGCCAAGGATCTACAGAGCTTCCTCAGTTTAGTGAATTACCCGACAAGATAGTCAAGCCAGTTGGCAACACTCACTGCACCCCTTCGTGAGCTGACAAAAAAAGAAATAACATTTGTGTGGGGCCCAGAACATGACATTGCATTCCAAGAAGTCAAATAGGAAATATCGTCCATGAGTGTGGACGACCCGAATGCAGATACTACCATTCAAACAGATGCATCCCAGAAGGGGCTGGGAGCTGCCCTCTTACAACACGGCCAGCCAATATGTTACGCTTTAAGGGCACTTACTGAGACTAAACAGAATTACAGCAATATAGAAAGAGAGACACTGGGCGTTGTGTGGGGGCTAGAGAAATTCCACTATTTAATCTATGGCAAACGTTGTACCCTCCACACAGACCACAAACCCATTGAGGCCATATTTAAAAAGAAGCTCGCTCACTGCCCACCCAGATTGCAGAGGCTTCTCATAAGAGCCCTTAAAGACGACATCACAGTGAAATATGTCAAGGGATCAGAAGTACCCATCGCAGACGCTCTATCTACGGTCACCCCTCAGCCCTGCATGAAAGCCGACCAGCCAAACCCAATCAATGTCCATCACGTTACAAGGACACTTCCAGTCGCCTATCAAACTAAAACAGATAAGAGAAGAAACAGCAAAGGGTAACACCCTGGCACGCAAAAGGAAAACGCAGAAGGAAGCACTGCTACAACCAGAGCTGCCATGTAGGCCGTGGAAAAGACTGAGTTCCTACTTATTTGAATACAGAGGTTACCAGTATCTATTACTATCTGACCGTTATAGCAAGTTCCCGATCATTAGGAAGCTAGCTGGCACCAGTTCCCTTACCATAATAAACCACATGAAAAGCATTTTTGCCGAACATGGAATCCCTTCCCAGCTCCTAACGGACAATGGGCCACAGTACAATTGCCAAGAGTTCCGCCAGTTTACATAAGCATATGGTATAGTGCATATCACAAGCTCCCCACTGAATCACCAGTCGAACGGATTTGCAGAGCGCTTGGTACAGACCGTCAAGAACACACTACGCAAGTGTGATGAAGAAGGACAGGAACCATATCTTGGAATACTGTCGTCCAGAACAACACCAGTTGACCACCAATTAAAGTCACCCGCAGAGTTAAGCATTATAATCTCTGTCATATAACAGAGAATCCGAGCACAACTGGAACTGTGTACCGCCGCGCAAGATCCCAACTCAAACCTAATACTGCATTCACCGACCATGCGAACACACAAGGGCCACCAGTGAATCACCCTACGCCTAGTGACTAGGAGGACAACCTGGGCAACCAGCGGAACTGGCCAATGATGTAGCCATCACAAGGAACTCGCCGAAGTCTATCATGAGACCCCCAGAGCCCAACACCGTGGCTATGGCAGGACATGATCATGGATATGTAACCCGATCAGGAAGGGTTGTAAAACCAAACATTAAACCTAGTCTGAACATTCGTTACAAACAATGTTAGAGGGGAAGATGTCATATCACGTGACTTAATTTATGCCACAAAGCATTCTGTTTTTGTTGTGCTTGTTACTTCGTCTACCATGTTAGACATGCCAGTTTACTTTATCTGAACAGTTACAGTCATATGTCAGTCTATATAGAAATCTATAGAAAGTTCGTGTGTCCAGAGAACTGTCCCGCATTTTATTACACTAGGGCTGTCCACAAGTTGCTCGACTACTTTTAGGCAGGTTCTGGTATTTCGAGCAACGTTTTGCATATTCGGAGCAATCTCTAGTTTTCGGTCGATGTTTAAGTAGACAATTTATTCATTTCCTGTGAAAAAGAAGCCAGATCCCCCTCCCTCCTGCCGCAGATCATTGTAGTAAGATGCATGCAGCCTGACTACTAGGTCAGCGGTTTTTTTAAATTCAAAATGGCGGGTGAAAAATTTCAGTGCCTCAGGTGAAGAAGTTTTACAAGATTAATATTAATATTGAAGCATAGTCTTTACTCATACAATTTCTGGTTCTAATTATGGAGAAGGTGTTTAGCAACGCTGGTTAAGCCACAAAGTTATATAGCAAAAAGTAATCAGAAAACCTACTTTTGTTGTACTTTTGCATCAGAAATTAAAAGAAGAGAGCAACAAAACTATTGTTTTGATTTGCTTTGTCTTTTGTTTGTTTGTTTTTCAGAAGTAGCTTTGGAGCAACTTTCGTTACAGAAAACAACTTTTGACTTTGTACTTGTTTGAGCAACTTTTTGGGAAATCTCGAGCAACTTATGGAAAGCCCTAGGCCGCAAACCAGCGCCTAATTTTTCTGGGAGTAGCCTCTCCCCCCAGTTATTATCTAGATAATAGTCTCCTTTTCCTATCTTCTGTAGTCTCGTGTACTTATGTAAACATTTCAACCCAACTGTGGATAAAGTGTTATGTCAGTATTAGCTAGCAAACGAAATGAACTTGTTTATATTGATGTCGACTTTCTAACTTAAAAAGGATTTCATTAACACGGACACAAACCTATTGACAATTCCCGGCTATCCCTTTTTCGTTTTCGGAGAAAAAGAAAAGTCACCGGGATAACAGATACCAGGACTACAATGATTCCTATGACAGTGAACAGAGCTACCGATAAAGAAACAAAAACAAAGAGTAATTGAGTATTAGTTTTTGAAATACATAAGCATATCATTATTATTATTATCATTATTATTATTATTACTTTTTTATTATTATTTATTAATTTTTTTTATTATTTTTTATCCAAGCATCTGAGCGAGCCGAAATCCTAAATCCTCAAATTTGATTGGCTAATCATGCGAACGTGACCGGTCCAGCTTTTTACCATACGGCCCACGGGCCGGAATTTTTTTTCCCGCTGGTAATCGTCAATCTTTTGCCTTCCTTTACACATCCATCGACGATTAGTCAACGCAAGTTTATCTCAGTTTACTTTAAAATGGCAAGGAAAGAAACTGTAAGTAATTTCAATTGCGTGTTTTGAAGTTGTGAAAGTTTGTTTGGTTGTTTGTAACTTGGCGCTGTAATGGCACGTAATCCTGTTTCTCTCGCCGTAAAATTTGAGTCAATTTCAGTCGAGTTTACCGCTCTGATCTTTGCTGTATTTCGGAGAATTTCTCTGGAATACACATATCGAATTTTCTCACTTTCTGCTATTCAATTTAAAGTAGTCAAAGTAGTCCGATTCAATTGATTTTGAAAGCATGCAACGACGGGAGATGATAATCCTTCAAGTTTGGACTCGAGCATCGAGTTCGAGTTCGAGTTGCACCTCGATTGAAGATCGAGTTAGACTTCGAGTTCGAGTTCGAGTTGGTTTTAGAGTTAAGGATCGAGTTAGACTTCGAAGTTAGACTTCGAAGACGGGCAAAGACCAAACAAAAATAATCAAACCAACCAAAAATAATTAGCTTTTCCGGTTTTGTAGCCCGGTAAGAACACAAGAAGTATATTGGGACTATATAATCATTCCTCTTTATTTACCAAAAAAATAGTTACATAGAGTGTACAGTGTGACAAACAACAACCTTAAAAATTAGTTGTAACCATTAACATTGTTTATGTTCTTAAAATCGTTTAATCACTTAATCTTGCAGTCTCGAGTGCTGTCATTAAATGCAAACGAAAACTAGAAATTTAGTCAATGTCATCAAGTATTATGCACTTGTCATCAGCTTCCCCGAGGAGGAGGGGGGGGGGGGCAACCCCGGGCTGAAGTGGGGAATACGGGGCTTTATCTTTTTTGAGCTCGTGAGCAGGCAGAATTGAACAAATCCTGCAATCTGATTGGTTCCTGGAACGGGCGGAATTTTCTCATCCGGACCGCCACAGCGGGCTAAGTCCGTCGAGTTGATCTATAGTCAACTATTTTCAACCTCGTTCGCAGGGTCCTCTTTCTACCTCAGAAAGTACCCTGGTTCCGGCTGGTCACGTGTCTATGTATACAAATCAAATCCCCATAGGGGGTGGATCTTTGACTTTATTTTGTCAACACTGTCTATGGAGGTGAAAGTTGCGCTGCCGTTTGTCTCGAAAGTTAAGCAAGTTATGTTTCAGAGATCCTGACTGGTGCTTCAGCCCTTTCTGTCTAAACTTTTATGAGTATGAGATGTTCATTGAGAGGGAAGTTTGTTTATTTTCACCACTTTTTCAAATAACCGTCAACAGCCTGCTTCGGATTAGTGTACTCAGTTTTTCACAGCTCAAGAATTATATTACCGTCAAATTTGCGATGGGATGAATTCAACTTAACGAGAAGCTAGTAGCTCGACTGAAAAGATTTACCGCTAGACTGTTTTGAAACGAAAGCCGCTGGATTTTGCGAACACGCGGCCCATGTTGTTGTTGTTCATCATAAAATTTCTCACTGCTAGAGAATCGAATGACCGTCAAACTTGCGAGTGGATGAATTCAATGAAATTCAGAATTCGTCTCTTGGCCAAACACTGGACGTATCAAGCTCTAGACAAATGCATTAATGCCGCCGTTGTAATTTTGCCGATCTAAAAGTATAGCGTATGCTTTCACTAATTAAATCAAGCTTTAAAAATTCAGCGCGGTGAAGACGTGAAGTTCTTCGAAGAATTTTTTCGCCGCAAGAGAATGGAATGACCTTCAAACTGTCGGCGATAGAAATTCAGTCAAATTTAAAACTACCTTTGTTGGCGAATAGTCGACGTATTTAACTCTAACGGAACGAGTAAATACCTTTGTTATGATTTTGCCGAATGAAAATAACACCGCGCGGTCCATTTAATGTGGTGGTCGTCATTTCCAAGTTCTTTGCCAATTTTTTTTACTGCCACAAATTCAAAGACCGTCCTGACTATCGACGGGGAAAATTCAGCTTAATGCAGAGCTAATCTTTTAGCGGAACATTGAACGGATTGAACTCCCATATCGAATGTTTCAACGCCTACGCTGTGATTTTTGCCGATCCACACAGCGGGAACGTTGCAAATTTCACTCCCTACTGGGCTCAGTAGTCAAGCTCATTGCGAGACAAACTTTAACTTTCCAGCCCCTCCCTTCAATCACATCTCTGGAATCTGCTAGATTTTAGCAGCCGTAACCAGGGTACTCTCTCGAGGTAGAGAGAGGACCCTTGGAACGAGGTTGAACTATTTTCGTGAACGAATTGGTGGTAATCGTTAATCTTTCGCCGTTTTTACACTTTCACAGACGACTAATTAAGGCAAGTTTGTCTCTATTCACCTTCAAAAAGCAAGGAAAATCGCTGTGAGTAAATTCAAATGAATCTTTTGAAGTTGTGAGAGTTTGTTTGGCTGTTTGTACCTTGGCGCTGTAATGTCGCGTAATTCTGTGCATGTGTGTCACTCTCTGTACAATTTTAAGTTAAAAAATGAGTCAGTTGCTGTCGAGTTTCCCTCTCTGATCATAGCTATATTTGAGGGAATTTCTGTGGAATAACATATATTTATGGGGACTTTGCAGCACAATTTCTGCCCTTGGGGTGAGGAGATTGTGGGGACTGAGATTTTTTAATGCCCTACTCTCGGGAAGAATGATGGGGACTTCGCTTCTGTTCAACTGAGAGGAAATTGGGAACGATCGATTGTTCGCTCGATCGATGGTAAGATGTCGGAGGAGAAGAAGAATAGAAGGTATGTTTTTTGCCGAACCATATACATTTGTCATTAATCGGGACAAATTTAAAACAGCGTACAAATTGTTAAGGATATAAAAAGTTAATTTTTTTTAAATATTCACAAGAATGTTAATTTCTGAAGCATAACAGCAACCGTTCAGAGTACTCAGAAAACTTAAGAATGTTGTGTGTAGAAGCAGCAATGAACCATCATGATAGTGTGTTTTCCCTTGTTCTTCATCAGTCCGGATAGATTTAACACAGAATCTGGGGAATTCAGTACGGGAAGAAAAGTTGAAATTTTCACTAGACTTCGAGCAGCTTATGTAGTGTTCAGGCCTTCCATACTAATTTGCCAGCCTATTTGTCCGACCAAATAGAGATAGTTCAGAAAAGAGTCTTAAGGATCCTATTCCCAGAGGTCTCGTATAGCAAGGCCGTGGAAGGTGCGGGTTTAAAAACACTCATACACGTGAGGAATTATGTAGCAGTCTGTTCAAAGAAATAGTAGAGAGGGACCAGCATAAACTAGCTGGCCTGCTGCTCGCGCATAATGACAGTGAGAGATATAATTTTAGGACTAGGCGTATGTTTTCAATCCCGAATGTGAAAACAAAGAGGTTTGGAAATGCTTTTATAAAGCACTTTGCATCTAAACAACAATTGTAAATAGATAATTAATACTAGTGTTGTTAGGATTTTTATAGTTTGAATTTTTAAACATGCTGTATATAACACAAGTAATTCAGCTTATAGCTGCAAGCTGTGGTTTTTAATAAACGATTTACTTACTTATTTACTCTTACATCAGAATGCAAAGTCCGAGTGTTTGTGTTTTTTCTGAAGCCAGTTGGGTGCTTGGCTTCGCCAAATACTGGGTACTTTGCAAGAAAAAAATTCCCCACGGTTGGGGAAAGACAAGAACTTTGAAATGCACAATTTGCAAAGTCCCCACATCAGCCCGGGGTTCCTCCCCCCCCCCCCCCCCCCCCCCCCCCCCCCCCCCTCCCCCGTCT
>Ga0126343_10001255_pt1 | contig 11602 bp, 11 predicted proteins | sample Cyp2metagenome_FD_92531 | JGI IMG/M metagenome (GOLD analysis project Ga0126343, IMG submission 92531) | Coral microbial communities from Lord Howe Island, Old Settlement Bay, Australia - Cyphastrea 2 metagenome | ecosystem: Host-associated > Invertebrates > Cnidaria > Coral ... | reverse complement strand
CAGGGATGGTGCCCCTTCGGCCACGCCCCGTCAGCAGCATTCAATCGACCGTGTCCCCAATATGGACATAAGCTACATGGCTCAACCACGTCGGATGCAGTCGGACATTGACGCACTGGTCCACCTTCACCGCCGAGTTATGCTGATCATCCTGCTTGATGATCTCCGGTTATTGGCCGCTGACATGGAATCAGACGCCATGGACATCACTACACGAGCCTTCGAACCGGAACTCCTTCAGTGTGAACAACGATCCTTCTTCACATTCTCGAAACTGCTCACCCGAGAACAAGCACGTCACACCACTGTTCAAATCCTCCTTAACTCCGTGGTGGAATACATTTTCAACACCTGGGGCCTTACATTCGCGGCTCAAGATATTTCCCTCATCTGGCAATATTCCAATGGAACAGACTTTGTTCTGGGTCCCCAACGTACCATCAACAATTTGTTGGTGGAACATCGACCATTTTGGCTCACGGGCCAGGGAGGCGGACCTCACCAGATCATTCCTTTCCGAAGACAGAACAGCCCGTATATAATGCGCCTCCGGTGCTACAAGACTCCTTATACTGCGTCGAACATCGCAAATTGAGGAAAAAGAACACGACCAGAGTCGAGTGTTTGTTGAACTTTCTTTTTTTCCCCTGAAGGCTTCCCAGCATGATGGTTCCCCATGTTTTATCCCATGCCCATACCTCCTTCCCTGTCCCTAGCCATTTATAATGTCCAAGCGTACGTGCGTTCAAGCCGAGTTAGCATCCCCAAGGGATCTTCGCAACGACCCGTGGTTTTCGGCAATGGCCTATACACAGTCGCCATCCAGCCATGCTGATGCTCAATCTTCTCAACAGGCCCTGGTTCCACCATTTGTCTCCTCATCGTCGCAATATACCAACTCTTGGAACCCACAAGGCCAATCAAATCCTCACTCGTCAGGAACAGGTTGGTATACCAGAGAAGGATTTATCCCGATGTCGGATGTCGACGTCGAAACAATTCACACCCAAACATTTCAACGGGTATCCAAGGGGTTTGGAGTCAACACTGAACATCAGTTGCAAATAGTGGAGCAGTGTGCTCACGGAGTCCAGCGAAATCGTCGTCCGGAGTTCTTCTTCCATGGGATTCTGGGACATGTCAAAGATTGGTATGGCCAACCAATTGACACCTGGACCAACGCCAATAAAATCTCCAACTACTGGCGTCGCTTCTATGAAATCCCGGAGGTTCCATATGAGGAATCGGGAACGTGGGAACAACCAAACGTCTCTGCCCACGACCGATATTGGGAACCCAATGATCCTCCATCCGAACCCCCTTACCCAGAGGACTCCGATTCTATGGTCGCTGAAGTGGGACTCCATGAAACCCCTGTGCCTGTCCAGATCCATCAGCTGGCTACCACGTTATACAACGTGTTGATCCAGGACCCGGAGTACAATGCCCCGGTCCTTGAGATGCTTCACAATGATGGGTCGGGCACTCAAACGGATCCAAACACCTGGTCGGCAGAAGACCTGAGTCAATTGGCAAGCCATTTGGCTATTACTGCCACACAGCTGGCACGCGCGGTGCGTCAACGCTCGGGAGCCCTGGACGAAGAGTGGACGGACGATGATGACGGATTGTGAGTGGCCAATTGTATTCAATTAGTCTTTTCCTACATTTTGATCCTTGGATCCGCAGTAGGATCCTGCAGGGCGACATTTTCACAGCGCGGCGCATCTTCCAAAAAAGCCCCGCGGCAGCGGGGCGTGTGTGTGGAACATCTGTAGAGATGTAAAACTTCTTTTTGGGTTCACTTTCTTTTTGGTCTGGAAAACAATCAACGCAGGGGGGCAGTGCACGACTGACAGTCACTGCCCAACGAAGACACTGTCAGTTCGTGGTGATACAGAGCCTGATCAGCTCTGCGTACCTGCATCGGTTCTATCATTTCTCTGAATGGCAACCGGCTAAGCCAAGAACCGGCATGTCGTTTTTCCAACAATTTTTTCCAACCAAACGTCAACTTGTGAACCTCTTTTCGATGTCAGTTTCAGTGCCTGTACGGTTTTCGCAATCTGTCATTCAGGAACATGTCGCGGGCCTTGTCAGGTGATAAGGATTTGTTTTGCACGTAAGACGCATTCCCCACAAATAATTCGATAAGCCAGTTCTGAGCAAGTGTGTGACTCATGTCGGATTCGACATGATGACATGAGTTTTTCGGGGAATGCTTCTCTAAGCAGGAAAGTCAATTTTCGACCTGACCTTGGAATTTACAGTTTTCAACCTAGTAATTCGTTTAAGTAAAGTGAAGAAGCTGGCCTTTTTTCAGGGTCTCACCCTGTCGGTCGAGTGTATGTTGAACAACTGCCCGCTGTTCGTGGGATCACCTTTCATCCAGAGAGACCGTCTGCCCAGGGTTGTAGCTTGCAGCCGCGACAACACTTCCATTTCAGTGACACTGGAGAGACTGCCTGCAGCCATTTTCATACGAAAGTCAAGGCACCAGGACATGCTTTACAGGTGTGGTCACTTCTTTTTTGGTTGATCTGGTGAGGTTCAATTGTGCACGTAATTCAGGGGTTGACTGCTTAAGCCGTCCATAGGGTTGATCTGACGACAGAGGGCCTCGAGCCTTACCACGAACAATGCACTTATGTGTGGATGCGTCAATTGAAAACGGTTTTGGTTTAATTTTGTAACTCTCACCTGACCTCCTGCGCCCAACATGTTTCCATTCTGGAGTTCCCGTGCCTGGCCGTCTCAGCAACCTTCAGCAGATGCTGCCTGGAGCTCGATGATGCAGACACCACAGATGGCGACACCAATGATGCCCAGTCCCCAGGCTCAGTTTTGTGGTCCGGACCCTATGACGTCACAGTCTCAGGCTCAGATCCAGAATGCCCTTAACCAACAGAATGCTCTCCTTCACCAAAATATCCAAGCCCAATATATGACCCACCTTCCCCACCTTCAGCAACTTCAGGCCAATCAATCCTCTCCACGTCCACCTAACCCCCAACCCTCATCCACCTCACCATCTCAGTCCAATCCACCACTGTCAACTCCGACTCCATGCCCATCACCCACTCCCACTCCATCACAACCCCCTTCCACAGCGACCCAGGATACCAGTCACCATTCCCCAGACACGCAGGAGCTCTTCGAGAAAGTCACCAAAACACTCCAAACTGGGTTCAAGGCAGTTGCAGAATCCAATGCTGAGCGTCACCACCCTCAGCCACCTGCTACAGTCCATCCCCAACAGATGGCCATGCCAGATCCTCAAAATGAGGAAAGACTTCCAGCTGCCTGTCCAACGTTGCCTCATAGCACGCACCACACCAGCCATTCGCCGCGCCGGGTACCATCCCGACCAATCAACAATGTGGGACTCACCCTCTTGCCGCCCATTCACCACCTCCTCCAGGTCCCGCAAGTTTACAAACACAGGGACTCACAATCCCTATCCCTCAACCTCGCGTCCACCTCCTTTCCATCCATCTCAACACCTTCCACGCCGTCCTATTTCCACATTCAAAGGCCCACCGGCCACCAGTCACAAAAAGCGTCAGAGGGAAGGAACACACAGTCCTTCTCGGGACAAGTCGCCTCGACACACTGACAAAAGGGCGGTCTCTGTTCCCAGGAGCCCACGTCGGGATCCACTGCCACGTCACCGGCGGTATTCTAGGTCACACTCACCCCGTTCCAGGGAGAGACATGTGAGACTGCGCTCAGCATCTCGACGTGGCCACAAATCTGGCCGCGACAGCCGTTCTCGCTCCCAGCATGGACATCGTAAGCCAGTTAGGTCAGAACCACCGCCAGAGCCAGACCATCCTCCGTCGTACCACCACCAAGGCTACGATGATTCTGTTGGCCACTCGTCATGGCACTCCCATTCCCAACACTGGTCCTCCTCCGACCAGTACAATGATGATGAATGGGACTCTTGGGGCACCTGGAAAGATCCGAATCCTCCCCAGTCTCGGAAGAAGAAATCCTGGAAACCTCACTCGGACCCTCCCCGTCACTCGGTCCACCGTCCAAAGTCACGCAGGTCCACCTCACGTCCACTCACTGAATTCTCCCAACCCACCAAATCCAAGAAAGCCTCAACATGGGACGCACGATCAACAGCTTCCACATCGGTCCCAGCGGGCATGGTCCGACTGTCGGTGAAGGACACCACCAAACAAGAGTGGATTGCTGATGTGAAATACTGCCTTGATCATCCATATCGGATGCGGGCCTTCAATGAGCTCACCGACAGCGAACGTCCCGTAATCCACAGATTAGTGGATGAGGATGAACACCAGGCATTTTGTGACCTTCTAAAGGAATTTGACGATTCTATTCCAGATTGGGTGATTCAGGAAGCTGCTGCCGTCATGGGGTCGGTGCAACTTCACACGGAAATCAATGCAGATATGCTCAAGATTCTTGAGATCCCAAAGACCTCACACAAAGCATTGCTCATCAAGGTCGATGGTCTTTCCCGCTTCCCACAACCTGAACCCTTCAAGAAACAGGCCACCCATACCTGGGCTCTGGTCCATGGCACGACGGTAGAAGGAGCTCAGGGGATCCTTAGTGAGGGCAAAATTCGACCGGCAAACTGGACAAGGAATGCCGACTTGGCCAGGTGTGAGTTGCCCACCTTTGGAGCATATTATCTTGGCCGGGAATGCTTTAACTTTCCCAGATTGGGCCGTAGTGGAACTCCTGTCTCAGGCGAACTTGAAAGGGAAAGGACAGCAAAGGATGCTCATTGGAGCGATGTACCAAGGAGCAATGGCACACACAAGGTATCAGGCAGGTGGCAACGAAAAATGTCAGGTCCAAGTGTCAAAAGTTGGCATCGTGACCACGTCAGAGAAGTACACGATTGCTCACAGCAACCATGTTGGAGTTCATTTCGCGGCCTTTAGGTGGCATCATCACTCCCCAGTGGAATATGAGGAATCGTCTGACGAGCATGGAGACTATTATCGGCGCAGCGAGTACTACCGACGCCACCAAGATCGTGAACCGGACGCGTCAGAACCAGATTGGTCGGCCAACAACCAATGAGTCGCTGTCTTTTCAGGTGTATACATAATTTCTTCTCACCGGAAACCGGTGGTGCTTTTCTAGGGATGCCCTGGACACAAATCTTTCAAAAAAGATTGCTTGGAGATCGAAACGTGGAAGGGTTTCTGAACGGTTTTCTTTTTTGGTTTGCTCACGTGACTTTGCTTTTTACTAACTTTGATTGTGCCACTTAATGTGTAACCACAATGCCCTCTGTGACCCCTTGCCAAAATTGTGATTCTTCAGGTGTGACGTTTGGTCCAGCTTGGCTCAAATCCCCTGCTATTCAGGAACACACGATTCGCTCTGGTGCAGATATGGCCGATTCTGATCGATCCCGATCTCCTGTGCATGCTCGAAACCGTCCTGACCAGCGAAGCGCACGACCTCCTGTTCAGCTACCAGGCTTTCCTCGATGGCGCGGCCCAATGGGAGCAGCAGTGCGAGCCTCAATGAACATGCGTGGACCCCAGATGGCACCTTGGATGCCAACCCAGTCCGGACCTTATGGGTGTGGACCTTGTTGCATGACACCATCATGGGTAGGTTCCCAATTTCCTCCAACACCACCATCCACACCACGTTCCACTGCCCTTTACCCACGACCCTCAATCCCCCAGATGTCCCAGTGCCCTCCAACACAACCATGCACTCCTTTTCCCCATCTCAGCCAAGATCAACAGGTTCGTCACCCATGCAATCCAGTCCAGCACCACAGAGCCATGATGCCCCACGGGTATACGGTTTCGATCTCAACACCAGCTGGCAACCAGACAAGGACCACTACGACAATCAAAAGATCAATGGCCTCACTTTTCCTCGGAGCATTCGGCCTTCGGCCTTCACCCAAAAGCTGGACATCGAGGGATGTGACCCTTTGTCCCTACCGGTGGCGGCTCTACTGTATCAGCAGGCCAACAACCATTGGCTGAGACGCCTGGCCCACGGCAGAGAGCTATACTTGATCCCCACAGCGGATATCGCTGCGGTTGTTTTCATGACGGAGCTGCTCCAACAGCTCAAGGCAAGAGGGGTCGACCTGGACCGGGTCTCCAACTACAGGGCTCGACAGGATGGAAAGGTGTTGGACAAAACGATGAACACCAAGTATGCCGCTCAGCAAATCGCTGAAATCATTCAGGGATGGCTTCCTGCTCGAGCCACAGACCCTGAGTCACAACAAGAAATCACACAGTTGCGGCATCAAGCCGCACAACTTCGTCAGCAAATCGCTGCGCCGGACGCTTCCCCAAACACGTCAACCCCTGGCCCCACGTCACCTATTGCCCGAGCCCTTCACGGCCAATCTTCCCAATCCCCATCAACCAATAACCCTAACCCCATGTTTGACCCATGTTGCTTGCTCACGGTCCCATCCACCACCAATCAATGGCTGCTAGATCATCGACCAGACACCCTGGCAGTCCGAGCCTTCAACAAGTGGCTCAGAGATCTCCCTATTTCAGAACCAAAAAGATCGGTCCTCACCACCAATATGGAGAAGATGGAAAAATGGTGGGACAAACAACCTGCCGATGCGATCCACCAGATCGAGAGGGTGGCCGTCATGATGGGCATCCCAGTAAATTTACTGGGCAAGAACTATGAGGTTCTCAACCTTCTTCGTGTCATGACTGCAGCAATCACCCTCACTAATTGACTAGCTCCCCAGCTACGTCGAAAACTCAAGCACAAGGTGCTTCAATCCCACCTGCAGGCTCTTCATTCGATGATCCTCATCGTCTATATTTTGACTCCCTTCACCATGGCTTCAACTTTGTCCCTTTTTCAAGGCTTCCGTATCATCCAAACCAGAATGATGGTACTCCACGTCCTCCACGGACTGCGGCCAAATCAGAAGTTGAAATCAATTTTGGAAGGTTGCACCAACATCAATCACCTATGGGGCTCCACTCTCAGTGCGCATAACCTATATGCACAACCCTTTTTCCAGTCCCACAGTGTGTACATTCGTTTCACCCACATCAGCAATCTTCAGCCAAAATTCTACATTGGCTCTGCTATGCACCACACTCTGGACCGCGAATACAGTCGCGCCAGAAAATTCTCCCAGCTCACCAATGAGCGCCTGGTTCATGCAGAATTGGCACTGAGATACTGGCGGGAACAGGACAATCTGTTCGCTTGGACACCAATCCCTATCTTCACAGAACGACCGGACTACCGCAGCCTGGAGATGTCTCTTATCCAGGAGTGGCAACCACGACTCAACTACCCTTTCATTTGTCAAATCTTCCATCCCAAGAAAGGCCTCTTGACGAGACCTCCGCTTAAGAGTAGCGCCCAATTCGGGACAGCCACACTGTGGCGTCGGGCGAAACACAAATTCACTCCCAAAATCATCAAAGACATCCTCAACTCTGATCGGTTCCAAAACCGGCTGGAACTATGGACCATCATTCACGCTTTGGGTTCAAACACCAAGGCACGATTTGAACAAACCAGGATGCTTCGATCCTCTGAAGGTGGCCTCTCGGTGTGTTATGCCCTCAGACGGCTGGCCAACAATATCCAGGAACCGTTTCGCACACTTTCGCTGCAGGCCATCGACAACACCATTCATTGGTGGAAGGGAAAACCAGCACCCAAGGCCTCTCCACTCCGGGCCCCATGGTGCTTATGCCCCAACATGTCGAACTGGCTTCGGCAATTCTTACGACACTGGCACCTTCAGTTCCTTCAGTTTCAGGTCCCATGCCATCCACCATCGTTCAAATCGGTGTTTGTCAAGCATTCTGCCGTCCTTGATCAGCTCTGCAACCACAAGCAGGCCGTTGTCGAATGGTCAAAGGACTCTTCCCCACAATGCTGCTGTGCCCATTGGTCACAATATCGCGAGGCAGCTCTCAACCCCAATGACGAGCATTGGGTTTTGGCAGGCCATCTGCTTGCCCCCATGCTACCCCCCTCTTTAGGGGTCATCGCGGAAGGGTCTCTCCTCAACAAGGTGTTCCCCTCCAAGAAAGATTTCATACAACAACTCCATCAGGGAATTCAATTTTGGAGCCGACGCAACGGATTACCCACAATCCCGCGCCAGGCCGTCAATCAACTGGGAGCTCAGTTATGGCAACACCATTCGGAACACATCACTCATCACATTACAAAATCCTCCATCTCCCAGTTCCAGTCACACTTCGAAGGAGCCATCTACCATTGTGAAGATAAACACTCCTCTTCCTTGCGTGTGTTCTGCCCCTGCTTGTACCACCAAGCAATTACCCAAACCTTCACTGACTCCTCTATTTTCCATCCCGTCCAAGATACACCGGAAACTTTGATCGACTCTCTTGTCAGCCACCTTTCCTCTACACACGGCCACCAATATCCGTGGGCCATTGGAAAAGGCCGTACCATGCCCACAGGATATATCTTGCCAAAGAAGAAGAAGGCATACCAGACGGGACGGCCTATCATTTCCTTCGTTGAAGCACCGTTCCGGCCGATGTTGAACATTCTGGCCCGTCTGATTTTCCAACTCATCCCAGTGGCATGCCCGGACCACTTTGCATCAGGGGATGTGTACGATCTCCTCAAGATCCTGCGGGAAGCTCCCATCCATGGAGACTTGGTACTCTACAACCAAGACCTGGCAGGCTTCTTCACCAGCATCGATCAAAATCGATTCATTGGCGCGTGGTACATGCTCCTGGACTTCCTGCAACCACACATGAACGTGGCAGACAATGAAGTCTTCTCGGTGTATCCAGGCACCACCAACAACCCTGGTGATCTCATCAAAGGTCGTACCTTTCGAAAACTCAATGTCACCAGAAAAATCATCATCAAAACCGTTCCTTCACTACTTCGCACAGCCCTCAATATGCAAACCTTTGCATTGGGGCATAAGTGTGTCAAACAACAACGAGGCAGCCCCATGGGCAGCCCTCTCTCTCCGGCCCTTTGCTTGATGGTGGTCTCAATCAGCGAACAAATTTGGTCTATCACATACAAAAACACTCTGTCCAATCACAACTTATTCATCCGCCACCTTCGATACGTTGACAACCGCTTGATTTTTGGCGATGCCCGCCTTCAAAACCTTGAGCCATATGAAACACTCTTGGACGAAGGCTTCTATGGTCGACCCATCCTGTTGGAAACAGAACCAGACCAAGAATTTCTGGGGTTCATGCTCGAAACCCGCCCATTGGAGCTCATCTACAGTGGTCCCACCAACATTTCCCAGGTAATGTCACCATACTCAGCGTCTCCTCCAAAAGTCCTCCTTAGTGGTTTCAGATCTCGATGTCATATCGTTGCCAAAGGGGCCTTCCCGGCACATCGTGTCCAACAAGGCCTGGACCAGTTGGTAGACTTGTATTCTATGGCAGGTTTCAACAGACAGGAACTCCTGTCCTTATCTTCACAGATCCAATTGCGCACCAACCAGGAGTAAAAAACCGTCCTGACAGTGCAGTCTACAGGTGAAATGACCTATTGATGAAATTCCCCATGTGGTTCCCTCTCATGGTTTAATTTCAGCAATTAAGTTTGTCCACCGCAGCTATTTTACATCAATCCTGATCGTATCCCCTGTTTCCCATTGCACCCCCATTCCCGCACTGCCATGGATCCCGCCCACGGATCGGAAATCCATCATCATCTAGCACGTGCCATCATGCACCTGAATAGTCTCGCGGGCTTTCTTCCCTTCTTTGAACCAGCAGTCGACTGGGAAGACGCACACATGGCTCCTTCACGGACCCATGAACCCACTCCATACACTCTTCGCTATGGGCGACCATCCACATCCAGGCTTCATCCACATCTTCACTCACCATACCCCACACTAGCGACCCATGGGGATCTTCCACGTCAAATGGTCCCCAATCCAGTCCCGCACTTTCGACCCATTTCCAGCACTATGTCGCCACGAACATTTGAACCCGATACCGGGACCGCTTCAACACCAGCCTTCCTACCGATCCACCACACATCCGTCTCCAATGAGGATCAGCTGACACCTCAAGGGCGGACAATGGACGAGCGTCCGAACAAACGACCGCGCACGGAGGGGCCACATGAGACAGGCCTTGTCATCCTTCCACCACAACCAAAACCACCAAGCATTTCATCTCGACCCATGGATACTCCCATGCCAAAAACCAACACAACAACTCCTGCAACCTTATCCATGGAACATCCACCACCTACCCTCCCTTCAATTCGTACACCAGCAGATTCGGCTGCCACGGACTCCTCTGACCACGAGGATGGTCCCCACCCTGGGATCCCTGACACCTTGCCCAATCCAGCCAGGGCAGTCTCCATTGTTCTCGCTCGCAGCCGCCAACGGAGGGAAGAAAGAGAGGCTCTTGCCAACCTTGCTACCCACACCCATCCGGCCATTTGTTCGGCATCTCCACCAAACACGGCTCCTAATCTTGGCCCGGAGATTCTCATCTCCACAAAGACCCGGGGAACCGTCCCACCGGACGTCCCAGGGGAAGGAATGCCTATCCCCTTCAAACCATGGACGGACGCGGAAGATCGCGAACTTGCGGCCTACAAGACTGACACCAAGTCTAGACCGTCGTGGAAGACGATCGGCGCAAGATTGAATCGAAATCCTGAAGTATGCAGACTGCGCTGGGCTGCTATTAAAACCACAATCCAACCACCCCGTCCTGAACCAGAGGCGGAAGACCCAGAGTGAGCAAAACCCCTGGCGCCGAAAAAGACTCGCATCATGTTACGCTGCTTGAGAAGAGTTTTATTATTTTTTGACCCACATGTAATTACCCCATCCATAAAACCTTTGCATCCCCAGTCCCCTGCAGCCGTTTGGCCCATTATTTGAACCTTCGCTCCTTGGCACCATGTTCCGTGAACGTTCTCGGAGCCGCACCGTCCTTCGCGGCTATGTTGGTCAACTTCCACCACGCCCTCCGCCACCAAGAGTACAACAACCTCCTAGCATTCGTCGTCGTGTTCTGCTCCTCGTGGATCTCGATCCCACTCGGGAAATCCTCACATCCCTGGGGAACGATGCTATGGAAGTCACTACCCGAGATTTTGACCACAACCTTGATTACTCTGAACAGATTGGGATGTTCCAATTCTCCCGGCTCCTCAATGTACGCCAAGTTCGCCACACCACGGTGGAGGACATCCTTCACGGCATTGTCAACTACATGTTCAGCACATGGGGCATCATCGTTTCCATCTCATCTATCGACCTGAGATGGACGGATCGCACGAATGATGTCTTCGCGCTCCGGAATGAAAGCACCATCAGCTCTCTGCTCATGGAAAACCGTCCCAATTGGCAGACGTCTCAGGAAAGTACCATTTTCCACATTCTTCGTCCTTTCACAGGACCCACCTGTCCATATGTCATGCGGATGTAGTGTCACAAGGCACTTCCACATCCCTGTTATCTACCTTGATCTGACTCGAGACCAACCGACAGGAACAAAAGTGCCGCGCTGTTCATTACCTTTGTCCACAACACTTTTCTCACCCATTCAGCTCTGTTAATTTTAATTCCCCCTTCGGTTGTCACTTTGGT
>Ga0126343_10001254_pt1 | contig 11605 bp, 5 predicted proteins | sample Cyp2metagenome_FD_92531 | JGI IMG/M metagenome (GOLD analysis project Ga0126343, IMG submission 92531) | Coral microbial communities from Lord Howe Island, Old Settlement Bay, Australia - Cyphastrea 2 metagenome | ecosystem: Host-associated > Invertebrates > Cnidaria > Coral ... | reverse complement strand
TCCACCCTAATAAAAGTAAGAGTGTTCACTTGCTAAACTGTTAGAGGACCTTGAACATTTTAGCTGAACGTTACTTCGTTTCAACTACGTCAGTGAAATTTTAGAGATACCGGTACATGTAGTGCTATACTATAGATAGTTCCATAGATTAGACATAAATTGTGACAATAGGTCACTCTTTTCCTGTTTGCATGTCACTTTGTTCATATGGTCTGTAAATTTTGGAAAAAAATGTTAATGTTTAACAATGTAGAACAGTGAACACTCCATTAACATTAGTCTGGTGAAAGACATTAATAGAGCTACTCATAGAACATTCTGCTTGTCTCTTTCAACAATGTAATGATTGTCATAGCACAAAAAAAATACATCTTCGTACCAATCTATTTTCCTATTATTTCTTCACCCTGTAATTTTTTTAATCTCAATATTCGAAGAACTTTTAACTCAGCAGACCCCTTGCTCCCCAGTTCCCTTTGCATACAGTGGAAGTACTTCAGCCACCTGAACTTGATTATTTCTGATAAGTTCTCCCCATCCCTTCCCCTAAACGTTTAGTCAGCATCGCAGTAGACACATGTACGCAGTGCGTACCTATTTTCTAACAGTGCTAGATGATATCGCTTTCGATCACGATGGCTTAGACCTGACGGACACTTGAAGCCAAGACTTGAATGGAAAAATATTACCTTCACGGGTGGGGTGACCATTTGTTTCTTTTTTATCGAGTGAGGAATACTTGACGAAAATTGAGAAAAGGGCGTGAAAACGCATGTGTTGAAGGGAGAAGAACAAATAAAAGACAGCGGGAGGGAAAGAGATTACAATCGTGTAAAATAAATTGGTTTCCACTTGATCTTTCCCCCTCTTCCCTTCACGTTAGAATCAAGAGTGTAACAGACTACGTGTTGACCTTACAACCTCTGTTCCTACGAAAATAACAATTGCATACAACATAGCTCTGTTTTAACGTCTTTTAACACCCTATATTTGTCACGCACAGATGCAAGCGTAAGTAACGCCAAAGTGAAGTGAAGTAGCTGATTGTTAGATCGGAAGCACCGGGCTGTGATTATTTGTCAGTACAGAATTAGGTACATTGAAAGTGGCTAGTGGAATTCAATCAAGTCTGAAATAAAATTACGGCTTGTTACACAAAGTGCTATACGGCTTTGGTAAAACCTGTCGCGTGTCGGCGTTGTCGCCTTTTTCGTCTTTTCTTACTTTGCGCGGGGCCTTGCTCTTCCTCGTTGTGGCCTGGGAACGAAACCACCAGGAAACCAAAATGGCGGCAGAGGCTGCATGCGTGATCTGATCTTCTACTATCCATGCTACATGCTGCATGCATCGAATGAATAGATCATGAGCGCTGTTGAGCTGGAAGGCCTGGCATATTTGTCTTTCTTTGACGATGGCTCCTGGTTTCAGGTAAAGTTCTGTTTTCATCCCTGTTTGCTATTGCCAAAGCAATATATTGTGGCTTACAGTAGAACCGGACAGCGGTGCATGTAGAGCCTGGGATGTGAGTTTGCAAGTTAAAAAGCTTATTTAATATAGACCAGCATAAGCTTTTGTGGAAACCATGTAAAGTTTTCATACGGTGATAAGCACAAGAATAATGGAAGCTTAATTCCCGGGTATCCTGGGAATTTGATTAGTTGATGAACATTGCCTGATTTCATACCGTGGAGGGCTAGGTACGAGTCTGTAAGTAGCAACTATTTATCTACATAGTCTGAAAAAGCACACCTAGATACAAAAATCCCAAGTTTGGTGTTGATAAACTCAATAGTAAGCAAGATACAGCCATTTGAAAATGTCAAAATTGTATACATAATTTGTGGACCAAAGAAATGTATGCTGGACAGCTGTCGGGCAGCATCTGCCATGGCCATACATTTCTTTGTAAAATTTTGACATTTTTAAATGGTTGGATCTTGCTCATTATTGAGTCTGTTTACACCAAACTTGGGGAGTTGGTGTGCTCTTTCAGGCTATGTAGATAGTTGCTAATCCCATAATATACAGACTCTTACCTAGTCTTTCATACCTAGTCCTTCACGGTAATCAGGCAATGGCATCAGCAAAGCGTGCAAGTGACGTCATAACCCAGACAATCTCAGACAAACAAAATGGAATGGTAAACTATTCAACGTTTTTTTCAAGCATGAAAGCAGGTGTTTCTGAAACAATTTTTAAAACGAAAGTTTGGTGTTTGCTTTCCTCCTGTTTCTCTCTGACATACTTAGGTTGCCAAATGTAATGTGCATTATATTTTTAGACTTTACGTGCTTCGTTATTTGACATCAGTGTTGGTATGGGTGGAGTATTTGATTCTATACGGGAGGGATAGATGCAGGGAAGTTGAACAGGCTGCCTTAAGATGATCCATTGCAGAAGACATCAAGAGATATCACTGTTCTTTGTATACATAAATTGTGGACCAAAAACAGTTGTTCTCATTTATATCCTGGGAATTGGCATTTTACTGCATAGTTCTTGCACTAAGGTGGGGTATTTGAACACCATTATTTCCCCGGGAGATGGTAATTTGACCATAAGTGAAGATGCAGTGGGGATGGGGGTGGGGCTCACGGTGTAGGTGGAGGGTTGGGGTTGGAGAGATTGCTTGGGGTATGTTGAATTGTACACATGAATGACACATTAATTTACTATCACTGCTAATGTGTTTGCCTCTGTTGACAAAGTATTAATGCCAATTAGCGACAAGTTAAGATCACTGAAAAGTTATATATTTTTATATATTCTTCTATCGGAATGACTGTAATTAATACATTCAAGTTATCATTAAAGCAGTAACATGCCCCAGGTGGGTGGGGTGTTAAGGGGGTGGGTATGTTAGGTGTAGCCCCTCTATACCTTGACCAGAAATGAATATTCAAATTTTCAAAATTGGAAGCTGTACAAATTATTTAGAAATTTTAAACAATGGACAGTATTATTTGGCAGGTGCAGTCTTTGTAATTTGTTCTTTGTGAAATACATGTACTCTATTTATAAGTTAAAACAGAGATTTAAAGGAGCTCAGTCACGGTATTGTGAGTTATTTTGGCTGCACACAAAATTACCTTTTAATGGCATGAAACCTGAAAATAACAGTTTAAAAAGATGGAAAAAAACCAAATACACATTGATAAACAGCAAAACCATAACTGATAAGGGACCAAGGATGGCTAAGGATCGGGAAGATTAACACAGATTACAAACGACGAATTTGAAAAATTGAGGCGAAACTTTTCAATGTGCAAAAACCATGACCATGGTCCTTTAATTAAAATTTCAGAAGAATAATTGCAGTAGATAATTTGTTGCATATTTGACATGACTTGAAATGTACATTCTGTAAAAAATTTCAGGGAACACTTCTGACAGAGGATAAAAAGCAATATGGAGTCATGGGAGAAAGTAAGCAACCTGCATGCATGTAGACTCATGGATAATTTATAATATTGTAAAATTAATACTCTTGAGTGCAGCCGTGTAACCATCTTATGTATTTACAACATATTATAAAAGTTCTGAAGGCATGCTAAAACATTTGTTGTGTTAACTTCTTGTTATGGCAAGGTCAATTAATCAAGGTCTTGGTATTTTTACTGATTCAGTCATTGAATATTGATTATCAACATTGCCTACCGTAGTCAGTTAATGACCCGTGATCACAAATATTTTATCCAATATTAATTGACAGCATGTGGTCCACCAGAGGAAGGATTCGCTGAATGTTGTTTTGATGAAGAGCCATTATTTTATGTGATCACCATTATTGATCATGAAGTGAATAAAGATATGGTAAGAATATGTTATTTAATTTAGTTGGGTTTTGAGCAGTCCCATAACTGATCATCCATTTAGCATAACTAGAAATAGTTGAATTTATTATACCAACCTCTAGGTTTCTATGCATGCCGTGATTGGTCTATTCAATGAGCATTAAAATTTATTTTAAGCTTATCCCAAACCTGCCAAATACAGGTAGAGATGTACAGTCTGTAACAAATATCTTGCCAACCTCTTCTTCTCAGTCTGTGCTAATTGCAGACCCCACTCCCCCCAAAAGCAATGTTAGAATAATGTATCTACTTGAGGGTGGACGTACACTTTGGCTATGTAATTCTCACCCCATGTAGCTTTTTCCTCCATTCCCTGGGAAAGCTAGAGTTTTATTTTCCTTGTAATGTTCAACAGGTGTTCAAACATGTTATGAAAACTGGTGGTGATAACTGCACACTTGCGTCAAATGAAATTGACTTTGAAACTGAAGAACTCCTAGTAGGGAGCAAGGTATGTGTAAAAATGATTTCAGAATAATATCGTATGATGGTTTGCTCATTTCCAACAGTTCAATGCTGGCACTGCAAAGGTCAATCAATTATCTTTGAATCCAGTTGAGGCCTCCATTCATTGCTCCAACTATGGATGTATATCTACAGTCAGGAGCACCCAACAGATCGTTTCGGTAAATTATTTGTTCAGAAGGCCTTTAATCCCCTCTGATTTTCTTACTGAGAATTGTCACCACGAACTTTTGTGATATGAGAAATTTAATGTCTGTTGCTTTCGGGTTGCTAAGAATGTCGTTTTGGGTACTGAAAAAAGGTCGGCTATCACTTTCGGAAAGGCAAAAATGGACGAGAAAGCTATAATAAATTCGAGAATACTTAAGTTCCCCTAGAACATTTGAACAGATAATTTTTTTTAGTGCAACCTACAATTAACCTAAAGAGCTTTGAAAGTATTCCAGATAGCTTAAAACAGTGTCTAAAAGCGTTAGAGAGAAAACGGTCGTTGGGTGCCCCTGTACAGTACTAACTGGCACTGACATTCTTATAGCAAGAGCAGCACTTAGTAATTTCTGTGAGATAGCCAGCATTGTTTTGAATCGTTGTAATTTTATTTGGCAAGTGCTGGTAGATTGTATTGACTACATTGTGTTATATTCAAGACTAAATCACATCAAATTTAAGACAAAATCATATAAAAAATCGAGCAATTTAAGTGGACAAAAATGTGTACCAGAATAATTTTAAGTATTACACAATCATTTTTACATTTTTGAATTAACTCGGAAAACAAAGTTCCCATGGGAACCAGAGAACATAAATTTGAAAGTTCAGAGAACGTGTGCAAACACAGGCAAAATTTCATGATCGGGTTCATTTTGCTAGTTTTAAGTGTTTCACACGAAGTTCAACATTTGCTTTCGGCATTTGGTGTTGCTAGGAATGATTTTTTTCAGAGCATATTTAAAATAGTCATACAGAAGTTTGCCATACAATGAAAATAATCTTGGTACAAGATTTTTTGTCCTCTTGTTACTCGAACTTCTGGTGTATTCTGCCTTAATAGTCTTTAATTGGCCATCATCTTCTCTGCAAATATTTTTATTGTGTCTTGTTCCACGAAATATCCATACCACTCCCATGGAGGGTTTCTTTGGTTTAAACAACTCCCCAGTTCCTCTGGAAATTCCTGTTTTTGTTATACTTCCTTGTAAAAATGTGGCCTTTTGAGTTTCCCCTCCCCTCTGAAATTTCCAATTACCCTTCCTAGGGTGGGGATGGATATTTCTCAGGAATCACTCATTGTATATTTGTATACTTTACTGTATGTTATTGTTGTTTTTTTGTCAATAGGCTGAAAGCCATGTTAGCAAGTATTGCCGATCGGAGTTGAAAGGGAAGGAGTGCATTGTTTGTTCAGGACATATGACAATTCACGCCAATGATGAGTCAGACTAAAGATGTCAGTACATGTAGTTGTATGTTGGTTTATGTACCAAAGACTAATTGTAACAAAGTTCAACTTATGCCTACACTGCATCCCGGTTTGACTACGTCACGGTAACAGCGCTTATCATTATAATATAAAATTGTTGCTACACAAATAAGGCCAAGTAAAAAAAAAACCACATGTTTCTTGTCCTGATTTCTATAAAAAAGAGAGCGGGTGGGCGTTTTTTTTTTGTTATTTATTATTTCCTATTGAATGCTTTCTTTACACATTATTACCTTCCCCCAGGGATACGTTGGAGCTCTTAGGTCAAATGTTAATAAAACGAAACATCAGATATTGATTAAACACAAGTTTGTTTAATTTTGTTACACACAAAGGGTTAATAGTGAAAATTTACATTATTTTGGTGTGTACACAGCAGCAATGGGCTTTACACATATTTGATGTTGTAAAAACACCTTCTTGATGTTAAAAAACACTAGAACGGTGTACAATATACACCTTTTGGGTGTATTTTTGCTCATAAAAACGTTGCTCATAAAAAGTAATTAAAAAAGAGAGGCGGCGCTAAAAAATGAAGTGGGCGGGGAAGAGAAACGTGTTTTTTTTTACTTGGCCTAATGGGTCTTGACTTGTTCAAATGACCTTTCTGATTTTCAAAGAAGGAGATAAGCCATTTCTTTGGAACACTCTTGTTTATCCTTGTTAAACTGCATGAAGGCCTTTCAAAACTAGGCTGCAACCCGGACTGCTCTATCCAGAGCTCAGCCCACTGGCCTTTAAGTCATCACGTTCCCCTGCAGCTAAACAAAATCAAAATTTATGTATATCTACACCGATTAAGGTACGGTATTCCATTCAGGACAATAGGTTAATCCTGAGTTACCTTGCACCTCTGTTTCAAAGTTAGTCTTGGTGCGAAACCATTCCATTCATATGTAAGAGAGTTCGATTTCAATGAAAATGAACATGTAAGGGAAAGACACTTCCGTGTACGTGTTTTCAATCAAGTACTCGTTTTGACACGGAGACAAAAGACAACTAGGAAATGGCCTGTTGGACAACTCCTCCAATTTTTACAATAAGCATGTTGCTTAAGGTAAACATATGTATTTCCATTAAGTTTGTCGAAAAAAGCTGACAAGACTGCTATTAGGCTGATTGTAGGCTGACAAGACTTCTAGTAACTAAATGTTCGTGAGTCACCCTCTGTGCGAGTGTATTTATGATTGCCGCCGAATTTAAGTTATAGTACAATGGGCTAGCACTGATCCGTTACTGGTCTTATAGCTCCCAAGTCGATTAGCTCCTAGCTGGTTAGCCTTCAACCAGACGTTGATTACCGTCAGCCCCTAATGGGCCTAATCACGCTTAAAGAATGAGAAAAAGACGGTCTTTTCGAATAGACGCACCTTATGGCTGTATTAGTGGTTGGGGGTTAAACAGGTAGGGGCTAATTGACTAGGGGGCTAAATGATCGGTTACCCTGACTGACCCCATTCTAGAGGAGTAAAAGCTCTCGAATTTATGCGACGCGTTAGCGAGCAAGTTGATGTCAGTTTTTCATGCGTCTGTCTTGTTATTGACAATGCATTTCGTCATAACATTGTCAAAGTAGTCTGCGGATCCACTTGGCTATCGCCTCGTGGATCCACAGCTACTTTGACGAAAATCATGATCAATAACAAGAGAGACGCATGAAAAACTGCCTTCAATTTGTGAACTCGCTCGCAGACGTTTTCCTGCGCGTTTTGCCATAACCACGATTTCTGTCGCTCACTCGAGTCCGGTCTGGTTCTTGCCCGAGAAGAGAGTTCGGCGGAGGAGTGCGTGCTCTATTTTCTATTTTTTATTTTCTATTTTCGCGATAGCCACATGTATTTGCTGCGGATGTTTGCTGCAAGTTTTGATTGGACTTGATGTGTTCTTTGTGATGGACCACGTTCGATATATCAATATTCCAACAAGGACCGAGGCTTTCGGGTCAAACTTGAAAATTTTTAATTGTCTTTTGTCTCACAACTTCCACAAGGAACAAAGAGAACACCGCCGAATATAGAAGTTTGTCTTGAAAGCCTCGTAGCCATGTTGGAATATTGACATATCCACGGTTCCCTCCATTAAGTGTGATATATCGAACGCAGATTGTTGGCCAAAGTGTTAGCTTTTACGATGGTGTAATTTACAGAGACGCATGGTCGTGGATTAGCTTGGAAATTTAACACCGCTTCTGGTTGCCTCTGGTGGTCACCTGTGATATTACAGCCTATTAGGACTAGACAACTGAAAATGGGTGGGCTCATCAAATAATTCATTTCGAAGGGACCTTGAAACATTTTCCATTTTCGTGTATTTTGAACTATGAACGTTCGGACAAACGAAAAAATAAAAAAAAAATCAAAAGTATAAATATTCATCGAGAAAGGGACGCAACCATTTTTCACCGGGGTAACCGAATTGTCAGTTAATTGATGTTTACCTAAATTGTCATTTTCTTTGAACGGGAAAACGAGGTGTTCTTACAGATGGAAGGCAACCGGTCCGATTTCAGTTGAATCTGGTGAGTTGATAGATTAACCCATCTCCAGCAAAAGCGTGTTGGGAAAATTTGACCATTCTAAAAATTGTTTCGTCTAGAGTCATTTCCGTGGGGCCACTCCGTAACGTTTTACAGCAATTTTTAAAATGTTACGTAACTTTTGAGTGCAATGGAGCGTTTTCACGTGACGTCATGACAGCCATATTGAAAGATCATGCACTCGAAGGGATGGGGGGACATACAGTTGAATGTTGGATTTTTTGACTCTGTTGTGTACATTAAAAACTGAATATTTTCGAATTCTGCCTGGTGACTTTCAAGGACTTGCCTGCCGGGAATTTATATCTTCACATAAGGGTTACGTAAAGATATGAACTTTACATGTAACATTACAGGTGTTTGCCAACATATCAGAAGCTTGAAACAGGTTCTATTGATATATTGTGAGGCCTTAACAAGAATTGTTGTAGCTACCACTAAAACCAGGCGTAAAAATGGCAAGAAATGTAAACAGTTCTCACGAAAACTGCTCTAGGACTATTTTTTTCAGGGTCTTTTTGAAATTCTCTTCCATTGTAGCGGTTAGTTTTGTTTCTTTCCTTGCCGGACGCTCACTAAACTCGATTTATCCGTCAAACTACAAGGAAATAGCAACGGAAATGAATTCGATTGAGCAGAGAAGTACGAGTGATGTAGCTTCGCGCATTAAAACACAACTCTTGAACTCGTTTAGAGCGGAAAATCTGGAAGAGAATTTAAGGTAAGCAATATCAAATGTTTCCTCTTTTGTGACGGTAAGTTTTTTCCGTTGGGAACTCCAATTACGGTGAACGAACGCCGGAACTGTACCGTGAGCGGGGAGCGTTCACACGGGGGGATTTGTAATTAACTCTGGGGAGAATCACTGGTAGTTGGCCCGCCTATCACTTTTAGAAGTTGGACACTTTTTTAGAATAGATTCTTTGGAAGGGGGGAAATTCTTCCATGTCTTGCTTTGTTTGTTTTGTATAAATTGGACCTTTGCACAAATATCACTTAAAATCGCCTAAAAATCAAATATTTTGACGGAAATTCCCAAAAAAATGCCAAATATTATTAACATTTTCAAAAAATCTGAAAACTCCCCGTCTAAATATTTGTTACGTTTATTTGAAAACTAAACCGATTTTGAATCACTTAGCCAAAATTTCGAATTTTTTTTGTCAACCACTCAATCCTTCAGTTGAATTGTTTCAAGAAAATGGTGAGCAAAACACAGGGCTCGGCCAAGAAAAGCTAAAATGCTTTTTCTAACTATCCCTAAATTTTCAAAATAGATTGTTATTTTCCAAATATCCAAAAAATATTTAGGTATTTGTAAAAGGCCTATACTGTATGTTTTTCAGATATTTTTCTAAAGAGCCACATTTAGCCGGCTCGAGACGTAATTACGATTTGGCGCAGCATATTGTCAAGAAATGGAAGGAGTATGGATTCGATCAAGTTAAGATGGCAAAGTATGACGTATTGTTGACCTCACCTCGAAAAGATATGAAAAGCAAAGTGGAAATTTACTGTCATGGCCAAGTTGTCTTCAGGTCACAATCATTTGAAAAGGTTGGATTGAGTAGTTTAACTCCTTTAAAACCCAAACACGGAGCCCGGTCTCCCCCGGTGGGGGGGGGGGGGACGGGGCTACTCGTCAGAAATTTTAAAAGAACCCCTTAGAGATACCAAGATCCTGTTTCGTGGGTGTGGCTTGAATTTTTTTTACGGCTAAGAGGTACCGCATTATCTCCCGCCACATATGTTTCGTCGCAATACCCTTGAAGGTACCGCGAAACCCCCTGCTGTAGCTTGCTGTGGAGCTGAACACAGTACGAGGTACTAAAACCGTTCTTTTAACCCCTGAAAGGAAACGAGGAACTCCCTCGTCCTTTTGATGTGTCCCACCACGATCTTGGGATAACGTTATATCTCGGCCATTTGTTAGGGAGCATGCTTAGTTCATGTAATTGTTAGTATGAAATATTTTGGTGGCATCATTGAGCCTTGTCAGCTGACAAAAATTATTGGGAGGCCGAGACTTGCGGTCAGTGTAAGGGTCTCCAGGGAATAGACACCTGGACGAACTTTGGTGAGGATGAGCTTTGGCGACGAAGTGTCTTGCAGACACTTTCATCATGGTTATCCGGTTGACTTCAATTTTTTTTTCATTTCTGAATCCCAAGTGGCATGGATGCCATAGCCTACGTGTAGCCGTACCCACCCCCGAGGAAAATATGCCACCGGAATGGATTGAGAAAGTGAGAGTATGAATTGAGTGATTCTTACTCACGAACACAACACCGAAATGCATCGCATCGCACAATCCATAATTACTTGCACTTCCGCTTGGTTTACATTCATTTCATGTTCAACTAATGAAGATCAGGCTAGCTGAGTCTTCTGTCGCTTGACTGCGTTCTCTGTCGGTGGTGGTATGTCAAATCGTGCTGGGTGTGTAACCGGTTCATCTTAAGTGTCCCCTTCCCCCCTCGAAAATTTTCCCGAGTCACTCATTTAGACATTATTGAATCGAAGTGAGAGAAAACGTTTTTCCCAAACCAGCGTCTCGTGGTAGCCTAGATTCAGTACGTTAACCAGAAGGTCACAGGCTCTATTGTAGAATTTTGGTCTAGCTGATTTATTTATTGTGAGCATTCTGTATTTTCTCGACAGAGTTTACGAAAGGATGAAAAGAAAGCTAAAGACTTACAAATTTTTCTGGGTTTCTCCCCCAGTGGTGTGGTGGAGAGAGACGTTGTGTATGCCAACTTTGGCACCGCAGAGGATTTTAGAAAGCTGAAAGCTATGGGCGTGTCTGTGAAAGATAAAATTGTTCTTGTGCGCCAAGGAAGAGTATTTAGAGGAAACAAGGTCGGTACTGTGCTGGTATATTTAAACAAACGAAACGCACCTTGAAGCACCAGGCTCAATTGCTACTTCAAAAAATTTTCAGTAATATGACGTAATCACTAGCAATAGTTGATGATCATTTCCACTTGCCAGTGGATATTACGCACTGATTTCACGTAAAATACACTGGTCTGTCACAACAGTCGCATACTCAGTGAGGTTGGGCCCGGCGCCTGAGGGCTGTCTTGTGAGCAGCAGAAATCCGCGCGCGCGTTAGCACTTCACTTTGACTGGCTCGTTTTGAGCGCGTTACCACCGTTTTCGTTGATACGCGACTTTGGAAAACAAAACACTCGCGGAAACGTTTCCAAAATTTCCGTCAGTCTTAAATGTTATCGACATATCGGATCGAAATCCACCAATCACAGCCCG
>Ga0126343_10001253_pt1 | contig 11605 bp, 7 predicted proteins | sample Cyp2metagenome_FD_92531 | JGI IMG/M metagenome (GOLD analysis project Ga0126343, IMG submission 92531) | Coral microbial communities from Lord Howe Island, Old Settlement Bay, Australia - Cyphastrea 2 metagenome | ecosystem: Host-associated > Invertebrates > Cnidaria > Coral ... | reverse complement strand
GGTGGTGGGGGTGGCGGGGGAGAGAGGGAGGGGGGGGTGGGGGGGGGGGGGGGGGGGGGGGGGGGGGGGGGGGGGGGTGCTACCAATCATGCATGAGGTGGAATTTTTCTATTACTGTGCTTGTCAATAACATGCAAACTCACAAATTCAAAGCTCAACTGACAACTGCGTTTTTCGCTATCATCAATCAAATGTTTAGTGGGTCATGCCAGCTTCCGATTACGAGGGGCACGCGGCAATCAAATCGTTGAGCACAGTTCAGACAACGAAACAATGCTCGGCAGTAGTCAGAAGCTGGGAGGAACCATTGGATGTTTGATTGACGGTAGCGAAAGACGCATTTGACGGTTGAGCTTTGAATTTTAGAGTCTTCATGTTATTGAAAGGCGAAGGAAATCATGCGTCGCAGAGAAATTTTGAGCAACCTTGCATCATATAGAAAAAATGTATATGTGAGTTTTCAACCCTGGCGGGAAAGGGGGGAGGGGTGCACCCTATAAATATATAGCCTATATGGGGATGCTCTTTAATTAAAATATGTCAAACAGGCATACAAAAAAAGTCAGTAATAATAAAAATTTAAGAGCATCCTTTAAAAGTAAATATTGTTCTCACAGAATAAAGCACATCAAACTGAAAGGAGCTTAGATTTTCAATAAAGGACATGATGACAACAGCACAGACACTAAGACTGGTAGGTACAGTCGAACCTCGATTATCCGGACTCATCGGGACGGCAGTAAAGAGTCCGGATAATCAAGAGTCCGAATAATCGAAAATATGAATATAAATGAGATAGAAATTTAAACAAAAGGTATACAGCAAAGAACACATTTTAATTGTGAAATCCACACAGCCTGTATCTATATAAAACTGCCAGTTCAGGTATTTTCTGATACCATGCCGTGCCGTTCTCGCCAGCAAGTTGATGCTTTGAATTCATGATCGGCCACCTGCATTGAGAAATGTTTCGCTTTCTTCTGAAGAAGCGGACCTGAAATCAGTGTCCCGCTAGATCTTAGTTGAATAAACCAGGCGCTCAGGGCTTTTATCCAACTGCTCGCCATTGGCCAGCTTCAGGGACTTTCGTTTTAATCATTGGTTGTCTTGATGGTGTCCATAAAATTTAAGGATCTTGTCTTTGTTCTTCCATATGTCAGAGATCTGCTGCTTGCTGATGCCAATTCTTGAGTTAAATTTGTACCTTTCTATCCTTTATCCGATCGTGAAATACTTCTCTGCTTATCTTTAATCGATAGAACAGCTCGCTTTTGCTTCATAGACATGCTTTTGGTTTGAGTTCACGATCGATCGCTCGATAACCCACATGGAAGGAACTAATCAAGCATGAAATTTCCTTGCCAACAAAGCAATTGAGCCAATCATATATCAGCTGAATGCATCTGAATAATTCTTTATCTTGTTGCACCTGCAAATTTTGAAAAGCATACGGGATAATACGCTGTTTTAACAGTCTTTTGAAAGGATTATTGGGCTGTTTGCGACAATCACAACCAATTAATATTCATGAAAAAATTGGGACCAGAAAAAAAGTCCAGATAATCAAAATAGTCCGTATAATCGAGGTTCGACTGTGGTGGAGAACAATAGCTATTAAGACAGTTTTTTTATACTACAATGAGTATTAAAATTCATCAAATAGTTTTGCCTGCACACGATTGGTCAAAACTCATTGTGTGACTGAATATGCTCCTGCTAAAACTGGGAAATAGTTGAATGGTATCCCTGAATTTTCAACAATACTTCATGTTTTGCAAAATATCCGAAGGACAATAAACACAACGGTCTCCACTTGACTCCAAAACTACGCTCCCATATTAATTTTGTCCTTTGACAGTATCTTTTCCTCAAAGCTCACAGTTTTCCTGAAGCTTCGCTCTCAAAATACTGTATTCTTCTCGGAACAGAATAAAAAAAATAGTAGTGATCTCGAATGGATATCCAAGCATATTTTACACCAAATCGAGGATATTGATTATATATCTTTAACTCAAAATCAAAACAACAGCTTGGTTTAAATAATATCGAAGGAGACCAAGTTGAATGTTATGGTAAAGGGACCCAGTGGACATGTTATCTGTGATGTAAGCTGTTACACAAGCCAATTTTTCCCAGAGGCCTTTGTGAGAGACCATATGCTCGCAGCCATGTTGCTCAATAAAACCTTTTGTCGTTGTTGTGCTCAGTTCTGTCTCGTACTCGAATATCCAGCTGACATTAGGTGGTGTCAAGCAGTGAAGGACAATGATGTCTTTCCAAGTTCATCTTCCTGAAAATTTTGACTTCATCCATCCAGAGGACTGACCTAAATGGAGCCAGCGATTTGAACACTTTGATCTATTCCATGGGTGACCAAGCCGATGATATCCTCAACTCCCTCACATTATCCACAACTGAACTGAAACAACATCACACTGTGAAGACAAAGTTTGACGAACATTTTGTTGTATGCAGCCGAACTGACAAGAGGAAGGTAAGATAGTCAGTAATTGCAAAGAAGAGCTCCCTGAAAAATCTGTTGGCCATCAAGGGAAGCTGACTTGGAAGAGCAGGCCAACCTCTTGAGCACAAAGGACGAGGTGATCAAGAACACAGAGAGTAGACTTCTTCAGGCAAAAAAGTTATTGTAGATCTTAAGGAAGAGGTCCAGGCACTCCTTAGCCGTAACAACCACCAGGAACCTGACCACCACCAGCAAAAACCACAGCAACAGTCAGAGACAGAGGTTGGCTGTGTCAGCTCTCATAGTCTATCCAGCATCCACACTCTTTACAAGGTCCTTTAGATCATTCGCAATGACCGCTGCAGCAATTGGCCAATGCGTTCCATCTTGCTGGATGTTCGAGGAGCACCGTCTGGGTCTTCATGGCAATTGCCAAGCTGAAGATTGTTGACTATCGAGAACATGATTTATTTATTTATTTATTTAACTTTATTTATACATGGATAAAACATCAGGACTTAAAGTAAATACTAAAATGCCTTAATCACATTGCTAATCTACTACTAATTAAATCTAATAACAACAAAATAATAATAATGATAATAATAATAAAAAAACAATAACAAAGTTCCTGCTTTCCATGAATGCAGTGTGATTAAATTAATCTCTATCAAAAAGGAAACCCCTACAGCCAGATTTAAAACTAGCAAGTGTTTGTGCTTGCCGCAGATTGGTAGGTAAGCTGTTCCACAGCACTGCACCACTATAGCTGAAACTATTTTTTTATAAAATTGGTGCGGGGGAGTGGAAGAGCTAGTTTGCCCTCACAATTCCTAAGAGAATAGGTAGATGTTGCACTCCAATCAGTAAACATTGATTTCAGATAATCCGGGGACGAGACCATTAAAAGATTTATAGACCATAGGGGCTGTTTTCAATTCTCGTTGAAGACTAAGTTTTTGCCAGCCAAGTCTAACAAAGAGATCATCCACATTGGCATCATATGAAGAAGAGGTCAAAATACGGGCAGCACGATTCTGTAGTTTTTGTAGTTTAATGGAAAGAGATTTGTTGCAATTACCCCATACGACACTACAATAATCAAAATGAGGTTGAATTAAAGCATTATAGATGCATAGGAGCGTTTCGAAAGGAACTGCTGGCCCTGTCAAAAAGTTACCGGTAGAAGCCACTTGCAGAACAAGACAAGTGATGCTGTTTCTCCTTTAACCAAAAAAACAGCAAGTCGATGACCAACAACAAAAAATGGTTCCACTCAATCTACGACAAAACAAAATAAAGAAATATGTAAAAAAGGTACACCTACAACTTGAGCACCAGAATATTTCGAGAGGGATTGGAACTTAGTTTTACCTTCCCAAAAGGGCAGACAGAAATGTAAAAGCTGCAGTTGTGTAAGTACTCTGGTTATTTTTGGCTTCTGTGAAACTAGTCTTGAGCGGTGATTACCATGACTAAGAAGGAAAGGCTATTCTTGTCATTGCATCACACAGTTTTGATGTTGTAGAAAATGAGAAAAGAGGAAAAACAGCGAGGTTAGTGCTAACATTGTACCGACATCTTACCAACATCTTAGGGGCATATCACCAACTGTTGGTCGTCTCTTGGCCAACTGTTGGCCAACTGGTCGTCTGTGTTTAGGGGAAAACCTGTCGGATATCTGTTGGCCAACTGTCGGCCTACAAACAGCCAACAGCTGGCAAACGGCCTACAACCTCTGACAGTCGGCTGACAAACAGCCAACAGTTGGCCCACAGGTTTTTTGGGGAGCTTTTCCTCACAATTACCAGATAGTGGATAGTTTTGCCACTGACAGCTTTACACACCTTAGCCAAATATTGCACCTTTGAGACACTTCAGGATAAACTGATTAGGGACCGGATCATTATTGGCTTGCTTGACTCTAAACTCGCCAAAAAACTTCAACTTGGCTTTGAGCTTGCACTTACTAAAGGGATGCACCAGGCCCAACAAAGCAAAGCTGTGAAGAGAGAGCAAACCCTGATGAAAAGCAACTTCAAAGAACCCCCGAGGTGGACACTATCCACTTTAAGAAACCGCCAAAATCAAAAGAATCCCCCAGCAGTGAGATGCTGTGAATACTGTGGAAAAAGCCAAGGACATATTCTGGAAAACTGCCCAAGTGCCCATGTGGCTCAAGTGCTCAAAGAGAGGTCACTGGGCAATTGTTTGCAAGTCTTCGAAAACAGTTGGCGCAGTTGAGGAAGAAAACTACGCCTTCTTAGGAGCAGTTGGAACCAAGGCAGTTGAAAACAGTAGGTCAGCAAAGCCCTCCTTAAACAGTTCCCCTGTTTCCTTCAAGATAGGTATTGCAGCAGATGTGGTGATAATCCCCGAGAGTATTTATAATACACTACATCCATCCTCAACTCTGATCAAATCAAGAGAGACTGTTTGCCCAGCAGATACAGCCCTCCCTACCCATGGCTACTTTATGGAGAAATTCACTCAAGGTGAAAAGGCCAAAGAACAGGAAACATGTGTTGTGACCGGAGCTTGACAAGTCCTCCTCAGTCACCCAGCCACTCAAAGTTGTCAAGAAGATCAATACTATAGAGGTAAACAAAGATTACAAAGCACAGTTTCCAAAACTGTTCTTTGGACTCGGAAAGCTAGACGGACTTGACTGTGTCATAAAACTGAAGCCAGACGCCAAGCCATTCGTTCTCGCCACACCCAGGAGAGTACCTGTTCCCCTCCTTTCAAAAGCCAAAGAAAAACTCGCCCGAATAGACCAAGTGTACATGATTTCCAAAGTTGATGAACCAACAGAATGGTGTGCAGCGATGGCCGTAGTCCCCAAGGCCAACAACAGTTTGAATCTGCATGGATCTAACATGGCCAAAGGAAAGCATCTTGAGGGAATTCCACCCCTTACCCTTTGTTGACCCACTTGCTAGCTCAACTAGCTGGAGTGAAAGTATTAAGCAAGCTAGATGTAAATTCAGGATTCTGGCAAATTGGCTTGCAACCAGAGTCATCCAAGCTCGCCACTTTCATAACGCCATTCGGCCGGTTTTGCTTTAACCATCTACCATTTGGAATCAGTTTGGCACCCAAACATTTCCAAAAGTGAGTCTTGCAAGTCTTCATAGGTGCCAGGTGGATGATATCCTGGTCTTCGGTAAATCATTCAAGGAATATGATGAGCAATTGAAAGAAACTCTATGCAGGCTACAAGAGGCTGACCTTACCTAAAATGAGGAAAAAGGGTGAATTTGCCAAACTATCTGTGGAATTCTTAGGCACCATTGTCAATGTCAAGGGTATGCAAGTTGACCCCAAGACAGTTGAAGCTATAACGGAGATAGCAGCCCTGAAAGACCCATCAGAAGTGAGAAGGCCCCTTGGAATGGTTAATCAGTTGAGCAAATTTCAGCCTCATAAAGCTGAGCTCACCAAACCATTGAGAGATCTCCTGAGCACCAACAACCACTGGACATGGGGTGAAATTCTGCATGAGGCCTTTTCTTCTGTCAAAAACAGCCTCGCTTCCACTCCTAAGCTTGCCCTCTATGATGCAAGAGCTATGAGCTATGAGTCCTACAGAACAGTGCAATGCCCAAATTACGAAGGAAGCATTGGGCATAATTTGGGCAAGTGAATGATTTGCAAATTTTCTCATTGGACTCTAGTTGCACATCAAGATGGACTGGCACAAGTCACTAGTCCCTTTGCTCAGTACCAGGAACCTCAACAAACTTCCAGCTAGTGTACAGCATTTCCAGATGCGATTCTCCTACAGCATCTCACATGTACCTGGAAAAACTTGTATAGTGCTGACACACTAACCTCTCTTAAAGCCTCTGAACCAACAGGGAGAGAAGCTGCAAAATGATGTTAAGGCCTATGTTAACTAGTTCAATTTTGCTGTCAATCATATTGTCAACAAACTTTAGCCTAGGTAAGGCCACAACTCTCTTCTCTTTTTGTTATGTTTTCACGAGTGCACATGAATTACTGTCTGTCATTGCAGATAAGGAATAACAAACGAAAGGACCACGTAACCAAGCTTTTGTACTTCGCAGCCCGGCCTTCACTGGCACCTAGACCCCTTCATGCATTCATTCTTTTTCTTTTGCCTGACTGACCAACCCACCTTCACGAGAAGGAGGGCAGTGGGAAACGAAATGTTTTATGGGGATGGTCTTTGTGTAACAAGAGTACTTTCAACTAGATTTACCCCTGTTTCTCTATATCCCGGTACTACCCTATCTCTAATTAACACATTTTCGATATCTCAGCTTTCATCTCCATGAGTACATCCAGGACTAGTGCATGTTCATTTAGTACTAACAGTTGGAGAACTCTGTTGTAAATCCACAAATGTGGAGTTAAGATTATTTTTGCTGTATCTAAAAAGTTCTGAACAATTATTTTTTATTATTAGTTATTATCAGTCTGTAGATTTATTTGTAAGTTGTGGTAAACAAGGTAAAATAAGAAATAACTTGCATCAATCTGTTCAGAGTTTTTGTTAGTTTGTGAGGTTTCACCTCAGTTGAGCTAACAACTTAGAAAAGATGCTATAGAGATCAATCTTATCTCCACCGAGATTTCTCTCATCTTTGTGATAATGCTAATATATATTTGTCATGCTAATAGATTTTCTCGTTTTCAATATCTATAAATATGTCTTTCTGTTATTTCTAATTTATTCATTTGTCAATGATGATATGAAGTCGTCGAAATGTCATGTTGTTCCACTATATCATTAATTTTCTTGCTGAAATGTTTGCGAGATTTCTTGACTAAACATGAAATGACATTTAAATTTTGTCAAGTGGAAAATGTTAAGGCAGCTTCCTGGTGACAAGAATAATACTTGAGTAAAGTGACATTCACAGATATGATTTCAAATCAACAAAAGGCAGACAAAAGCAAGCATTCTATTCGAATTATGCACCACAAAGCAAGTGGTCTAATGTTATTGTGGTTTTGCAACACGTCCTAAGGAGTTTCATGTGATTTTCTTGTAGTGGATCAACCTGGAAGCAAATTTGTCGACTTTCCAGTCTTCTCTTGGTTCAATGTCTTAGGACTCATGGGTGGTAAGTTTAAACTTTGTTCATTGCATGATGCACTACATCAGTGAAACTTGATTTCCATTGTAGCTGCTGAGGTGTATATTAAATAATAGGCTATTTCTGAGTTTGCTTTTGCCTTTGTGTGAAAACAAGTCTTCTTGCAGAACTATTAATATGAAAATGGTTAACACCTTTGGGTCATTTTCAAGAAGGTTTTACAAGAAGACTTGTTTTGACATAGAGGCAGGGGATTCATTAACATTTTCAGCATGTGGGCAACTGGTTTTCACAGGTGGGAACACTTTTAGAGCTTGTCTTTGACTTTGTAAGATGGTCAAACCAGCCTCGTCAAATTGCCCTCACAGCCAGTCAATTTGACTAGTGCTTAGCCCTTATTGAAACCCATCTGTATGAGATTGTTTCATCTTTTCTTTATGGCATTTTTCTCTTAGTGGTGTACTTGTTATCTCTTAATGGTCTAGATATTTTTTTTTCAATACAAGATTGTATTTTTCTACAGGAATATACGGAATTGACACTACCCTGAGAATGGTCCCATTTTGAAGCCAGCCGAAACAAGTTCTGATGTTTGCCAAAGTGTACAACAGACCTGACTCAAATCTAGGACTGCAAGTTGCACTGTTAAAGGCATCATGCTGTTGGTTGAATGAAACAGTCCTAACACTAACAGGTTAGTGCATTTACTAGATGCATGAGTGGCTCAAAATTAGTGTTCAGCATATTACTGCAAGGCGAAACAGTTTCTCAGAAGTTTGAATGACATGCAAATTCTAATATTATTGCATGACAGTAATGTAAGCTAGTGTGTTGTTTTACGAAAAAAAATTCCCCCTAGAAGGGTTGAAACTTGCTTTTACTTTTTATGTAGCTTGTAAGACGTGTAAGAGATAAACAATGTAATAGAGGTTAAAGCATTTCCAGTTTCTCGATCATCAGATACAAACCAGAGACTGAGGCAACAAGAAGAGCTATGTGATGAGACTGCAGAGGAGAAAGAATCCAACTGAGAGACACTGGATTAAGTGAGTCACAATTTTGTTTATCTTTTGTATTGACTTCTAGGAATATTTGCGCACAATCCAGACAGAAAATTAAATTGCATAAACATGTTATTGTTTCACTGGTCAGCTATTGCAACAAACAGTTATTATGTTGCTATATACAGAACCTGTAAGCCCTGCTGGGTATGGGTCTACAGTAACTCTGTAAGACTACAGTGCCTGGGGCTGTTGATGAGTATTCTGTTGTGAGAGGAGGGGCACAGTAATGGTTAGAGTTCTGACCCGGTTTATATGACAATGTCATCTGCTGGATAAATCACTTTCCTAGAATGAATGTCCACGCTTAAATACTCGTTAGCACACTTTTAGCCATGATGCAACTACACGAGGGGACCCAGACCCACAGCCTGTTGTTCCTGTACTGCTGAAATATTTAATTTAGAGCTAATTTGCAGCCACTTAGTTGCCTTAAATTCCATTTATGCATGCAGGCTTGAAAAGTGAAAAATCAGTGGTTTATTTTATTGTGTACTTTTTGATATTAAGAGATGGAGGCTGTCATGAAGGTTAAACATTTCCTGTTTCTTATTAGGTACAAAACAGAGAAGCAACAATGAAAGCTGTGTACTGACACTCAAAAGGAGGAAGCTTAAGAATCAAAATATTTAAACATTGGATTCCTTATTAGGTGAGTGTCCTGATTGTTTTAACTTTATGTACTCGAAACATTGCACACGATGGAGGCTAAGAAAATAGTAGTTATATGTGCGCTGATTGGGTAAAAATCCTGTTTCTATAACTTTACATGTTTCCTGTTATTTTTTCATTCCTCAGATATTTCAATAACTCTTGTTATATAGTTTACCAGATACCCTGGTCCTTCAGGTTTAATTTACACCAACGTTCTTTAAAAATACAGCACTCAAGGTGTTGTTGTTGCTGAATAATCAATTTGTGAGACAAGGTGCATAATTGGATCAACAACCAATAATTGTTCTTACACGTCATTATCTGGCTCTCTGCACGTATTGCAGGCCTACGATTTATGACGAGTAGGAACTGTTCTTACTCGTCATTATCTGGCTCTCTGCACGTATTGCAGGCCTGCGATTTATGACGAGTAGGAACACATTGCTTCCAGTTCAATGCTACCTCACCCATTAAGCCTCCTGCCTCGTGATCAGCGTAAATTTGTCATGACAGTCTCAAATATAATCCTGGAGAAAAAGTAAAAAGGATTTAGAGATGACCGTTATGATTTAGAGAGTAATCTCAAACAGGAATGTTCTGGACAACTCCAAAACCAGTAAGGAGAATTTGTTTCTTGACTAAGGACTCTGAATCAAGACTAAGCAATGAGAAGAAAGGTTTTGAACGTGGATGTTGGCTTGATACATCACCAAATTCTCCACACAAAAAAAACCTGAAAGAAATTTATAGCAAAGAACCCCAGACAGCCCGGAAATTTAGACTGACATGACGTTCTTGTTGAAGGGTCTAAAGAAGATCAAACATAAGCATTTTCTGAATGCCAAAACAATGTGTTGCTATAGACAATACATGAAAACAGTTCATAGTAACAATTTGAGTGGACAAGCATTAGGATCTTTCTTTCCCATAGATGTTAAAGCTAAAAAAACTTTGTAGAGCATAGTAACAGTGCCACATGAGAGTGCTATATGTGTCGTGAATTCAGAAAAGACGCGTGAGATGACTTTCTTGGTTACAAACATTTTTTTTTCTTTTTGCCGTGACATTTTCGGATTTCCACCGTTATGTTGAATTCCCCCTGGGACTTCAGATACCACTGGGAAAGGTTTGTGAATTGCTGTCGAAACAGTGAAAGTTATTTTCAGTTTAGATTCACAAAAGGCGTCTTGCCAAATTGCAACCTCGTTCCCAGGGTCTCTCATCTTAGAGACCCTGGGAACGAGGTTGGCCAAATTGTTCTGTAGCTGTCGAGTTATCAGATCAAAGGTGAACAAGAGAAACAGTAATTACCTGTTAATTTATTGTAAAATCCATTGCAATTCACTAAATTAACCTGCACAAACCTCTTAAAAACGAGTTTTGCTTGTTTGCATAAGTACTGAATTTTAATAACTTTGTTGTGTATTCTTTTTTTATTTGATCAAAAGCGTCCAACAATTTACGTAACCTTTATTTAATTATTGTAAAAATGAGAAGTTAGCAAAGCTTTTTATTTTAGTTTCCAAGAGTTACTAAAGACTTGCGCCTAATGAACAAACATTTTCAGGGGCGTGCCATTTAACCGGCGAACTTTTTGCTGGTTAACGCCCGCAAATGAAGGCTAATTCTAGTGGGGTGCTGTTTATTTCGTGTTGCTGCTTGTCCGCGTTTTAAGTTTTTCTTAAGGCCCTGACAAACGAGAACACTTTGTTGCGGACACAAAATGTTTCTGAACAAAATCAAAAAAAATTTTTGTGTCCCGGACACAAAATTTGTGTCAGCAACAAAGGTTGCGCGCGCGGGCAAACGGGGAGACATTTGTGTCGGCAACAATGTGTCCTCGTTTGCCAGGGCCTTTAGTGTCATTATGTAACCTGCGTGTATATCTATGATTATGATGTAACCAGACGACAAAGCGCATCCCTCTTTAGAGAATTTACCTGGAAACTTTAATGGAGTACACACTATGTGTATATTTTGTTCTGTGGGTTTCAGTATACTCATCCTTATCTTTCTTTCAGGCGCGCATCTTCAAGTGAACAGCGACATCATCATGGAGAAAGAAGCAAAGGAAAACAAAGAACTTCGTGTAGATGTTTCTTCACTGGGACACGTTTTAAAAGTAAGGTAGAGTTAGAAGACAGGTCATCTCGATCAACTTTCTTGCGACAAGACGATCGTTTAGGCGGAAGTCGTGCTAGTGATTTCACAACTGGAAAAAACTAGAGGCCAAAGAAGACTCTGGAATTGCTGTCAAATTGTTTACCATCTACCAAATTTTCTCGTATTTTGCTAGGTTTGGAGGAAGCCGTGAACTGTATTGCAACTTTGGAGCTTCAAAATTAGGGTAGAATATAAGC
>Ga0126343_10001252_pt1 | contig 11606 bp, 7 predicted proteins | sample Cyp2metagenome_FD_92531 | JGI IMG/M metagenome (GOLD analysis project Ga0126343, IMG submission 92531) | Coral microbial communities from Lord Howe Island, Old Settlement Bay, Australia - Cyphastrea 2 metagenome | ecosystem: Host-associated > Invertebrates > Cnidaria > Coral ... | reverse complement strand
CGTTCATCCTGAGCCTGCCGAAGGACGTTCATCCTGAGCCTGCCGAAGGACGTTCATCCTGAGCCTGCCGAAGGACGTTCATCCTGAGCCTGCCGAAGGACGTTCATCCTGAGCCTGTCGAAGGATGCGGGCAGCACACTTCGACAGGCTCAGTGTGAACGGTGATACGGATCCGTTTACTAACTCCCCTATGCCATCAAAATCAGGTAACAGCGATAGTTTCCAGGTAAGTGCGTAAACCGCTCAACAGCTGCTGAAAGCTGGCTGAGGTGTTGTGTTCAAGAGAGAGGTGAGGCGCAATTGCTCTTGCTCCGGCCATTTTCTGGTAGCCTCTTACCAGCTTTTTCAGTTCCTCCTGGGCATTGGCCAGGGCATCCGGGTCACGGTACTTTTTCCCGTTCTGCTTTTTGCCAAGACTCGGGATATTGTAGGCTTTCCCCACTGCTGCCAAGTCGCCAAGAAACCAGCTTTCCAGTTCATGCACCGCAATACGGATAAGCGTTTCCGGGCGACCATTGTTTTCACAGAGAGTTTGGAGCTTTTGTTTCAGCTTGACGCAATCATCCTGATCTTTATCCCGAATCACCACAAACCAGGTGTCAGGCACGGTCCAGTGACGCAGCTTGACCGGAATGGATTTTTCCAGATCCTGCTTGCCCTCATGGGGAATGCACATAAATGAAACATCCGCCGGCAGAATTCTGGGTAACAGACGATCCAGCGACAGACGATCCAGCGCTTCTTTGGCCGAAGGTTCCTCAAGTAGAAATACCAGATTGATCATCAGGGGTTAACCCCGTCAAACAATCCCTGTTTCCACAGTGCGCCCGGCAGGTCTCCTCCTTTGACCAGACTTACCAGCAGTTCATTCTCGGCTGCCCGCTCAATGACGGTCACACCCCGGCATTTTTTCAGCCAGAAAATCTCATCAAGCTGAATATGGTTAAGCATGTCCGGTGAATGGCTTGATACCATAACCTGACCGCCACGCTCGGCATAATCCCGGAACTCTTCCGACAATTCCGCCATCAGGCTGGGATAGAGCTGGTTTTCCGGCTCTTCCACACACAGTAAAGGGTGCGGTGCAGGGTCGTGCAGCAATAACAAATAGGCAAACATTTTTATGGTGCCATCAGAAACATAGCGGGCAACAAACGGGTCTTTAAAACTGCCATCCTGGAACTTCAATACAATACGACCGTCGTCAGTTTCTACTGCTTCGACGCTCTCAATGCCCGGCACCCGTTGTTGCATTTTCTTCAGTACGGTATCGAATACGTTCCGCTGCTGCTCGAACAGGTATTGCGCGACCAGCGCCGTGTTATCGCCACGGGAAGAGAGATGTTCGGCGTAACCGACCTCTGCTGAAGGCCGCGCCTCACTGATATGAAAATCCGACACATGCCAGTTTTCAATCAGATGGCGAAAGGCACTGGCTGCCTTGAAACGCTGAAATTGTCCCAACCCTTTGACTGCCAGAATATCCGGGCTGTCCAGGGTTTGTTCCTCCCTGTCCAGCTCAGAATCCGCTTTGTTAAAATCTTCTTCGTTAAGAATGGCGTAACCCTTGCCACGGCTGAAATCAAGAAAATGAAAGGGCGAACCCTGGCGACCACGCTTGTATCGCAAATACTCCCTTTTAATCGTTGGGCGGTTGTACATATCCACATCAATGGCAAGGTGGTACGTTACCAGCCGTTCGACATCACTGATCTCCATACGAAATTGCAAGGTAAACTCAATGGGCTGATCGTTACAGCCCCGGGTCACAACCTCTTTAAAGCCACCCCGTCTTTGCAGAGCCTGGCGGACATTACCGGTCAGGGCATCTTTCAGAAAACCAAACACGTCAAACAGGGTGCTTTTGCCACTGCCATTGGCACCGACAAAGACACAAAGCCCCGGCATTTTTTTCAGCTCCACATGCTGAAACACCCGGTAGTTTTTTATCGTCAGAGACTCTATCTTCACCTGCCCATTCTCCTGCTGTTCCAACGGTTCACTGTAACCTGCCCACTTACTGGTACACCAGTATTGCCGCAATACTTATTGCTAAGTTGCTGAGGCCTATTGCTGGTGTTCATCTTATCCACTCGTTACCTCTAACCGTCAACAGAACCAGCGGCATCCCACACCCAATTCTGAGCATTGATCAACTGGGCAAAATTGCCAAACAGTTGTGCAGTTATACAAATATTGTCGTTTGTTGCCGGATGGACAAAGGTCATCCGGTGGCAGTGCAACAATAGCCGGTTGCACTGCAATCGTTCAGCAAAAAAACGGTTATGTACCGATTTCCCATACTTGGGGCAGCCAATCAGTGGGTGGGAAATATGCTTGAAATGACGCCTTATCTGATGTTTTCTGCCCGTTACTGGCATGGCCTTGATCAGTGAATAGCGACCACTGGGGTAGCGATCTACCGGCTCATCAATGGTTAGCGTGGCCAGGCGCTCAAATCGGGTGATGGCACTTTGGGCCGCTTTGGGCGCTCTTTTTTCCTTGTTGCGTTTCTTAAAATCGTCTTTCGGTATCAGCGGGTGGTCGATGGTTGCTGAGTGGACCGTGTGCCCCCGGCACACCAGCAGATACTCTTTAATGACCTGCCCCTGTTCAAACTGCGCCTGTATGTTGGCGGCTGCTTCAGGGCTTAAGGCAAACACCAGCACCCCGGAGGTGGGTTTATCCAGCCGGTGAACCGGGTAGACGTGTTGCCCGAGCTGGTTACGCACCTCCTGCAAGGCAAACCGTGTTTCGTGCTTATCAATCAGTGAGCGGTGCACCAGCAGTCCAGGCGGCTTGTTTATAGCCACCAGCCACTGATCCTGATAGATAATGTCCAGAGGCTCCGTTGCCATCTCACTCATACACTTAACCAGCCAGGCAAATCTGCCGAGCATATAGGCAATCGACAGGCAAGGCTATTAACTGCCGTGAAATGAACTGGCAGGGGATCGTATATACCCAATGGATTTCAAGTTGATTCGAGGCGGCAAATGAGCGAAGCCCCGGGAGCATAGAAATACTATGTGACCGGGGTAAGCGAATGCAGCCAACAAAGTAGCAGCTTGAAAGGCGACGGGTATAATGGTCGGCCATTAATCATTAAACCCGTTTTTTTATGCGCAGACTCGATCTTATCCTGGTGGACCAGGGCAAAGTTGCCTCACGAACCCGGGCCCAGCGGCTGATCAGCGCAGGCAAGGTAAAAGTGAAAGCCGGGCCGCACTGGGAAACGCCGGTTAAAGCCGGACAAAAGTACCCTGACTGGGTTGATATTGACATCAGTGAGGATGAGTCCGATCGCTACGTTTCCCGCGGTGGACTGAAACTGCAAGGTGCTCTGGCCATGTCGGGGCTCTCTTTGGTCGGAGCAACGGTGATTGATGTAGGCCAGTCTACCGGCGGCTTTACCGATTGTGCCTTGCAGGCTGGTGCTGCCAACGTGGTGGGTATTGAGGTGGGCCACGGCCAGTTGGTCGAGGCGCTGCGTGATGATCCCCGGGTGGTCTGCCTTGAAGGCGTCAATGCCCGGGCGCTGCCGGTCACTCTGCTGGAGTACACTCCGGCACAACAGGGGTTTGACGTTGCTGTTATGGATGTGTCGTTTATTTCCCAGACCCGGATTTTGCCGGCACTGGCTCCGCTGCTAAAGTCCGGTGGCTACCTGCTCAGCCTGGTCAAGCCACAGTTTGAAGTTGGGCCTGGCGGTTTGGGCAAAGGTGGGATTGTGCGTGACGAAAGCCTCTATCCGCAGGTTGAACAAACCATTAAAACCTGCTGCCAAGAACTGGGCCTGAGCGTTCGTGGCTACTTCGACAGCCCCATTACCGGCGGTGATGGCAACCGGGAGTTTTTTATCTGGGCGCAACTCACGGCCCCATCTTCCACAGTCTGATGGGCAGGCGGTAGTGCCTGACCACGGCATTAAGCCGCTGCCAGTACGCTTCGTCTTCGCTGCGGCGCAGTACCAGCACGATGCCGGCACTTTTTCCGGTAAGCATGCTGTATTCAAGGGATTGGCCGATGGCTTCAGGCCACTTTCTGGCAAATTCAAACTCGATGGCGTGGCTGTCAGTCAGGCAGTCGATGCGTCGTCCGTCGTCCATGCGCACCTCCACCTGACCGGCCATACCCCGACACCAGACGTCCTGATACCACGATTCCACCTGGGCACCAGAGCTGTGGCCAGCCAGTAACAAGGCGATGACCGGCAGCAACTTTGTTTGCCTGAACACCTTTTGCCCAAAGACAGTTTGCTGGACTGGTCTAGCGGTCATGCAGCAATTCCATGCAGTTTATCAATGTTGCCCATATCGGCCGATTGCTGTTGCTCAACAATGCGGCGGTGATGGCGTGTGCCGACGGTGAGCGGTGCCAGTACGCGGTGTTACTGTTGTTCGGGTAAGTTGTCGCCGCGCCGAACTTTTCAGGCTGCAGTTGGTCCAAGTCGGCAAAACTCAGTGTGTTTTTGCGTTTGCTTAAGGTTTTAGCCCATTTTTTTCTGGCCTCCGGATTCACGGGGCAGTGGTCGGTTAATTGGTATGCTACCTGCACAGTCCGCACTTAATCATCCAAGAGTGCTTCAACCCTGGCAACCTTCCGGTCTGCCTGAAGGGGGCGAGCCACCACAAGCTGGCTTTATTGAGCTGCCAGTAGTGTCAGACTACTCGCAGCTGCGTGATCATCAAGCCTTCAATGCCATTCAAACGCAGTTTTTAAATGAGGTGCGCGAGCTTAAGCAGTTGGCTCGCGACTACGTCGGCCGCAAGTACGATAGAGCCATAGACACCTTTGTGACCAAGCTCGAAGCACCTGCTGACAACTTGCTGGCGAGCTTGTTGCCGATCTATCGTGAGACCCGTTTTCAGGTTCATCAGCTGGTCTTGCGGCTGAAGGGGTGTCAGCAAGATAGTGCCGATGGTCAGCAAAACCTCAGCATCAGGAACTGCATCGCCTCCGTGCTGCACGACTGCCTTGATGGTATCGACTTGTGCCTGGCAGGTGTTCATAGTCGTTTTTTCCGCAGTTTTCCTGACTTTGAAGCCATAGTGCATGGCGGTCTGGCAAGCACGTTTTATAAGCTGAGAAGTGACCTGTTTCGTGAGTTTATTCAGGCATTTTTATGGCAAAACCAGCGCGAGGGAAAAATCAGCATTGCCGAGAGTATGGAGGTGCACTGGTTCAACGCACTGTACAATCTCTACTGCCATGATCTGGTCCTGTCCCCCATTGATGACCCGGGGGCAGCCATCAGCTTGCCCGATGAGTTGTTATCTCATTTTTTACAACGTGCGCCGGTGTCGGTTAATGCTTGCACTATTTTGCGCCGTATGGTCGACAGTTGGTGTATGCAGTTAACCGAGGCACTGGCCGCAGTGGGCTGCTGCCACTGGCTGAACGGGCCGACAAACAGCAATGAAAATACCGCCATTGGCATTGATGCCCTGATCAGTGGGGTGTTCAATCCGGTCAACAGCCTGATGGGCACTGTCACGGATAACCCGCTCAATCTTGATGCCGTCATGGACCTGTGCGACAGCGAGAGCTTTCACCTTAAGCGACACCGGGAGAAAATGCTGGCGTGGATCACTGGGCATTTGTACCCAAACAGCACTGCGGTGTTTGCTGAGGTATTAGTCTATGGTCGTACAAAAGCTTACATCGGCAGCATTAATGAGCTGTTTTTCTGGGTATTTGATCACGATCAGTCGTTGCATCCGGGGCAGACGTGTGGTTTTGCTGCTGACCAGCACGCCTCGTTGAAATTGACTCATTTGCTCTCCATTGATTTCAGCTCCTGGTCGGCCAGTACCGGCCATGCACTGCTGACTCAAGCCATGGAACAGACCGATGAGCCGGACGAGATCGTTGCGTTCTTTCTTGACCGCAACGTGACTACCCAGCTCAATGCTATGTCACAGTCAGTGAGCCAGGCACTGTCAAATCAGCTTCGTGACAAACTGCTGCGCTGTACCAGTGCTTTCAGGGAAATATTGTGCCAGGAGGTGTGCAGTTATTTTGTCCGTTGCGGGATAAAAGCGGTCTCCGGCCACACTCTTGAATGGCTGATTGACACGCCATTGCTGGAACCAGTGTTGCTGGGGCTATCCCGACAGGGCGTTAATATCTCCCGGGTGGTACAAGGGCTTAATTCCTGGCAGATTAGCGATTGGTCCGGGCAATGCCTGCGTGAATTGCTTTCACTGAGTGATTACCAGCGGCTGTTCAGACAAGCATTTGATCTGCGTCAGGTCAGAGTGCTTGCCTCCTTGTTACTCAACGGGCAGTGCGACGGGCTGGCTTACACGTTAAGCAACTGCTCTCTGGTCCCGTGTCGCGGAGAATCACTCATCAGTATTTTTGCCCGCTATGGTGAGTTAGCTGGTTTGAAGCATCTGCTGTCATTGGTAGAGCGATATAACGCCATGCTGGACGAGTCTTATCGGGCACAGGTGCAAGTGGCAATCATCAACCAACGCGGTGAGCTTGGTTTTACCCCCCTGTTGAATGCCGCTATATACGGGCATGTTGATTGTTTGCAGGAACTACTCAACGCCCCGGGAATTGATGTCAATGTGACCAGCGATGCTGGCTACACACCGTTGCATCTTGCTGTGGTGCGAGGCCACGTGCAATGCGTCCGGGTGCTCCTGCAAACCGACGGTGTTGCCGTCAACAGAAAAGCGGTCGAAGGTATGACACCCCTGAACAGCGCTGTCTCTATGGGGCATCTGGATATTGTCCGAATGCTGCTGGCCCACACCAATACCAAGGTGAATGAGAGTTGTGACAATGGGGGCACACCCTTGCTGCGCGCGGCCCAGGGCGGTCACATGAAGATCATGCAGGCGTTGCTGGCCACGCCGGGCATTGACATCAATGCCAGGAGCGATGACGGATGGACACCTCTGAACTGCGCAGCCGGCAGAGGCTTTACCAGCTGTGTGCAGGTGTTGCTGGCCATGCCGGGCATTGATGCCAATGTCAGCAGCAGCAACGGATGGACACCTCTGAACAGTGCAGCCTACGAGGGGTTTACCGATTGTGTTCGGGCCTTGCTCAACGTACCCGGGATCCTGGTCAACGAGGCTAACTCTGAAGGCTGCTCTGCGCTCAGTAACGCTGCCATTAGTGGTCATGCAGACTGTATCAGGCAGTTGTCAGAGGCACCGGGTATTGACGTTAACCACAGATGTTCCAAGGGGTTGACGCCCTTGCTCTATGCGACCCTGTGCGGCCACCTGGAAGCAGTCAGGGCAATTCTGGCGGCAAAAAATATTTTGGTCAATGCCATGCACGCCGGCGTCACTCCACTGTGCGTTGCGGCCTATTCTGGCGACATAGACATTGTCCGGGCACTATTGCAGACGCCGGAGATTTTGGTTAACGCTCAACAGGGCGTAAGCCACACTCCCTTGACCGCTGCTGTCCTCAAAGGGCACTGGCACTGCGTCGGGGAACTACTGGATGCTTCAGGGATCAACGTTAACCAGGCCGATGATTCTGGCTGGACGGCGTTGGTCATGGCGGCGCAGTACGGCAGGTTGCTGTGTCTCCAGTTGCTGCTGCGAGTGCCTGGCATTGAGGTTAACAAATCCGGGCCTTTGGGGGACACAGCCTTGCACCGTGCTGCCCTCAATGGCCACGCACCATGTATTGAGGCGTTGTTGCAGGTGAGCGGTATTGATACTGGTATCCGAAATCGTCTCCATCAGAGCCCCCTGGATCTGGCGATCCGGGGCAAGTTCAGAGAGTGTATCGAGTTGCTGCAGCGGACCAGCCCACTCTGTCGTCTTGATGAGTAGGCCATGGCTGGTGAGGAAAAAATGGCGTTGCCAGCACAGTCCCCCGCCACCAGAGACCAGGCTTTATGAACTTTGCTGGTGGCCGTGTTCAGTGATAGCAAAAAACAGGGCAGTGACCGGTAAGTTACTGCTACGTCGAACTTTTTGGGCAGCAGCTGGTCGAAGCCAGCGAAATTCGGGGCGTTTTTGTGTTTGCTTAAGGTTTTAGCTCATTTTTTCTGGCCTCCGGGTTTGCGGGGCAGTGATCGGTTAATCGGTATGCTATCTGCACAGTCCGCACTTAATCATTCGAGACTGCTTCAACCCTGGCAGCCTGCCGTCCTGTCTGAAGGAGATGGGCAGCAACAAGCTGGCTTTATTGAGCTACCGGTAGTGTCAGAATACTCCCAGCTGCGTGGTCATCAAGCCTTCGATGCCATTCAAACGCAGTTTTTAAACGAGGTGCGCGAGCTTAAGCAGTTGGCTCACACCTACGTCAACCGCCAGTACGATAAGGCCATAGATACTTTTGTGGCCAAGCTCGAAGCACCTACCGACGATCTGTTTGGCGGTTTGTTGCCGATCTACCGCGAGACCCGTTTTCAAATTCATCAGCTGGTCGTGCGACTGAAAGAGAGTCGACAAAACAATACTTCCGATCAGCAAAATCTCAACATCAAGAATTATATCGCCTCGGTTTTGCACGACTGCCTTGATGGTATCGACCTGTGCCCGGCAGGCGTTCATAGTCGTTTTTCCCAGAGCTTTCTTGACCTTGAAGCTATTTTGCATGGTGGGCTGGCGGGTGCGTTTTATAAGCTGAGAAACGATCTGTTTCGTGAGTTTGTTCAAGCGTTTTTATGGCAAAACCAGCGCAGCGGGAAAATCAGCGTTGCTGCAGGTATGCAGGTGCACTGGTTTAATGCCCTGTACAATCTCTACTGTGGCAGCCTGGCCCTGGCCCCAATTGATGACCCGCAGGCGATTACCAATTTGCCCGATGAGTTGTTGTCCGGCTTTTTGCAAAGTGCGCCAGTGTCGGTTAATGCCTGTGTCATTTTGCGCCGTATAGTCGACAGCTGGTGCGCGCAGTTAACCAAGGCATTGGCTGTAGTCGGTTGCAGTCACTGGCTGAACGGACCGACGCAAGGCAATGAAAATACCGCCATTGGTATTGATGCCTTGATTAATCGGGTGTTCAATCCGGTCAATAACGTGATGGGTACTGCCACGGACAATCCACTCAATTTTGATGCCGTCATGGACTTGTGCGACAGCGAAAGCTTTCACCTTAAACGACACCGGGAAAAAATGTTGGCGTGGATCACTGGGCATTTTTACCGGGATAGCACTACAGTATTTGCAGAAACATTAGTCTTTGGTCGTTCAAAAGTTTATATCGGCAGCATTAGCGAGCTGTTTTTCTGGGTATTTGATGACGACCAGCCTCTGCGTCCGGGACAAGCATGTTGTTTTTCTGCTGATCAGCACAGCTCGTTGAAACTGACTCATTTGCGCTCTATTGACTTTAGCTCCTGGTCGGCCAGCACCAGCCATGCGTTGCTGACTCAAGCCGTAGAACAGACCGATGAGCCGGATGATATTGTTGCGTTCTTCCTTGATTGCAATGTGACCACCCAGCTCAATGCTGTGTCCCAACCGGTGCGTCAGGCAGTGTCGAATCAGCTCCATGGCAAGTTGCTGCGCTGTACCAGTGCTTTCAGGGAGATTTTGTGCCAGAAGGTGTGCAGTTATTTTGCCTGTTGTGGCACAAAGGCTATCTCCGGCCACTCCCTTGAGTGGCTGATTGACACACCGTTGCTGGAACCGGTGTTGCTGGAGCTGTCCCAGCGGGGCATTGATGTCTCCCGGGTGACCCAACGACTTAATTCCTGGCAGATCAGCGATTGGCAACGTCTGCGTGAACTGCTGTTACCGGATGATTGCCGACGGTTGTTCAGGCAGGCATTTCATCTGCATCAGGTTGAGGGGCTTGGTCACTTGCTGTTGACCGGGCATTGCGACAGGCTGGCCTACTCGTCAAGCGACCTTCTTTTTAATGAACACCGTTTTGTCCCGCAGAGCCCGGAATCGCTGCTTAATCTTTTTGCCCGCCACGGCAATCTGGTCGGTTTGAAATACCTGTTGGTTTTGGTACAACGATATACCCTCTCCCAGGCAGAGGCTTGCCAGGCGCAGGCAGCACTCATTAACCAACGCTGTGAAAAAGGTCGTACGCCCCTGATAAACGCCGCGATGTACGGCCATGTTGACTGTTTGCGGGAATTACTCAACATTTCGGGGGTTGATGTCAACTTGGCAGACGATGCTGGCTGCACACCGCTGCACCTTGCTGCTCTGTGCGGTCGTGTGCACTGCGTCCGGGTACTCCTGCAAACTGACAGTCTTGCCGTCAACGGGAAAACGCTCAGGGGCGAGACCCCCCTGAACAACGCTGTCCTTGGGGGTCATCTGGATATTGTCAGGATGCTATTGGCTCTGACCAACATCGACGTGAATGAGGGCTGTTGTGGTGTCACACCCTTGCTGCGTGCGGCCCGAAATGGTTATACCGAAATAGTGCAGGCGTTGCTGGCCGTGCCGGGTATTGATGTCAATGCCAAGAGCAGTGATGGGTGGACGCCCCTGAACAGCGCAGCTTGCAAAGGCTTTACCAGTTGTGTGCGGTTGTTGCTCAACGTGCCCGGAGTCTTGGTCAACGAGACCAACTCTTACGGCTGCTCGCCACTCAATCACGCTGCCCGGGGCGGTCATTTTGACTGCGTCAGGCTATTGCTGGAGGCACCGGGTATTGACGTTAACCTGGCGTGTTGCAACGGGCTGACGCCATTGTTTCGTGCGGTCTGGTCCGGTCACTCAGGTACGGTCAGGGCAATCCTGGCGGCAAAGGATGTCCTGGTCAATGCTGAGAGTCAGGGTCGCACGGCGTTACACTATGCGACCCGTTTGGGTTACCCGGATATCGTCCGGGTGTTGTTGCAGACCCCAGGGGTTTCAGTCAATGTCCGGCAAGAAACGGGCCGGACTCCCCTGATCACTGCTGCCGAAAAAGGACACTGGCAGTGCGTCAGGGAGCTACTGAACGCTCCGGGCATCAGCGTTAATCAAGCTGAGAATACTGGCTGGGCGCCGTTGCATATGGCAGCGCGATACGGCCAGTTGCAGAGCCTCCAGCTGCTGCTGCGAGCGCCGGGGATTGAGGTCAACAGGCCAAATTCTTTTGGTTGGGTGCCGTTGCACCACGCTACCTACTGGCAGCATTGGGAATGCGTTCAGGCGCTGTTGCAGGTAATGGGTATTCAGGTAAACCTGTTGACGCCAGATGGGTATTTTGCTCTGGGCATAGCTGCCGAGCGGGGCGATCTGTCGAGCTTGCAGATATTGCTGGCGGCGCCTGGTATTGAGGTTAACAAATCCGGACGCTTTGGTGCCACAGCCCTGAACCTTGCCGCCAACTGTGGTCACGTACAATGCATTGAGGCCTTGTTGCAGGTGAGAGGGATTGATCTTGATAACCGGGATCACAGCAATCTGCGACCCCTGGATCTGGCGATTCGCGGCGGGTTCAGAGAGTGTGTTCGTTTGTTGCAGCGGGCCAGAACGTCCAGTGTCAACGAGAGATTTCCGGGCGATGGTTTGCCACCGCCGGCCAAAGTGGCCCGTCGTAGGTAAGCCATGGCTGATGAAAAAGGAATGTAGGTTGTCGGCACGGTTTTTCTGTCCCACCGGAACAGGCTTTCTCAATCCTGCTGCCAGTCAGGTTCAGTGATGGCAAAAACCATGAATGAGTCGTTTTTT
>Ga0126343_10001251_pt1 | contig 11610 bp, 4 predicted proteins | sample Cyp2metagenome_FD_92531 | JGI IMG/M metagenome (GOLD analysis project Ga0126343, IMG submission 92531) | Coral microbial communities from Lord Howe Island, Old Settlement Bay, Australia - Cyphastrea 2 metagenome | ecosystem: Host-associated > Invertebrates > Cnidaria > Coral ... | reverse complement strand
GTATCATTTTCGTGACAATAGGTTACCATAGCAACACTATGACCTGCTAAAAACACCTTTAATTTCAGCTTTCAGAGCTTATATTTCAAAAACGGCACGGTGAAATTTTTTTTATATCATCAATATTTGATAAGCATGATAAGACGCGACTTTTGGCAAAGTTTAAAAAAATTCTGTACATGGGGTTCAGAGCCACCTTAAATTTTCGAAAATTTAAGGTGGCTCTGAACCCGATATACAAAATTTTTTTAAACTTTGCCAAAAGTTGCATCTTATCCTGCTTATCGAAATTCGATATTAAGAAAAAATTTCACCTTGCCGCTTTTAAAATCGAAGCGCTTAAAGCTGAAATTAAGGGTGTTTTAGCACGTCATAGTGTTGCTATGGTAACCTATTGTATCATGAAAATGATACCAACGTGTTCACCGGTCATTGGGCAGTTTTTTAATACCATGATTGTAGCATCAAGTGATAACGAGTGGCAATAATGACACATCAAAATCTACGTCTTGGAAAGTATTGGAAACTGCTTTGAGCCACCTTAAGTGAGCGTACTTTGAATAATCGTAGTTCTTAATAAACCAACTTTTTAATTTGTCACCTAATTTTCTTTTTTCACACTATTATTATTGTTATTATTGTTTTTATTATTATTGTTACATGTATAATAAAAGTTGTATTTTAGACAATTTATAAAAGGCTTCTGAGAAGTTACTAAAAATTTTTAAAAGACAGAACGTTTTTGAACGTACGGTCATCATCGAAGGCATTATAAAAGGCTAAAAGTTACTAAAATGTTTTAAAAAACCAAAACGTTTTCGACCGTACGGTCAGCATCAGAGGTATTTTAAAAGGCTAAATTTGCTAAAATGTCAGTTTTAATAAACCAAAACGTTTTCGACCGTACCGTCATCATCAAAGGTATTATGAAATTGAAAGGCTAAAAGTTACTATAATTTTTGATAAGACCAAAACGTTTTCAACCGTACGGTCATCATCAAAGGTACTATAAAACGCTAAAAGTTACTATAATTTTTAATAAGACCAAAACGTTTTCAACCGTACGGTCATCATCAAAGGTATTATGAAAGGCTAAAAGTTACTAAAATGTTTCAAAAAAACAAAAAGTTTTCGACCTTTCGGTCATCATCAGTGGTCATCATTATTTTGGTACACCACTGATGATACCGTACGGTCGAAAACATTGTGGTGTTAAAAAGAAATATTAGAAACTCTTAGACCTTTATGAACCATTATCATTGTTTTAAACGAGCCTATTCATGTTCTCATTTATCTTATTTGTTTTCATGCAGACTACAAGTCGGTAGATGCTTTGTTTACATAACTTATTACCTCCACGTTATTGTACATTTCTTGCTAAAATATTTGAAAGATGTCAAACCGCCTCCTTTTGGCGCGAAACTCTGTCTGGATGTTTCAGCGGGAACATTATTTGTTCCTCAAAGCTCACGAAATTCTGCTGAAAACGCTACTCTGACAGATCATGTCCCCGCACAAATTTCCGAGTACAGTTTCGCGCCAAATGGAGGCTACAGTTTATTTATACCGTGCTCTAAAAATATGGCAAGCGTACACGTAATCTTTCCGGGTGTCTTTATTTGATTTTAGTTTTCTACATTTTGGGGGCGTTTTTAACAATACAATTATTCTGCTCGCGTAGGTTGGATATGAGATGATTATGAGATGATCTATTTACAGGTTTGCGCACTCAGCGACTGAATTATCGGGATGTACCTGCACGAGTCACTACCAATGAACAAGAAATTTCAAGTTCTTTGTTAGTGAACGAGTTCAGGTAAATCAAGAACAATGAGTGCATTAACATTATTTACATTACATACACTGCACAAAGAAACACTGCATTGGAACCACTTTATTTGAGTCAGCCCACTATATTTGAGTCAGCATTAAATTATTTCTATATTTAGTGTAGTCTTTAAGGTATTGCAGTTTTCTTTTTGCATGGGATTTACTTTACTCTATGTTTTACTGAATAAATAAATAAATTATTACTAAAAGCAAAAAATACTTGAGTTAGTCGAAGCCATGGTGTAATGACAGTGATGCGTTGAATTTACACCAAGCCTATCACACCACGATAATGGCGTCAAGGTGGTTGTCTCGTCACAACCGAGTATCACGTGGTAAAAATCAGCCGATCAGAAGATCGTATGAAAGTTGAATAATAACATCTACTTTACCAAGCTCCACAAATATGGTAAGCGAACGCGTAATTTTGGGGGGCGTTTTTGATAAAACAATCATTCCACTCGCGCTTTTTGGATCACATCTTTATAGCCAACTCATATCCAACGCGCGCGGCGTGGAATAATGGTCGAATGTCCTATACTCGGTTGTCACCTCAAAAAATGCGTCCATAAACCCGCTACATTTTTAATTCTAAGACGGGTCAGTTTAAACCAGGATTAAGGTAATCCAGGATTTGGGAGAAAATCGAATTCAAAGTAATCATTTAGTAACTGTCAATTTCCAGTTTTTTTTTTAGATTTCCGCGTGTTTCAAGAAAGCTGTATTTTTTTTAATTTACTACGCATACGCGATATTTATATGGGTTCTCATTGCAATGGTGAAAACTCTTATCTCCAAAATGATTGGGTTCCTTTCTTCTGGATATTTTGACCAGTGAAAGCGCTGACAAAACGCTATAACAAATTAAGAGAATTGTATTTGAGAGGAAAACTAGTGGCGCAGTGCAATCCATACAGAGGATCCAAGGAAATAATATAATCGCTAGATGAGCGGTATGTTTTTTTTTCAAACCCTTCTGCAACACGCGAACTTAGCTTTAATCCTAAATAGGCAAAGAAATGAATCTCTGAAGGGGAGGGGAGGGGGGGGGGGGGGGGTGGAGGAGGCTATCTTTACTGACGTCTTTCCGTAATTTTAGCTTTAAAGACGTTTTTCAAAGGGTTTAGTCCATGCTCCCATTCAACAAAAAATAGTACATCGTTCGCAGCTTACTATAACATTTTCATGCTTTACAAAATAATTACCAATTTAGTCAGCAAATTCAAAAAGCGCTACATGCGGCAAAAATACCAATATTCCACTGATTGTAACAAAAATAATTCTAAAAGCGCAGACCACGCCCAGCAGAATGAAAAACAACTTTACTTTCATTTCGAACGAGGTCCACATGTGGTTGTCCCGTGTCAATTGTCGCCGACGGCAAAATACGACGAGGATGCTTAACCGAAGGTAATGTATCGATGCACGCGTGCAAAAGGAAAACATCAGCCAATACTAGAGCACCTCACTCAAGGCCCCGTTTATTTTCGATTTGGAGTATCCAATTTTATTACAGCAATTTGAGAGACATGAGAAGGCACTTAAAGTGAGAACATGTGAAAAGTGGAACGTGGAAAGATGAGATACCAACAAATGATTGAATCGCTATAAGTCCTTTGAAGTTCTTTCTCCAACAAATCGATCGCGCTATATAGAAAGCAAACTAACAAAGGTCTCATGTTGATCTAGATGGAGTATTGCGTTCAAAGTACGAAGTGTAATATAGAAACGCTGAAAAATCTTTCTTTACATCGATATAGAGTCTCGTCCTTTTCAAAATAAATTCATATTGAGACCGAACTTAAAACTATTATCAGGACTTAGGCAGTAGAGTGGACACGAATAGCTCTTAATATCAGGGAGTTTATTCTCAATTGACGTCATCAAGAATGTTTTGAAGAGCTATCTTCACACTTTTGAGCCTGACGCCTTCTCGGCGGGCAAGGCGCTGTTAATATCTCTCCCTTTTTTACGTAAACACGAAAAAAGACTTCGTCATTGCCTAAGAGGTTCTTTTTATAAATGGCAAATCAAAACTTCAGGCAGTTACCAAAATATCACTTCCCGCCCAAACTCTGGCGACATGAGAGTTATTTAGGGAGAACGCTTTTTATAGACCGGAGTACTGAAATGAAAAAGAATTTACCAAGTCACGCCACGAAGGCTATATTGCACATCCCCCGTTTTGGTTGCGTGCAGTCGTTTGTTTTGATTGTTGTTAGCTTCGCTTCTTGAAGCACGCAAATCAGTGTTAATCACACGTCCAGAATATTACGACCCATTATGATATTAACCACACAACGGTTACTCTTCATGAAAATTGGAAAGCTCAAGTTTTAAACAATGAAAAGCTTGTTCTGCGGAGGAACGTTTTTTTTGTATATGCTTAATACGAAACACTAGTTTTCTACAATGCACACGTGCTCTATTTCACGAACCGTGTTTGATATTGTTTGATTCGGGATGCACGGAAGATTATGATTTGATTCAAAGTGAGGTCAAGAGCTTCTTGACGCCTTAAGGAAAAGCTGCTAGTCAACGATCTTGCAAACGAGAATTGACATTACATTATCGGACACTTTCGTTTGCTCCAAATTAAACAAAGTTCCAGCAAATTCCTTTGTATTCTAGTTTAGCCTCGCCCATGTCACTTTTGAAATTATATCGACCAAGTCTACATCGGAACGTAGCGCGGCTACCACTGGTATCTGCATTATGGTACAAACCTGAATGTAATTGTTAAAAATTTGCCCATGTAACCCGTATGATTTGTAAGGTCCAGCGATAATTCCGGTACAAAATAGTATGAACACTTATCGTATCTTTTACAAACCAGTAACTATGCGTTAAGAAACTGGCCATTGTGACTCTCAGCTTTACACAACCGTAGTGCATGTATGGCTTTCTGTACCGGAACAAGAACTGATTTTACTTTTCCGCCACTACCGGGACGAATTCATAGCTTTTGATACCTCATAATTGTACAAATAAACAAATATCAGTGAAGCCATAACAGAATACCCAAAAAGAATGTCCTACCCCTATTATGTTATCACACCGTTAAACTGACAAACCGGCGGAGGTGGGAGAAAGAAAAGAAAAAGAAACACCTCACCATAGAGAATGGCAATCGCTTTGAACCCATTTTTATACCTCGTCTGTGCCAGAAAATTGATTTTTTTTAAAGGAGTTCGTAAATGCTTAGCACCGTATAGAAAGCACGAGTGCCGAGGGTAGGCTCAAACAGAACGGAAAATGGCAAAGGGAAAGACATAGTCCTGACTTGTGGAGAAAGACAGGTTGTCAGTTTCAAGGATCTACTAAATAGGAAAGAGGATCAGACTTTTAACTTGACGAAAGATGACGAAAGCAAAAATTATACGTTTATAACCTTTGAAAATTCAGCTGCTGGATCGCTCAAAATTGCACCAAGAACTCAGGCCCTGTTTACAACTAGGAAATGTATCGTTATACCAAGCTGTTCGTTAACTGAGCCACAATCCTTTATTACGCTATGGTTCATGAAGCGAAAACGTTATGATTAAAACCTACATAAGTGAAGCCACTTAAGTAACTTGTGCTTTTGATGGTTTTTGAGCAATGACGCTAACAATATTGTAAAAGATGTTTACACTTTAGGAACATTTTAACACATGGGAACAGCCTTTTTCCCTTCTTTGCGCCTACAAGTGCAAGCCACATTTTGTGCAGTTAGATTAATTTTGGACTTCCCATTTTATGCCGTGGTGAAACCAGTCAAGGACAGAGGGACTAAGAACACAAGAACACAAGTAACTATATTACTACTAACCCGGCACAGATAGGAGGGATGAAGAGAGCATCATCAAGAAGACATTATTTGTGCCCTCTCACTACTCTTTGTTCTACCTCTCTGGCACTGGAATTCGATAAAGATAAAGGCAAACAAACAGATATAGCTTGTTTTCCAGATCATTATTGGTTAACAGTGTCTCTAGATTTACTCGACCGACATATTTGCGAAAGGCTACGTTTTCGCGTAATGAAGATTCTAAATCGGTCAAAGCATGAAAACGAAGCTTGACCCTGCGCCAACAATGATGTGAGGTGGCTTGGGGCCCAAATGAAAATACATAAATTATCACAGCGATAGCTGACGGTATACAAGTGCAAATTTATCTCTCTTTCATGCAGGCATTAAGCTCACTTATTAACTGTATTAGATCCGTGCCTACGGAAACCATTAATGAAATGTCTAATCGTTAGCAAAGAACATCACCCACTAATGAAATGTCTCATCGCTAAAACAGAACATCAACTCAATATCATTTCTTTTTCTTTTGTCTGTTTTGGTCCGTTGGTTTTCCTTGAGATCAAAATAATCTAAAAACAACTAATCGAAATAGCAATCTATTAGGAGAACACATACTTTGCGAAAAGGAATGAAAAGAATTTCGCTTGGAACCTGCAGCTAGTCACGACATCGTAAATGAAGCGTATGCTAAGCATACACTTGTTTTTGTTTGGGTTATAGGCTATCGAGGCCGTTTTCGGTATAAACTCGAGAGTGTGCAGCACACGCTAGAAAAGCAAGTTATCAAGATGCTGTTTTAAATCCTACCTACAAAACCAATGAGCAAGAAAAAGAAAATGGATTTCGTGATTCTTAACTACTGTAAAAAGGATTAAATGCTTAACCGGGAAATTGTCATGAGCTGTTGGAGACGTCAGAAGCCAAATGCCTCTAAGGAGACCAATACTGCAAAACTGAGGTCCGGTGTGGCGACAGTGCTGACGTCAGTGGCTCCTGGGAAACACACGCGACAGCATAGGTCACGGAAACATGTTTTCCTCTTTTCAGATTTTACCATCACGAGACAAGGAGATATAGCTCGCAACCTCAGTATGTTGACAATTTCAAGATTCCCTGTGTAATATAGGCTTTACTAGAAGTATGAAACCTTACGGTGTGTTGAAAAACAGACGCACGAAATGTTTACTACGCCTTTTAGAAATAGTATGGTTAGAGTACAGTTTCAACGGGGTTTTTCTTTAATTGTAAAGTATTCATAAAATGGCTCATTACTACAGGAATTTAATTGCGGGCAGATACTTAACTTAATCGGATTCTTTCTTTAGTTTTGAAGAAGTGGACGTTCTTGTAAACAAAGCCATTGCATATTCTCTGTAGTGGTTAGCTCTAATAGTGTGGTTTTCTAAGTGTGGTATCCAGAATGAAATCGCAATTTTCGACTGCACCTTATCATTTTAATGACCAGGGAACAAAACTATTGTTGTTAAGAAATGAAACTTCGTGATGAGAAAACAGAACAAAAACAAAACCCAACTCTTACGAGGCTAACTCACTTTGTTTATAAAGGATTTCAGACGTCATTATACAGATCTGTAATTCAGATAACCCGTAACACATTTCGTGCAAGAGCCACACTAAACTTCTTCAGGTGTAACAACTTTCCCACATCGTTCGTTGTTTCTAATCAAAATTCGCTCGTAAAGATACAAATCTTGTTTCCAATATCAACAGGAAAAACCGACTTATGTTGTTGCCTGAATTACTTCCGGAAACGACCTGTGTTATTACTTCCATTATTGCATGCCATTAAAAATTGTTCACGTTCTCACGCTCAGTTTTCACTGTGGTACCTTTCTCAGACTTTCCTTTAGTATTTTATTATCAACAACGTCATTTGTCTAAGTGGTATATCAAGAATTGAACCTCTTTTTAACACGCTTTGAATGGATCGGGGCTGAAGATGCAAGTTACAATATAAGAGAGTCTAAAGAAAACTGAGTCACTGGTAAAAGTTCAAATTTCCTGTTATTGTCATGAAAACTTATGTAGCGCTCGAGTGACAGTTAAAAAGTACTATTGAAGGGAAAAGGTTTCTTTTTGCTTTTCATTTCCATTTGATCTTGGTTAGTACAAGCGTAACATCGATTGTGTTACACGATCTTTAACCCCTGGGCATTTGCACGCTGTGAAACTTTTGGGCAGTTTTATGACATCCACAGGAAGGATGTTCGCAAGTTGAACGTGAGAGTTGTCAGTTGCACGGGTCATTGGAGACGCCTACTGGCTACAAGTACGTTCTGTTGATCATGTTCAGAACGTTTCACACCAAGTAATGATTAACAGACGAAATTTACGGCACTGTTACATAAAATGAAGACAACTTCAATTTAAGTGCTAATCAACCAAAAGATTTCAGATCAAACAAGGTAAATACAATTACAGCGAGATAACAAAGTATAGCATGATTGTTGGTATATTCTCCGAGCAGTCTGCGAAGTTGGTTTGTAGATTAGTCTATATTTACTCTTGATAAAGATTGACTATCTCCGCGAATAACAAAACAATTAACGAATCATATCAATAAACGAATCGAAATACATGCATCGGTGGTGCTAGGTTGGCAATCTTTTCAAAATATGAATATCAACCGATGTCTTGTTTCTTCAGTTTCTTTCCCTGGAGAAAAACATATGGGATTACTGTTTTAACATAAATTTCGCCCAAATGAGGTAGAGGTTTCTTCTTTGGCCTCGCTGGATGCCTCCCCCAATCGATTCAATGACAATTTGAAATTCTCTGGAAATTGAAGTAGCTACTGATCTATGTAACATTACAAAATTAACGAATACAAAGCTGCAAAGGGAGTAAGGAATTTCATTGCTACTAACCATAACATCGGTATAAAGCCAAACATTAGACGGTCAAATTCCAGTAAAAGACTAACAAGGGTAACATGAGAGTGATCCTCGTATTTGGCAAGAGTGAATATTCAGCATTCAACACTGTCAACAAAGATAAGCGAGGATCTTACCATCACCCGCGTTTTCTAGAATCCACAAGCGATTAGATGAACCACAAGACACATGTAAACAAAGCAAAAATTACATATTACGTCTTTTCAGTGTAAGCTTTTGACAACGGCAAAAAGTCTCAGGTACAAAAACAGTTTCACGTGATAAACATGCTGAGAAACAGACCACAATGTTGACAGAGGCGTAGAAAAAACAAAGCTGTAATTAATTTAAGGCGATATATATATATATCTATATACACAGTTCTCATAAAGACAGCATGTTAAGCTGTTGAAAAATCTATCGCCAATAACTCATTTGTGGGGAGAGTTATCAGGGGGCTAGTTGACAAATTTCCAAACTACCACGCTTGCGATTAATCCACTGGAAAAAATTCTAGTAGTTAAAGAAATAGAACTACAAATAATATGATGACGCGCAAGTGAAACCAAACAACTACATAGCTATAGATCAAGTAAGATATGCCCTGGACGTTTTGGGACAAATCAACCACCGCTTACTTATAGAAGAAAACGTACAAAGTTTCCAAAGCGAGCGCTTCTACAACATTCATGTTAACTTTGTAAAAATTGGATCAAAATTCCAAAACATGCCATTCAAGCAAGGCTATTATTGAATTACAAATTCTGCCTAGTCATCGTCCTTTTTTATACAAGACCAACCTATCAAGAACGGATTGAATTTCGTGAAATTCAAGAGCGAACGCTTGAATTTTCTAAACATTTCTATTTTGTCGAATAAGTTTGATTTGTAGGATTATTTAGTCCCTTCTAAAGTCCATTAACAAGGTCAGTGAAACAGGTAATGGGACATTTCGAACAAAGTGCAGAACTGAAGTACCGTTTCATGTAGGAATCGCGTTACATGTACATCTACAGTTCTACCTCCGCTAATTTCCTTCTTAAATCCGCATATATAGGCATAGGTAAAATTACGAATTAAGAGGATGCTTCTAAGGGAAATAGTTTTCAAGATCGCGAGCACAGATCCCGAACGTTCCTTCCCTCGGGGAGTGACTGCCATAAAGTAACTACTATTATCCACTTGTCTGTAGCCCGGCCGCGCCGGGGAATGAAATCCTCCAATTTGATTAGCTAACGAAGCGGTATTGAAGGTCTCTCTCGTTGGCAATTTAGGCTGTTATGCACATGTTGCTCATGGAGGAATAAAGTTTCTCACTCAAGAGCATCGTATTCGTATCATTAGCGGGTCTTTTACTAGATCCTCATTCATCAGCAAATTAACGTTTAATTTCATCAGTTTAAAACAATTGTCGACGTTTGCAAACGCTCCACTAAGATACGCCACTGAGCATACTTAAAAAGTGGGTTGGATTTTTTTATACGAGATTGAACAAAACTATCTGGAGTTGTCTCTGGGGGCCCCTTTACCACCTTCTGTTTCATTAGTAAGAATCTATCTAAGTATGGTGGGCTGTCCTTCCATTTTTTTTTTCTACTGAGAATCGATAAACCCCACAACATTTTTGGCGTAACATCGAGTCAACGTTTTTGCTATCGCTGTTGGCTGTTTTAACTATAACACGAAATCATCTACTAGGCCAAATTTGCTTAGTCAAGACGGCGTGGCTGATGTTGACTTCGTTCTCTTTTTGCGTGTTTCTAAACATAGAACTTCGTCTCAGTCGATAACACGCGCTGAAATAGAAATTGGCCAATATCCCATCATATGACTGTGACCTTGTGCCCGGTCGACACTCTGCTGAATGTATGGCATTTTTTCTACTCGAAGGCGTGAGACACCATGTTGTGAAAACAATGGTCGAGAGGATGAATCGTGTAGGGTGCATTAGCTGTAATAACAAGAATTTGAATCATAAGAAGATTAAAAAAACCTTTGCCATTCAAATCCTGTCGCTCCCATAATCCAGATAATTTTTGCCACACTGAAGCATTCCGATGCTGAAAAAGCGCCTATAAAGAGCACAATTATAATTTAGGATGCAGTTTCTTTTCACCTACCTTTCGCCAAAACCTAAAAAGATCGTCTTGTTTGATAATTATTACTACTTTTACTACTACCTCTACGATTATAATTATTACTATTTTGACAAAATTTATTGGGGTTGAATATCAATTAAGACAGTCCTGTTTTCTGCTCCAGTTGCTGGTGCTATATCCTTTTCTTTTTTTACTGCACATGCAACGAATTCAATAAAGTTAAAGTTAAAGCTGAACTATTATGGAAACTGACAAAACCTGACCTTCTGAACTGGATAATTCGCACACACAGAATTAGCGATTACGTCTTGTATTTGTCATTACTCCTTTCTTTAGGTTAAACACCAAAGATATGGGTCTATTTCGAACTCAGTGTTACAGTTGAATTACCAACAATAGAAAGTAGTTAAATTTACAGACCGCGATCAAACCAAAGAAATAATAAGGACAAGAATTGCTTGGAATGAAATTAAACGGAACATGTGATTTGTTAATAGCACTAAAATTAAATATAGGAGATCCGTAAATTCCACTTAATCAACAACTCCCGTCACTGCTCAAACGTTGTTTAAAACAGCACCATAATCTTCAAACCTTAGTATTTTTTTAAAAAAACGTAAATGTAAAAAATAGATATGATAAATTAATATCAGTTCCAGTTCCAGTTTCTACAACTATAACACTCACAAGCAGCAGTGTTTCATTTTAATTGGTTACCTAACAATGCTGGTATGAATCGCATTTTTCTTTTTGACAGTAGCAATTTCAAGACATGGCTGAACACTTCGTGAGAAATAACGCACAGTCAAGACGCCCGCTGGATTTCATGAAAGACACGAAGCTTTTTAGGTTAAACATGGACTGAGAGGGAAAGAGGGTATTTCTCAAAACAGGACGACTCTGATTAGCGCCGGGCTGGCTGATAAACAAGTAGAAGGTGATGAAATACCAAAAGAACACTCAAATCACTTAGGTCATAGCATATAGCATATAT
>Ga0126343_10001250_pt1 | contig 11611 bp, 7 predicted proteins | sample Cyp2metagenome_FD_92531 | JGI IMG/M metagenome (GOLD analysis project Ga0126343, IMG submission 92531) | Coral microbial communities from Lord Howe Island, Old Settlement Bay, Australia - Cyphastrea 2 metagenome | ecosystem: Host-associated > Invertebrates > Cnidaria > Coral ... | reverse complement strand
CTCTTTTAATTTCATTTTAAGTGCATTACTTTTAAGAATTACTTTTATAGAGATCTCTTGTCATGAGTTAATTTTGTTTTGGACAGGTTCTTTCCTTTGCCAGGAACCTGGCTGGTTTGGTAAGGCAAAATTTTCAGGGAATTCCAATTTAGGATCAGGGACAAGCAAGTGAATCAGCTGTTCCAGCTTTGAGCACCGGGAAAAACCCAACTGCAGGGCGGGCTTATAATTTTAATGTGGTGTTGTTGGATCCCAGTGATGATTCAATTCCTAGGGGTTCTGTCAGGCAAGATCTTCTTAACTCTGGCAGGATTGTCAAGCTATCTTTAGGTAGGGGAACACAATAAGCAGGAACATTGAGAGCCCTGAATGGTGTCTTCCCTTTCCTCAGGGGAGCAACCACAGAGTAAGTCTACAAGCCAAAGCATTTTCTTTTCTTAAAAATTTAGCCTAACCTTACGTCAAATTGACACCTCATTCTACTGTAATTAATACAGACAGATATAAAATGTATACATGCAAATTGCTTTCAAACAGGGTTTATTAATTCTATTCCTATGCGAGTTTTATGACAACAGTGACCTACTTTTCAGCTCTGTAGTATTGGTATACAGTATGAAATAAATCGATACACAGTATTTTAATCATAAGTAATATCACTCGCCTTTTAGTGATGGAGAGTACTGCTTTGAAATTCTCACGACCGATAGAAGCTCGAGAAACTTGTTGATCCCTGCTGTCAGGCCATCATCAGTGTTTTCTGCCAGGGAATTGAACAAAGTGTGTGGCCAGGGTGCACTGTGCCTGCGCTTAATAGAAAGCAGCCCTGGGGATCATGAGGTACTGTTTCCCATTCACATTTTTTGTATTTCTTTTTTTTTGCTATACCAAATAGGCCCACCCGTGAAAAATGAATTCTACACAGACCTAGTATATTTTGGATAGAATGTAGAAGAAACAAATAAGTGTAAATTAAGGGATGTCTCTAAAAGTAAATGAATTATAGGTGAATTAGAATTCACAACACCTTTAATTTGTACTGGTGTGGAATTAACTTACACTGCATACAGCAAACTTGAATAAATACACTGCTTTCCCAATTACCCATTATATATTAAATGGAATCTAGATGTGAATAACAACACTTAACACTTTCTTAGCCTCGCACTCATGTGTCCAGTATTTTTCACATAAATGCTTGGCTCAGGATGTTTAAGTATCGTTATTCCAATAATGGTGCCATTCATGCAAAGGGTCAATACTGCTCTTGTTTCTCTCAGGTCGTTTGTTACTTACAACAATTTATTTTTATTGAAATAATGATATTGTTATTTTTCCGGAACAGGATCAGCCACCCAGACCATCTGCATCACAAAGGGGTGGGTGTGAATTTTGTGTGTCAATTGAGCGATATATGTAAATTGTTGTTGTAATTTGGATGCTTCAATGTCAAATAAATTAACTATGGCTGTCCAGATGCAATGGTTTGTATGGTTGAATTGCAGTTAATTCAGCCAACCTTTTTGCATTAAATTTTGATTATACCTTTTTTTAAAGGACGGAATTCAAGCAGAGGCTTTTCATTCAGGCAAGGTCATCTTGTACAAGGTAATTGAATTTTCCATTGTATTTAAGCCAGCCCTCAAACCAATGCAATTTCAAATGTTACACTAAATTGTTTTTTAAAATTGAAGATGAATTTAACTTAGTTAAAAAACCCTCAAGTCAGGGAAGCAGCTGCAGGAGCCTTGTGATGATCTACATTTTAACCCTTTATTGCCCAAGAGGTCTCCCTTTGTTGAGTAAAATCGTCTGGCATTGAGTAGAATCTATAAGTCACTCTTGGGCAGTAAAGGGTTAAAGTTGGCGGTCTGAATGACTAAGTTATGTATGACAGATTACTTGCTAGCTCACGGGGGACACTAAATAATTGTTAGATGTCATCAAGAAACTTTGATGATTCCATTAAGGGCGATTCCTGAAGAAATCCAAGTGGGTTACACCAACATAACACTGCTGATTGACTGTACAGGAGTTCGGTATTTTAAGATTATGAAGTCAATCTCCAACTTGTTAGCATGAGAATCAATGGACGGTGTGAATTTACTTTTGTTCCATAGAATGTCGTCTTGACTAGTAATCTCTCACATTGTGACAACACTTTGACATGTTCATTTTATAATATATTAAAAAAGAAAAGAGATTATTGTATAACACCAGTGTTTTATCAGTATTTCTGCCACTGAGAAAATCCATCTATTTTCACATGTAAAAATACGATAATTTTACATGTGAAAATATCAAGTTGTTGTCACAAGTCTTAAGACTGCCATTGCTATAGCTGCATAATCGTTTAAAAAGTACTCAACAGGTGTTGTATGATTGAAACATCATCGGTACTTCCTCGAAAATCTTCGGCTACCTTCGGCAGTCTTCGGTAATCTTCGGAAAATGTTCGGAGACATTTATCAAGCCTTCGGAACAATTTTGGAAAATCTTCGGAAATCTGCGGAAAGTGGTCGGAAATCTTCGAAAAGTCGTCAAAAACATCGTTATTGATATGTTTATAAAATAAACAGAATAATACATGGACGCTTGGAGATATGGAATTTATCTTCTCGTGTTCACATTCAATATCTCACTCGTTCGCTTCGCGCACTCGTTTGATATCGATGAGAACACTCGAAGATAAATTCCATATCTCCGCGCGTCTGTGTACATATCTGTACTTGTTAAAAACTGGATCATATTGTATAATGCAATCCAAGGAATTTGATTGGCTTAGTGGCCATGGAAAATGAGCCATTAAACCATGCCCTACAAATATAGTAAGCGTATGCGTGAATTTTTGGGGGCGTTTTACTTTCTATTTCAGTCTAGTTTTCCACGATTTTGATGGGTTTTTAATAAAACAATTATTCCACTCGCACTTATTGGATATGAGAGGATGATAGCCAACTCGGGCTTGATGCACCTCGTTAGCTATCTATCATCTCATATTCAACGCACGCTCGTGGAATAATTGTTTACTATCAATCTATGACAGAATCCTATTTGTGCTTGATTTTATGTTATCATTATGCTGCATTTTTTCAAGTACTAACAGGCTGTACATAAGTATATGATTTGATCTCAGTATCATTCTGGTAATTGTCAAATAGTTAGAAAGTTAAGTCAATTAGAATTAATAGCACAAGCAGCAGAGAGTCATTGCAGCAGTGGAGCGCTAGACTCCTGTGTCTACTATGGCTCAAAGCTGTGCTTGCACTATGCACCATCTGAATCGATACTGCTTCAGTACATAGTCTTGCAAAGTTCTTGTTTACTAATAACAGATGTGGCATTGAAAGGGAACTGAAAACTGATACATGCTGATGTATTTTTTGTTACGGTTTTCAGGTTTAACTGCCTTTGTTATCACAGCAGGAGTTTCCAGACCATCTGCTGAGATTCCAAACGCAACAGTTACAGGTGACTGTTCTGATTGTTTTTAACATTGTGTTTACCTTGATGAAGTCACAATTTCAGGACTCATGAGGTAGTAATGCTTTAAAGTGTAGACAAACAGGTAGTTTGTTTAAGCCCAAAATGGAACATGGGAATTTAAAGCCATGTTTAAGTTTAATGATTGCATAGTAGAAACGAATGTAATTACTTTTATGAAACATTTTTGTTTTTCTTCTTTTGTTTTAAAAAAATATTTTTAGGAACCGTTGAATTACCCGATGCAAGTGTGTTGCTTGACTTGTTACCTCATACTTCAGATAAGAGCTAACATATTGCATCAGTAATAAACTACAAAACAAAACTTCTTAATATCAGTTTCCCCATTGAAAGATCAGAGTGCTGTTATCCTAGTACAATCGATGTCAATTAATTAATTAAACACAATGTAGTCCAAAAGGGTGTGTTTGTTTTGCAGGCCAGCCAGCAAGTGCATTGCAGTCATCCATTGCAATGACACAGTCTGCGAAATTGCCATTTAGTCATCCATGCAACTTCCACGTGGTGAGTGTAACAATGCAAGCTAGGGCTCTTTAAAGTGGATATTTATTAACATCCGACATAAATCTTTTGCAATGGCAGCTGGGAGGTTGTCTTTCTTTGTTATCATTAATAAACTAATAAATGCCATTAAAATCCCTAGATATAAAATATCAAAATTTCTTCTTGACTTACTATTTTAGCTCATGCAAATGGCTAGAGTAGAGGAAGAACACTGTCGACCTGCACTAATGTGTGTCTGTAGCTTTAGGCAGTGGCTACTTTGGAGGTAAAATTTAAAAGCCTATTATGAATCCAATTATTGAATGGTTTTTAAGTGTAAATAATATGCACAACAGTTATTGGTTACAGTACCTTGGCCTGGTGACAAACGATATTTGATTAAATTATGTTAAGTATAGTAAAATGTTACTGTTGATGTTTTTTTCAGAACTATTTTTGAAAACAGAGAAATGAGTGAGTTGGTGAATGAGCATTTTCTGTTTTGGGTGCAATCATCTGGTGGAACTGCTGGAAGCAAGGTAATTTAAGCCAATTTATGTTATGAGTAGCATAGCTTAAATACAGGTCCTGCAAAGCTAAGTCCTAAGCGAGTTTGTGTGGTAATTTGTTTCTGTTTGTGGGAGAGAGGGGGAGCCAAATTGCCTGAATGCACGAAGCCAGACAGGTTGAAAGGCCAGACATGAGTCACTGGCCTATGCCCCTCCTCCTGCCACTCATTTTTGGGTTATCTCCAATCGTACAAGTGCCCGTGTGACTTCTGCTTGCCTGAAAGGATATAGAAAGTACTGCTGTGCAGACTAGCACTGCATTTGTCACATAACAATCAGTATTATTTGAGTTGAGCATGGTTGGTTGGTTTCAGCCTTGGCAGCTTTAAAAGAGGACAGTGCTTCAGGTACTATGGCCATAGTTTGCAGTGTTGGTGGCAAAGAGAGAATCTTGCTAAAGTTGTCAGGTAATTAATTACTTCACAAAATTGCAGTTTAATTTTGGTCTAGATTAATCTTTTATATTTTGTAAGTTTCTTATATGTGAGTATCGTTGTAACTGGCCTTCCCTAAAATAAAGAAATTAAAATACGATTTAACATAAGGTATGAAGGGAAGGCCAGTTACAAAGGTATTCAAGTAAATTTTTATTTTGTAATGTCTGAAACTGTTTTAGCATTTTTTCACTCAGTCACAGGTGTACATGTATGCCTCATGATTGTATGATGTTTCATTCACAGCCCCACCCACTGTGGTTGAACTGAAGAGAGCTCTGGAAGAGGCACCAATGGCATTTCAAGAACACAAGAGAAACTGGTATTTAACTTTCCACATGTTTTTTTTTTCAGACTATGGAATTGAAATGTGTTGAAAGTGTGTGATTGCAAATTTAAAAATACATGTTGAATTACAATGTGATATATTAGAGTCTACTCATAAAAAAAGAGTTTTAAATATAAGTGCTGATGCAAGTTACCAGCTATTTTGTCAGTCAGTCAGTCAATCCATCAATCAATCACCTAAAAAAAATTGTGCATTCTCTGTTCATAGGCAGAGACTACAGGAGGAAAGGGAACTAAAGAGGCAGCAGGATCTGGACTATGAAGAGTCACTCCACATTGACAGAGAGGTGTGAAACTAGCAGCACTTTGGCAGTCCATTTTATAATGTTCAATAAATAACTGTACATTAATTAACTGGCTAATTAAATCATTTGAAGTTCCAACATATCTAATTATACTTATTTTCTTGTTTACTTCAGGAGAAAACGAAGAATACAAAAGCCTGTCAAACAGATGATAATCCACCACCTGAGGTATCATAATGGACAATAATAATAAAACAGAAACCCTATTCTTTTGGTGCTTGTTGTTGCAAGCCATTAATATCATTAATGACCGTAATGCAGGTACCTCAATCATGACCATATCACCCTAGAAAAGAGGCTATTAAGCTAGTTGGCTTACATGTATTCCATAGCATGAAAAATACTAGTTTTTGAATGCACGATTTTGGAAGCATGTCCAGCATATATATACCATCTGTCGAGGTGTTACTCAATCCTAAGTTATTATCATACATTAGGACAAAATTTAATCAAGTTCAGATAACAATCAAGGGTAATACAATTGTAATCATTATATGTGAATTTTTATCCCAGTCAGAATCAGAGCAAGAACCAGAGGAGGCTGCAAATCCGCCACCAGCAAAGAGGCTGAGATCGGACGAATTGACCCGTGTCATTGTTGTTTTGCCAGAAGGAGAAAGGCACCAGATGGATATTTCACAGGATAGTACATTGAAGGTGGGTAATGTGAAGACTAAGACTAAATGATGTTTTTGATGTCTTTTATGTACAATTAATAATATCACCCAGATACATGCACAAAATGCGGGCGCAGTAGGGATGTGCAATGCAAGAGTAGGGAATCACCTAAAGCTGTGTATAATCTCTCTCTAAGCTGTGTATAATCTCCTAATCTACTACAAGTGTTATTTAATAAGCAGTTCAGCAATACCACTTCTAAATACCTCTTATATCACCTGATTGAATTTTAATTTACACACAGGAGTTGCACCAACAAATCCGAAATTTGCTACCTGAAAGCTCAGCAACCATCCATGTAACCTATCAAGTTGATGGAGCCATCTGGAGAAGAGTTCCAGACCTTGAAACCACGACTGTGGCACAGTATAATATTGTGCCAAATTGTGTACTGAGGACCAGCTACACTAGTGACTCGGGTGAAAGTGATCCCTGAAATAATCATTTTCGTTTGAGTCAAGCTAGTTCAATACCTGACTTGTTCAATCTTTAAAGAAATGATATGTGGGAAATGCTGACTCCTGAAAGTCACTTGTGAGTGTTTCCAGTTGAGACTTGCAGCAGACACTATCTTGAGACAATTTAAAATGCTGACTCCTGATTCAGTTGAGAAATGCAGCATTCATTACACATCAGGAAAATGTTTCATTGGTTTTATCATTTTTAAAACATGCTTTGGCGTGATTGGTAAAAAAGGGAACTAAACAGACTAAAAATTTCTACACCAAGAAGATGTAACATTATTTTTTTGGATTTTTTTTTATACAGAGATTGGTACAACTCAGTTTGCTTAATAAGGGTATATATTTCTACTTTTTTTCAGCAACATTTAGAAGCAAAATTGTTTCTGTTTTGATCACGCCAGAGCATATAATGTTCCATTATTGAGCTTTTACAATCTGTTCATCCCTGGCAACAATGAGTCAAGTTGGCTACTTGATGATACCCCCTGAGGCTTGGAATGCTCCTCCGTATCTGTTGTGGAAGGTTTGGCCACAATGCACACAGTTCAGTAGAGTGAGAGAATTCCAATGCAAATCTGACCAAAGAAAGCTGGATAATACCCTCTTAGAAACGAGGGGGGGACCAGGAAACCATTGCCATAACGATGTGTCTGTGAATGTTCGTAGTAGGTATACAATAGCCCATTGCAAAAACCCGAGAGGACTGGGAAAGAGGATGACTTTTTCTGTTTGTTTGAAAATAAAAGGTTATTCAAATGAAAGATCAACTACATTTGAGTCTTAAACAAGAAATAGAAGTATTTAGAGGAGGGAGATGGCAAAATTATAGCTCTTCAAATATCACCTACAAAAGAGAGTTTGTATGGATTGGGTAGACAAGGCTCAAAATTTTAAGGGTTTGTATGGAAATTTGGAAGTTTTGCATGGCTCCAATTTGGACTGTTTTCGACTGACAGCTCTGAAAACTCGACTGCCTAGCTTTTCATTCAGTAAAATTTTGGTTGACATGTTCAAATTTTAAAACTAATCAATATAAGAAACTCGTCTCAGTCCTATGTTTCTGCACTGGGTTATTGGAAGTGTATGGCTACCCTTGTAACTCCATAGTACATACTGGCTGCCTTGGTATTATCAGCAGCCTTAATTAAGTTGTCTTCAACACTACACCGAAGAAATTTTAAAACACAACTATATTGCTAAGTTTAGACCTACCGTCCACACTAGTCTGTCACAAAAAATGGCACATACAGCAAATACTTTGCTGTACAAACTGGAGCAATCTAAAAGTGCCAGTGTGGACGAAAAAGTAAGAAAATGAAGGTTTTAAAAAAGGATGACATCATAACCATGTGATTCATCTGCTTGAGTTTTTCTCGAATGTATCAATTGAATTTTATTTCTCTGGTGTAGTGGGGAAGCCACAGTGTGTATTGCAAAGTATTAAAAATGGAAAAGGGAAAAACATTGAAATATATTGAATACTTCCTGTATAAGGTATATAAGGTATAGAGCAAGCTTTTGATGTATGGGCTATGTAGACGTGACACAAAAACATCATTCGATATTTTTTGGGTGAAACTATCTGATCTGAGGAGCAAAAATTTGTGCTTTGAGGAGCATGCACTGTCAAAGAACAAATAGATGTGAATATTTGCGTGCCAAATAGAGGCTACGTTTTTATTGTCTATCAAATATTTTCACATGTTCAATATACAGTGTAGCAATATTAAGATTTCCTCTAGTTCATTGTAAATCGCACTGAGAAAGCTGAAAACACCTGCAGCAAAAAATTACAAAATTCTTAACAAGGAGTTGACAATTTAAAACAATAAAGTCTGGCCTGACAAAAGATTTTCCTGTTGGTTATATTGTGTGTGGAAGGGAGCATTAAGAGGCAGGGAATAGAAACTCTATGGGGGTAGCACAAGTAAAGTGATAATTTAAATTAGGGAAGCAGAGAAATGCCTGCATGGGAACATGTACAGGCTCAAACATAACCCCGCCAGATTTACTGTAGTTGCACAGCCCTCTTTTGAAAAATCGGTGGAAGACAAGGAAAAGGTACACTGTGGCATAAATTCAAAATCAAAATATATTCTTGAATTCAAAACCATATATTCTTTAATATAATTCACAAAGTCTCAAAGATCACCATGCTCAATGAACCTTTGGGCAATACATTGGGGGGAGGGGGGCGGACATAATGCCCTTTGCCACCTCCCCCAGACCCAGTCCCCTTGCCAGCAAATGTTTTATTTATGCCTTTCCTCTCCGCCCAAAACCAATCCCATAAATGCTGCTCCTGCCTGAGCTCTGTTTACGGGGCAATAAAACAATAGACACACCTAAGTTGGAGCATTATGGCTATGGAATACAGGTCCATAGCTGCTTTTATTGAAACAAATCATGAATCAATTCTGTTCTAATGTTTGCCCAGTAAAAGTGCGGGCTAAGAAAAACGCCAAAAGCAATGACACTAAAGGTGCATTGCTGCCCCACCCCAGGCAAGAGCAGAGGCAAGGGAAAAGTAAGTTAGACAACAAGCTATTGCTGCTAATCAGCTCCAATAAAAAGGAAATCCTAAAATACGTAGATGGTTACCAGCTGCCCTTGCAAGCATGGCACACCCAAAATTAACTACTTATGCCGACCACAGACTGGCATAACCCAAATCGGTGGACCGGACATAACAATAAGAAAATGAACTCCTGAAAAAGCCGCCCATGCAAACTGAATCAGAAAGTACTCTCTACACGACAATAAAACTTACCCCCCGAAAAAGCCGCCCATGCAAACTGAATCAGGAATTACCCTTACATAACTATAATTAAACTTAATCATTGGTAACGAGAAAAACTGAGATTAAAAAGTGCACCTAACCCCAAATTTTTCCTTCGGCAAAGAAGAAACTTTGAAACACTCACAAAAAGAAGTTGCAAAATTTCTCAGTTTCTGGGTGTTAAAACTTAACAGAAAGTAGATGAAATTTGATATCTTTGGTCCTACGACCGAGCTTGTGAGGGGCCTGGGTCTATTCCTGGGTTGATGTCACAGATTCATTTGCATAGCATTAACTCTTTATAAACATGCATGCAATGCACTTTGTGACGTCAACCCAGGAATAGACCTAGGCCCCTTCACAAACTCAGTAATAGGACCAAAGAAATATCAGAAACAAATAACAGAAACTGAGATAGTTGTCAAATACTATTCGCGTGTCTTTCAAAGTTTCCCCCTGGCTGAAAAAAAAATTTGGGGTTGAATGCACTCAAATATACTTCTCAAATAAATTAAGACTCAAAGAACACTGTGCACAATTAATCTCTTTGGCAATACAGTGGTCATTTCACATTCAATTGTTTAAAGTAGCTATTATAGGATTCTCAGAGGGCTGATACGTATATACTTGACACCTAAGCATCCCTTAATAGCTATTTGAAACATGGTACTGTATTGCTATAGAGGTTCTTTTGAACAATACCAGAAGCTTGTTTTAGGAAGCATTTGATCGTTGTTTTGCAAATGAAAGAAGTAAACTGAAAGAGGAGCTAATTTCAGAAAAAGATGTAACATTATTTTCCGGCAATATAAAAGTCTTCCATCAAACACACAATACAACAAAATGATACAATATGGAACAAGAACGACTTTGCTTAATGCACAAGTGGGTCAAACCACAATTTTAAATTTAACTCCTGATGTACTGTCAATGTATTTCATTGAACGTGAAATTGACTTATCAGTGTGTTACATCCATCAGGTGGTAAAGGAGGGCTATATTTTGATGCCAGAAGTGACTAATAGATATGACAAATATTGCACTTTTCTTTCATTGCAGGAAAGTAAGAGAATAGTGAATTTGTATGTAGTAACCATGTAACTGAGATAACTAGCAGCACCTGTCCTGTAGATGGTACTTTTTTTAACTTGCAAGGGTGAAATTGATATAAAATTGAAGGAAGCAACCTCATTAATGTGAAAACAAAGACTCATTGTTCAAAAAGTAATAGTGTCAGTTCATGATCTCCAGAGAAACAAATATCCATCCAATGCACATGACTGAGAAACAGATGGTATAATCAACGGCAAGAGGGAGACTCATTGAGAAAGCTGCCATCCTCAACTGAAATGACACTTCCCCGTACATTTCAGGAGTCACCTTTTACCATGCATTCCTAAGTCAGGATAGTGTATCCCGCAAGTCTCTACTAAAATTCCATGCACATGAAATTTAGGAGCCAGCATTGCCCACATATCCATATTCTGGCAGATCTCAATCCAGTCTGATTTCAGGGGGAAATTGTAGAACCAAAATAAAGAAATAAAAATTGCCTGACTTGAAAATAAATATTGATTCCCTGGTTTCCATCCTCCTCCTCAGGATGAAATGATTCTTGTAGCACCATAATGACATGCTCTGGAACATTTAGTGAAATTGGAGCCACGTCTACGCCTGATAATTCCTCACCCTGAGGTAGTGGTGCATCTGGGTCATCCCCGTACACGGCTAAATCATCTGGCAGGCTATCATCGACAATACCTCTAACACCGCAGTAATTGGAAGAATGGTGTTGCAGAATACCAGAAATCCACAACTGGTGCGGAGTACGGCCATGCTCAGTGGAGAGAACGTGATTATTATATGTCTCAATAAACTGTGCCAGTGCATTATATTGATCCTTGGAGTGTAAACATAATGTAAGGCAAAGAGATCAATATCATTATTGCGACTAAGTAAACCAACTTGCTCCATATGTAAAAACAAATCTTTGAAAATGTATAAAATGCAGTGAACCACTTCACGCCATAATCTTTCAATCCTTGTG
>Ga0126343_10001249_pt1 | contig 11612 bp, 7 predicted proteins | sample Cyp2metagenome_FD_92531 | JGI IMG/M metagenome (GOLD analysis project Ga0126343, IMG submission 92531) | Coral microbial communities from Lord Howe Island, Old Settlement Bay, Australia - Cyphastrea 2 metagenome | ecosystem: Host-associated > Invertebrates > Cnidaria > Coral ... | reverse complement strand
ACCTGTCCAGCAACATGAAAGTAGATCAATGTTGGCCTTAAATTATTTGAAGTTCAGTAATTGGTTCTATAATTGTACTGTTTGCATCTATTATAGTTGACAAGGAGCAAGAAATGAATTCATTTGGTTTTGGTCCTTACAGCACTTGTTTGTTTAGAACTTTATTTAAAATGACCCATCTTGTTTTTGTCAAATATGGATTTAAAGTGAAGTAGCTGACCTGGTGGTAGGGAGGAAAATGTCTATGTGAGAGGATTGTTGATGCTTGTCACTTACTGTTAACCAGAACTTCTCTTTTTTGTGTAAACAGATGACAGAGACATGTTAGTAAACAGTGAAGCTTTTCCCTGCTCAGTGGATGAAGCAAGTGGCAAAGGTACTAATAATGGTACAACAACAATTTTAATGGTAATCACTGAAAAAGAGAGATGTTGGCCTTGGTTTTAGGCTGTACTGTTCTTCTGTAGGCAAGCCTAAATGTCATTTTATTCGGTTTTGGCTTTTTTGACACCCATTTGTTGCTTTATTATCACCGTTTCCCTTGATGTGCGACTTGTGAAATCAAAACATTAATTAATTTTAACAGCAATCAAACAAAATAACAGCTGGTCTTGCGTGACTTCGGTATTGTGGTTCTCTATTTAATATTTTTTGCATCTATAGTGGAAGACATTGGTGTAGATGAATTTGTTTGGTGTGCATGGCTTTTACAACTCTCATTTCTTGCTTTATTACAATGCCCAATGTTTTTTAAGAATGTATTTGAAGTTAAGTAGTTGGTCTGTGGTTAGGGAGGGAAACTTAAGATGTGAATGTGTCATAAATGTCTATTTATTTAATCGATAAATTATTTTAACTTAATATTTTTTTCAATTTGAACAGAGAAGAAAGATGTATTAGTAAACAGACGTGAAGCATTTGCCTGCTCAGTGGATGAAGCAAGTGGCCAAAGTATGTCATTATGTTAATGGTACATACTAGTTATGCAATGGTTTCAAGTGGCATACTGTGAAATATGCCACTTGTGACTTGTGACTAAAGGCTTATTAACGTTGCCATATCCGGTTTAAATTCTTCCATCTTTTTTTCGGATTAATTGTCAGCAGAATCCATTGTAAATAAGTTTTCTTGGCTTTGTTCTGGCTGTGAGTCATTTGAGAATTTTTGCTTCAGAACATTTGTTTTGAGCGAACGTGACAATTAAGGTCTTTTCTAACCGAAACTCTCTTCTCCACCACTCCTGGATTTTGGTCGCTGTTTCTCAAATTCCCCGACACCTGCATAAAGTATTTCCCATCTAGTATCAGGTTTTTCTGAAAATTTAAACCTGAGAATGTCAAATTCAAGAGAATTATTTGGTTTTCCATTCGAAAAATCTGAACTGAGCTAAATAAAGGATGGTGCCGCTCGCTACCAGGCATTTGGCGGGAAATCTTGGAGACCGTGATGAACGCTGGGAAACTTTAATTTGTAGTAAGAATACAACTTGTAGCATACTGCAGAATATATTGCAACAACTTTCTAGGCTTTTGATTGGCTGTATTCTTTTGAGGCACCAGATAGATACAAATATGCAAGCTATAAATTATAGTAAGCCTCTCTTAACAGCAAATGAAAATAGATATATATTGCTGGGATGTAGCTATATAGTATTTGTCATAGACAGAAAGGTAAATGTAATAGGTGGGCACTTTGGGCCAAAGTGGTAACTTTTCAAACTAAGGTCATTTGGTTGTGTTCCAGCTGGGAAAATCTCTCTGACAGCCAGGTACTTTCTCTACCTCCCTGTATTGATCTAATAGGTTGTGTTTGAAGTGAAGTATAGTTGCCTCAGTGTTGAGGGATGGTAGGCTTCTATCTGAATAGGTTGTGAATGGTTGTCACTTCAATACATTCACTTGTTTTTGATTATTTTGTTTTATTTATATATACAGATAAAGATAAAGTACAAACGAATGGTGACGCTTTTGCCTGGTCATTGGATGAAGCAAGTGGTCAAGGTACATTATATATTAATGGTACATACAAATATGGCAAGTTATATACTTAGCCTTTGAAACAGCAAATAAAAATTGATCTATGTTACTTAACAATAACTTATTTGCTCTGGCAGCTTCTGTAATTGTTTCTTTTACTGTTTGAATCTACTGTGGCTGGCCAGTGGAGAGGAATTTCTCTCATTGGTTTTAGATTTAAGATTTACAATACTCATTGTAGTTCATTGCTCAGTTAAGTAAAACTTCAAATTTTTTGTTTGTTTTGGAATGGAAAAAATTTTGATCAATGTGATTTTTCCACTAGTAGGAATTTGAAGTGAAAGTGCAGTGTTTGTAAATGGCGTGGTAGAAGTTTTATTTCCTTCTGTTCAGTTATATATGAAGTTTTTTTAATCCACAAATTTATAAAAAGTTTTTACAGTGCGACAGGTCTTGCCACCCAACAAACTGTTTTGACAAGTTTAATAGCCAGTCAGAGGGCGCAAATTTCTTTTGTTGGCAAATGCAATTCAACAGTTTTGTTGTATGCGATGTCTTTTAAAGTTGAAAGCTAGGAGGCATACCAGTGAAAGACATTTGTGCTCACTGATTGGCTAACTTTGTGAAAAAAGTTTGTTGGGACGTGGCTACACTTAGGCCCGTTGCACTGTAAATGCAGAAAGGAATGCCACATTAATTATCATCCTAGCATACCAGTTCACTTCTTTTTAACTTTTTGATACTTTGAATAGATGAACATGAAGTGTCAGTGAATTGTCATCCTAGCATACCAGTTCACTTCTTTTTAACTTTTTGATACTTTGAATAGATGAACATGAAGTGTCAGTGAATTGTAAATCTGTGGCATGCACCTCAAAGAATGCCAGTCACAAAGGTACAGGATAAAATTTATTGATTTTAATTATACTTCTTATAATGTTCATTTGCATATTGCATGTCGCTATGGACTATGGGATTGGATCTTGTCAGCCATCATGGCAGTCCATGTGACCGATGATAGAGAATGCATTAAGATCTTTTGTTTATCTTATGCATCTTGAGTTATCATCAAAGGAAGACCTGACACTAACCACCTGTTAATGTTTATGAATTAACATACCTGTACGTGCTGGCCTTGCTTAAATTGTGTCAGGAAAATGTTTTTGGCTCTATACTAATCTACGGTCAATAAACAATTAGGAATCAGCCTGTTTAGTGGTACAAAAGCTTACGTTTGTTTGGAAAAAAAATATTCAAATTTGCGAAAATCCAAGTTACATTTACAGTATCATAATGGGGACAAAGTACAAGTCATGCATCTGCATTGTGGGGACGTTAATTGTACAGTAGGAGGTAGAGGTGAACAGTTTAACAAGGTATATATTGTGCTAATATCCCCACAGTACATATGTCGTGACTTTGTTCCTGCAGAGTTAGTACAAAAAGTTATCAGTGTTCGATTTGCATCAATTCGTCTTTTGTTGGATGCTTTCGCTCCTTACTCAGTGAAAGTTTGTTATTAGTAGTGGTGTTAACAGTGTGAAATGTACTTTGATCTCATAAAGTTCTTCTGACAAATAAAACCATCTCTCGTGCTTAATTTTGAAGGCTTGACTACTTAAATTTAATTGGGACTAGATTGTCTTCAGCAGTAAAGTATTGGTATATAGATGCCTGCAGTGTTGGCTAACATTAATAGGTTGTTTTATTAGGTGTTTTATTTTAAACAAAGATTATCCTTTAAGATATAAGCATTTTCATTTGCATTTATGCAAGGCCTTCTCTATCTCCATATGTAGCTATTTGCAAGAATGAAGGCAATCCACTGAATTATGCAACAGACCTTGCTTTTGGAGGTAATTGTTCACAGACATCATAACAGAGTAATCCTGGTGTACTGACCTGTTATAGTTTGGGGCTGTTTTCAATTTGCGTTGGTTTGGCCAGTCTGTTTCTCAACAAATCAGGATGAATACCATAAGACAATAATGTCCATTTTGTGGATTAAATTATTTTATTTTTATAATTTATCACTGAAAAGCTCCTTGCAAAAAAACAAAAACAAAAAAGTTCATTGTGGGTTCGGTAAACTGTCGGTGTCGGTAGTGACTAACTAATTGAAAGGAAGTGCTTTGGTTTTGCACTGATAATGCTGGTAAAACAACACAATGAAATACTTAAATAAACTCTCCCCAGAGGCCAGGGGCTTTGCATAGCGTACATCACAAACTATTCAATTAAATTATCTATGTATATAAATACTAATCCTAAAATTACAAAAAAAACACTCATGAAATGATTGATATTTCACCTTTTTGAGTTAGCTTTTTTGTCCTTTTGCCATATTCCTCGAAATTCACTTACAGTGAATTTAGTTTTTGGATGCTTTTTTCAATTAGTTATTAGATTTTTTTAATGTGTGATTAATTATTCTGTGTTTTAGGCTTAAATATACCACTGGGTATGCTGTATGGCCATTTCGCTGAGGTGAGATATTTGTTGACGATTTTAGGGTTTCACTTTGTTTAAATTGTGTATTTGTCAGTCTTAAGCTTGTTTAGTTTCATAGCTTCTTTAGGAATTATTATTATATACGAACTTAGACTCATAAAAATTTTGTTTCCATAAGTAAGTATTAGATAGTTTATATTGAATCGAAAGTGAGAAATTTCACCTTAATTTTCTTACTATAATTTCTGTAGCTATATTTTCGAAGGTAAGCATCACAAAATCCGGCAACACTCTCTTGTTCATAAAATAAAAATGTACAATGTTATCCAACTTTTCAGTCATTGAAACTTGTGACGACTGAGGCTAATTTGTCTTTTACTTTGAAAACCAAGACAACTTTATTAACTGTTGACCTGGAAATCTTGGTGTCTATCATTTCTGAGATGATGTACACCATACAGTATGTCTAATCCGCAAGTCTATACGTTTACACAGTGTGGACCTGTTTTATGTTAGTTTTCTCCCTGAAATTTTAAGATTTTTTTCGGCTATAGTAGCAGTTAGTTGTCAATTTTTCTCTCACAACGCTTAAATGATTTTTTTAACATTATTTATTTCAGGAAGAACCTGTTGAACTATCAGGTGATGTAGAGTATGTTTCAGATAGCTCTGAAGAGAATTACAAAAAAACACATTCACCAGGTAAAAACTGGCGTCAAAACAGTAACATTTTACTTGTATTTGTTGAGGTTCTGAAAATTTTACATAAGTTGTTCTTATTTGTTTCAATTTATAGCTGTTCCAAGGAAACGACCCCTTGATGGAGGCAGTGATGAAGAAAGTGAAGATCTCCATGTGATCATGAAGAGAAACTCCAGGAGAAAAACAAGGGCCGTCATAGTAGAAACAGACAGTGAAGAGGAGAGAGATGATAGTGCAAGTGTTGGGACAAATTGTGACTGTCACAGAAGGGAGAAGATTCAAAGTACAGAGCTAGAGTTTGACATGACAGGTGGAGAAGGTAAGGCTGGTGATTACTTTAATTATTGCTTGTTAGTTTATTTATTCTAATTTGTACTTGATCCAAATTTATTAGTAAGTCTAGTCGATACCAGATGGATGTCAATGAGAGCAGTTCTTTTAAGCAGAGATACGCATGTCAATAGTGGATGATTACTTTTGATTAGTTAGGAAAAGTAGTGTTGGTTCTTGTTACCACCTTGTGAGTACTGAAAAAGTAAAACTAAGGAAAGCAATAATACCTCAATGCTTAGTAAACGGCCGCTGAATTAGGTACAGGCGCTGCTCACCTTAGAAGTACAGTGGAACCCCGTTAATACGGACACCAAGGGGAACGCCAGCTCGAAAATGGTAGTACCGTAATTGTGTCAATGACTATAGACAGCACATAGTGTAGTGTCAATGTAAACAGTGCCCGTATAGCAGGGTTGATGATCTATAAGAGTTTGTCACTCGCGGGACACGGAAAAGTGTCTGTTGTTCGTATTAACCGGTGTCCATAATTAAAGGGTTATTTTTTAAAAAAAGATGTATGAGCTTTTCGTTGGGACAAACAAAACTGTCCGTAATATTGGGGTGTCCGTATTAAGCGGGTATCCGTAGAGCAGGGTCCACTGTATAGAGGCTTTTCAATCTTTTTAAATGGAAATGGCCAAAATCATGAATAAAGCTACATGGAGATTTAGACAAACTCTTACGTGAGAAGTCAAATGCTTAAATTGAATTTAAATAAGTTGATGTAAACTCTGTGCTTGAGCCAAACCAGCGCACACTTGCCGAAGCTCATCACTGGGTCTATACCTTTTACACAAGTTCTCATTTGTTTCACTTTATAGCTGTTGCAAGGAAGCGACCCCGTGATGGTCGCAGTGATGAAGAGAATGAAGATCCCCACCGTGTGAACATGAAGAAAAACTCTTGGAAAAGAACAAAAGCCGTCATCTTAGACAAGGAGAGTAGTAGGGATCAAGATGCTGATGTAATTGGAAAACTAGAGGTTAAAAAAAAAGGAGACAAAGAAGGTAAAGCTGTGATTGCCTTATTGGTTGTTAGGCCCTAAAAAGTTTATTTTTCTTAGTCCTAATTTGCAATCTTGGAGTGATCGTATTAATTAAATTGACAGACCCAGGCTTCTTGATACTAGAGAGACCATAACCAGAGTGGTTTACGTATGTGATTTCATAGTAGAGTATGAGTAGAAAAGCGCTTGTGCAAAAGGGCCTTGTGATTTTAGTGTTGCAGTAAAAACCTGTGAGTAAGAACCTGCATTTTTCCAGGTTAGCCTAAACAGGTCCTTACATGAATCGTAATTACAGAATTTGGGGCTGTTTAGGTTCTTAACAGGTTCTTATTTCCTGAAGAAAAAATTGTTGTTGATAGAGTGTTTGGTGGTTTTCAGCCTTTGCTTTATATGAAATTTGTGATTTATATTTTGTGATTGTATAGCAATAATATTTTATGATTGTCAAAATTGGCGTTTACATGGCAACTATAGGCTCCTAGGTGTCTTCAAAGAGGATCCAGAATGTTAACATATCTTATTTCCCTAAAAGTAAACATTTTTAAGTGATTTTAGAAAATAAGAACCCGTTTCCAAATTTTGGGCTGTTTAGTTCTTATATAAATCAAATGTGGGTATGACTGGCAAAGTTTAGCCTAACAGGTTCTTTAAAAAGCACGTTCTTACTCGCGGGCTTTTACTGTACTTCTTCTTAGTTTGGAAAATCTTCAAGAAGATAAATTTTCAACCTCAATTTGTTTTTTAAAACTTGAAATGATAAATGAAGAGAGAAACCATCTTCTTTTTTCGAACTGTACTGTGCCTTGGATTGAATATAGCGTACTTAGAGAGTAGAGTCTCATTAGGGTACTCTCATTGTTTTGCAGTTGTTATTTCCTGCTCAAAGAAGGGCGAGAACAATGCTAGGATATATGACAAACGACATTCCTGCTTTTATTGTGACAAGTTGTATGCAAAAATTGCTCGACATTATGAACATCACCACAAAGACGAGGCCGAGGTAGCTGAAGCATTTGCTTATCCACGAGGCTCAAAGGATCGTAAAAAAGCCCTTGAAAAGTTGCGACTGCAAGGCAATTTTCATTATAACTTGCGTGTATTGGAATGTAAAAAAGGACAGCTCATTGTCATGAGAAGACCTGGAGAAGATGAGGACTGTTCTCAAGATGACTATTTACCTTGCATTCATTGCCTGGGCTTTGTAAAGAGAAAGGATCTTTGGAGGCACAATAAAGCTTGCAATTTCAAGAGCGGTGATAAGGATGATAAGAAAGACGAGGAGGAGAATGATTACATGAAATGCCAAAAGCTTCAGGCTAAAAGCAAGTTATTAATTTTACCATCATTGTGCCCAGGGAAGAGCTCGCCCTTCCAAGAAGTTGTTGCATCCATGAAGTCAGATCAAATAACTCTCGTCGCTCGAAATGATTCCATTATATCTGCTCTCGGCGCAATGATGGTGGAAAAGGTAGGAACGAGGAGATCACATGACATTTCGCAAAACATGCGAAACCTTGCACGTCTGCTAATGTCAATGAGAGAAGCAGAAAACAACGAGAATGCCCAGCTTTTGCAGTTCCTTTGTCCAGAAAAATTTGACGTCGTTGTGCAATGCGTCATGGACATATCCAATTTTGAAGTAAAGATGGGTGAAAGTCAGGTCGGTACTCCATCGTTAGCGTTGCACATTGGCTACGCATTAAAGAAATGCGTTGGAATAGTTCGTGGAAAAGCACTTCGTGAGAAAGACAGAGGTCTCCTTGAAGACATTGAACATTTTGAGAAGCTCATGGAAGCTGAGTGGAATTACCGTATCAGCCATCATTCCATGACAACACTGAATGATAGGAAGCACAATCAACCAGACCTTCTCCCAGTTACTAGTGACCTCCAGAAGTTGAAGGAGTATATCACCCTCAAGATCGTTTATCTCACTTCAAAATTGAAATCCGCTAAACCAGATGTACGCACCTGGCGAGAGCTAAGTGAATTGGTGCTGAACAGGCTGATTCTTTTCAATAAAAGGAGAGGGGGAGAAGCAGCACGGCTTCGTGTGGAAACCTACGTCAATCGCCCTGATTGGCACAAAAGCACAAGTCAAGATGTCTTAGCATCTCTAAGTGGCATAGAACAGCAGCTATTTAAGAGGTACTGTAATAAATTACTCAAGACAGAAAAAAATCGATGATAAATGACATTAATGAGTAATCAAGGGTAATACTGAGTTATCAACTGATCCATCATCGAGTATCCCTGATGATCAGTAGTCGATGCAGGCTAGTTGAAAAAAGATTGTGCATCAATTACTCAGCTGTTCAGCTATCAAAAGGTTCATATTCACGCTATCGCTCACTTAGGCATACATGTTCGTCAAAGTCAAACTTTAAAAAGGCATGTTGCGCATTTATTTCTATCTTGTGTTTTTACTGAATGATTGGGACATTAAGTTGTATCTGAATGTATGACTGATTGGGACATTAACTTGTATCTGAATGTATGACTGATTGGGACATTAAGTTGTATCTGAATGTATGACTTATTATTATTATTATTATTACTGATTTGGATAATGACAGCCAAGGAAGAAAAATTAAACATATATACCTCATTTTTAGTTGACTGACTGACCGACCGACCGACCGACCGACCGACCGACCGACCGACCGACCGACCGACCGACCGACCGACCGACCGACCGACCGACTGATTGATTGATTGATTGATTAATCTTTATTGGGTTTCTGTTGTACATTTTAAACCCAGGTTGGATTTGGTAGAAATTAAAGGAAAAAGAGGTCGAAAGGTCCCGATTCTTCTAACAAAGGAGGTTAACAGAGCAATCGATGTTTTATTGCAAACGCGGAGTGAAGTAGGCATTAATCCAGAAAACCCCTACCTGTTTGCAGTAACTGGCAACCAGTCGTTAGGTCATCTACGGCCTTGGGAATGCTTGAGAAAAGTGGCAATGTGCGAGGGATTACACTTGGAAAAACCAGAAGCTGTAACCAGCACCAAACTTCGAAAATATGTAGCCACAGTGTCACAGATCCTAGACCTACAAGAGAACGAACTTGACTGGCTAGCTCGCCACCTTGGCCACGATATTAGCGTACACAGAGAATACTATCGATTACATGATTCAACCATAGAACTTGCGAAAGTTGGCAAACTCCTTTGCACTGTTGACGAGGGGAAAGCCTCACAATGGGCGGGAAGATCACTTGACGAAATTGACCTGAACATTGATCCAGTTGCAGGTAAGTTTAAAGTGATGGAAGTGCCAGCAGGGATCTAATATTCTGTGGGAGAGTAACATTAAATTTGATAATGACTGCAATATCATAATGGAATACATGTAATGCTTTTTTTTTACAAAAAAGTAAATTATACACAATTTTAGTGGGCTTGTGAATGCCGTATAGAATTCTGATGTTGAATGGTGTGACCAGCACTTTATGAATGAATTACTTTTTGAGTCGTGTCCTTGCCTCTTCTGCCACTAGCAACTTAAAGGGAAACTGTCACGACTGATCTAGAAATTTCTATTTTCTAATTTCCAAATTATATTGCCAAATGCCACCAAACACACGGGTAAATTTGATAAGAAGATTCCATAGGGGGAAGTAGTACAGGATTGCAAATATGGAAGTGAATTGCAATTCATCAAAATTGATTTTTGGACAGGATGGCCAGAAATCAAAACTGCCATTTTGGTGAAATATTGAACCTTTAGATAGTTATTTTTTCTTCTCAGTTGGTATTTCTTTGATTTCGCCACCTTTAGCAATTTCCTCCTCCTGTTGCAAGACAATATTTAAAGTGCATTTATAGCAAACTACAGGCCTTACTTAATAAAAAGTATATGATATATCAAGTGTGACAGTGTCCCTTTAACTTACTCTGTTGTCTTTGCCTTTTTAAAGATGACAGGGAGTCTCAATCAGAAGAAGACAGTGAAAGTGATACTGATGCTGAGCTACCGAGTCCTAGTGTCCGAGTGCAACAAAGGAGAGTGGTGAGTTAAATAACACTTATGTGTTTTCAGGTTTTTATGTGTTTGTATTTTCTTCTTAGCTTTTGAAAAACAAAAGGTTTCACTTCGTCCTTTGCTGAAAGAGTAGAGCTATGCTGAGAAGCTTTTTTTAAAGAAACTTTATATCAAGTGATCATTTTTACTTCACCTCTGTTAAGTGTCAGTGCCCATCTATACACCTGGGGGAAGAGAGGCACTGTGAGAATAAAGTGTCTTACCTAAGGACACAGCACAGTGCACCGGCCGAGGCTCGAACCCGGATTGCTTGATCCGGAGTCCTGCGCACAAACCATTAGGCAACCACGCCTCCCAACTGTGGGGTAGCCCTGCGATGGACTAGCATCCCATCCAGGGGGAGTAGAAATACTCCTAGTCGCTTCATGCTAAGGAAATCGGAATAAGCTCTGGCCTGAAAGACCACTTGGCTAGAGCGCAGACTTTACCTACCTTACCTCTGTTAAGTGTTGTTGGTTCTTTTACAATATTTTCTGCTCTACGAACAGGAAGGGACGAGCACCTCAAAAGGATCACCATCAGGATTAAATGGTATGTTTAGTAACATTTCTCCCTAAATTTATTATCACATGCTTACATTTTGTGGTTATGGTAACTTTCCCTGTTTATCCAACTTTGGTGTAAATTAGTCCTCGGAATTCCTTAATATTACCCATCGATAGTTTAGGAATCTAGCAATTGAATTTATTATCTTATAATCTTTTTACTAGCTAAGACCAAGAAGACTACAGAGGATGGGCAAGCAGCAACAAAAGAGAACAGTGGTACGTAGCTAGCATTGCTCTTTATTTCTGAATATCCTCAATATTCCCCATGATAGTTCAGGAATCTAACAATTGAATTTATTATCTTATAATCTTTTTACTAGCTAAGACCAAGAAGACTACAGAGGATAGGCAAGCCGCAACAAAAGAGAACAGTGGTACGTAGCTAGCATTGCTCTTTATTTTTGAATATCCTCAATATTCCCCATGATAGTTCAGGAATCTAGCAATTGAATTTATTATCTTATAATCTTTTTACTAGCTAAGACCAAGAAGACTACAGAGGATAGGCAAGCCGCAACAAAAGAGAACAGTGGTACGTAGCTAGCATT
>Ga0126343_10001248_pt1 | contig 11626 bp, 7 predicted proteins | sample Cyp2metagenome_FD_92531 | JGI IMG/M metagenome (GOLD analysis project Ga0126343, IMG submission 92531) | Coral microbial communities from Lord Howe Island, Old Settlement Bay, Australia - Cyphastrea 2 metagenome | ecosystem: Host-associated > Invertebrates > Cnidaria > Coral ... | reverse complement strand
TGAATATAGAGTTGCATATTGTAAACAAATAAGCTTAGGTTTCTGTCGTTTTTCGCCGTATACCAATAACTTCACGTCTAAAAGTAATAAAACTGTATTTGTAAATACTGCCAGGAGAGTTTTCTTTGTGTTAGTAGAGACAGTCGCTTCGTAGACTACTATAATTTCTTCTGTTTACCGCTGGAAAAAGGAAAACCATTGATTTGCTATCTTTGACAGCTTCTGACGCTCGTTAACCTCCCACGCAGACGTTCTCAGGCTCGTCACGCGTTCCTCCCCACGAACGACGTTCGTGGGGAGGAACGCGTGACAAGCCTAAGAACGTCTGCGTGGGAGGCTAGACGCTCGCATGTTGTCATGCGTCTGCGTTTACAAATTACGGAGACTTCGTCGGTTATTTAATTTAATTATTGGGCTTAGTGAGATGTATTCCTGAATTTCTTAAAGGGTTATTGATACAAGATTGGTAAAGCTACGGCCGAAAAAAGGACTGCGAAGCCGTTGGCAAAAATAGCACTTAAGATTAATTGCACATTTTCCGGCGCAATTTTGGGACGAAACAGCCGAAACTACAAAATCGTCCAGAATTTGCTTCACATGTTGGATTGCTGTATAGTTATTTAACAACATCCAAGTAAATAACTGAAGCTACGCTTTTAGGCTTGCCTAAATCTATATATTATACGAAAACCTCGCCTCTCTTGAAGCTTCGATTACTTTAAAGGGAGTATCTGTTAAACAAGCCAGACGGCGAGTCAAATATTGAAAATGGGAATTTTCCCGAATAAAATTCTACATCTAGAATATGATTTAGAAGAATAAACTTTCTACCAAGTTTCTTAAGGTTTCAGGCTGTGGATCACAGTACAAATTTCCCAAATTATAGAGTAAATCATCTCACACTATTAAGGCATGTCTCGCTAAAATTAGTTTGTCACGCTATTTAACGCTTAGAGACCAAGTCAACATTATTTTTTTAGCTTTTGTGGTTGTATGAAAGTTACAAAATAGTCTTATTTTTTCTTTCTAGAAATGTTCTATATTTGAAGCAGGAATTTTGCGAAATAGCGAGCCAAGAGACTATCGAGTACTTCCGGGAGTGGTAACTATAAACACACGAAGGGAACTTTCCCGGAAACTGAAATGTTTGCACTGTGTATTTTGCACAAATAATGCTCCAAGACTGCATCGGAGAGGGAGTAAAAGCGCCTATGAAAAATCAATAAAAAAAGCAGCGTACATCTACTAAAACTGACTTTTCATTCCAGTAATTTGCGGACTGGTTGGCCTTCGACTTGCATTGTTTGCGAAGAGAAGCACAATTCTTGACTACATGTATATTATACGTTTGCTCGTATCAACTTCATGTTCTCGCTCAGATCAGTGTTCGCATAATTACGACAAACAGAATATCATGGTCATTTTCTGGATGCCCAGTGTCAGCTTTTTTCGTATTTAACACAGGAATACATGCTTGTCTGAATCTAGATATGCAGTAATGACAATTACTTACGTGATCGATAAGCAGTCATGTGTGGCTCGCCGCCAACATGTTTGATTCGAAGTTTTAACACATTTTCAGGCACAAATCGAGACGTACATGTATACGTGAAATTATACAAATGACTCTTAAACCAGAATAAACCTTTCATCTTTTATCATAGCTAAACCAATTCTAAATACAGATTTCTTTTATCCATTTTACAGCTTACCTTCTTACTGCCTGGTTCTCGGAAATTCGGTGGCGCGCCGAATTCGAGAAGCAACTTTATTTCTTCGCTGTCGAGCGGATCTCTTTTCAAGGCTGCCCAAAGCTCTTTGCCTTTTGCCATTGTATCTTCGTCTTTCTCACTGCTTGCCATTACAGGAAAAAGATGGTGTTTCAGGACGGAAAATCACAGACGAAAGCACCAAGTCCGATTGTACTGCAGACTGTAAACACGAAGTCCACACGTGTTTTAAAGCGAGGCACATCACGTGAATGTAATACATGTAACGCAATCATCAGTCATTCAAAGAAAAACAAACAAACAGACATTTACAAGTGGAACTACAATATCGATAAATCCTTATACCTAGACAGGATAAAAAAGGAACGAAAAGGACGTCTTGCCTCATTGATGTTTCTATTTTTGGTTGATCTGATCTTTCACGGATCCTACGTAAACCCCGTGCATTTCATTTGCGCTCATCACATCATTGACCATTCTCGTCCCCAGAGCCCACGATCCTTCTGACCTGCGGCAGGGATCGAGAGCTCTGCCTTTGTCCAACACCGGAAGTCCGCGATTCACAGACTTCCCATCAAATCTGGCAAATCTGATTGGCTGAGAATGTTAAACGAATACTCTGCAAATGCTCAGAAAATCGAGTCCGGCCAGAGCTCTCGATCCCTGCCGCAGGTCAGAAGGATCGTAGCTCTGGGGACGAGAATGATCATTGACAAGTCCCGCAGACAAAAATTCAACCAGAACAGGCTCTTGGTTGCCGCAGCAGAAAATAAATACAATTTTGGTTCAGGACCAAAACGAAAACGCATTTCCATAAAATTTTCGACCATCAACGCAAAAGGAAACGCTGAGCTTGTAATTGAACATTTACCAAATAACAGTGACTGCATTTCTATATAAGATAACCATGCATGTTGTAATTTTACACTTTTCAACTTTAAGTCAAATTCGGTTTATTTTGAAAAGATTCGTAAAAAGTTCAACAATTTTTGGAAAGAAGTATTACTGAAAGCCTCAAAAAATTAAAAACAATGCTCTTTGTGATGGAGATCTGGAAATCCCGCGGTGGTATAAGAATAGACCTTTTCACGGTTACTGAAGCCATCTTACTTGGTGGCATACACGACAAAACTTGAGGAGTAATATATGGGTAAAATTAAATGCCCAATAATTTGAGACTGACTGACTTTCTGAAAATATTATACTTACAAGGAAAAGATGCCCAACAAAAGGGTTTTAATCAAATTACAAAAGCATGAATTTCCAGCGAGGAAACGCGATAACACTTTTAAAAGAAAATGTATCGAAAGTTGAAAGCGTTAATTGGGGCTTTCCTTGCGAGGCTATTCCCCTCAGGTTTAATCAATAAATTATTTTACTTGGCATATTTAGTGAGTTAGTAGACATTAATTTTCCACTTTTTCCATTTATTCACTGTAATTTTGGCCGAGTTGCCCCCCCAAAGCAAGAAGACGTCAAAGTAGTGAAGAAACATTGTTCTTATAAAGAAGGCCATTTCTTGGGAGGCCGTCTCTTTTTGATCATTATCTAAACTTTTATTATGCCCTGTGAATTAAACCATCTGTGCGAGAAGTCTAAACAAAGTATATTATCACAGTAACGCTTAAGCTAAGGCACACATCCCATATTGTAATTCCGAAGTGCTGTGGAACGACAATTTAAAGGTGCCTATCAACAGGAATTATGGTGAGAGCTTTCGCGAAATTTATATTTCAATTTTATTCTGGTCATTGTTTTACAGTCTTCGTAACTAATAAAAGTAACACAACTAATTTTCGTCCTTTCTCAGATTCTTGGCCTCATTTCGGTCGCGTTAAAATGTTTTGTATGTTTCCTGATAAAAGGTAAGAAATACGAATACCCGTATCTCTTCGTATGTGTACATTCTGTGAGACTTTTTCCGTAGGACACGAAAAAATTATTGCAAACAAATGCAGTATGAGAAATATTTGAAAATTATATTTCAAATATTTAAAAAGAAGCTATATTTAAATCTGTATACCTAAGAAAATCTTAGTTCAAAGAACATGGAAAATCAATGGAATATGCGAGATACAAAAAATTAGAACTGGCAATATTGCAAACGAACGCGGTATGAGAAGTATTTGAAAATTATATTTTTAATATTATAATGGTATATTTAAATCAGTATACCTTAGAAAATCTTAGTTCAAAGAACTTGGCAAATCAGTGGAATATATGAGATACCAAAAATTTGAAATGGCATGTTCAAACCCTTAGCTAAAGAGCTCGAAATTGCAGGTTACAAGTCATGCTATAGGAGTTTTCTACTTCAGTTCTGAAGTTGATGTTTCGTTTCCAAAGTAACATTGCCAGTTACATAACTGAAATAATTGACTTATTTTGCGATGTCAAACATTTATTCGTCACACCTTTGATACAGCTGTAAGGAAAAAACTCAGAACAAAATATCGATTTAAACTGAATGCTTCCTAGTTATTAAGAACCACTTTCACACTGACAAAATTGGAAATATTTTGCAGACAAACTAGTATTCGACCTTCTGAAGAACAGAAACTTTAAAGCGCACAGTGCATTTTATTTGGATTATAAAACCTTTCCATGTCGACTCCTGTCGTTTTTCTCAAAGCTTGTGCACGTGAGTGCATGAACACGTGCCACATTGAAAAAAGAGCGGACGCGAAGAGTGCGCCATGTCCACTTGACGTTGCAAGCAAAATATAAATATGACATACCTGCTCTTATCATCATGGTCAGTTCTCGTCATGTTTCTTTTTAAATAAAGAAGAAGAGGAATCCCAAACAACTAATCTACTACTGTCGTAGAGGCAACTATAAAGCAACGGAGTAACAAGGAATGTTAACATTACGTAACATTGGAGAAGGTTGACAACATGTTCAATGGTGGATCTAGGGCAGGTTACCCCCATTTAGTTGGGTAAAAAAAAAGATCGCAGAAGGAAGAATAGCAGGCAGGACAAGCAAACTCCTCATACTCCCCCGCTCTATTAGTTCAAGGTCTGAATCAGTCCCCCGGACGTGGATTATAAACTCGATAAACCCACCGTTTCTTGAAAATTTACAACAGCATGGGATGGTTATTTCTCAATTAAAGTGCTTTAAATATAATGGATTACACTCATTCTACCCAAAGTACTGATATCAAAGCACTAACGTCTCAAGTAATTCCTACAATTGTCTGTAAATTGAACATGAGTGACTATATAATTATTTCTTTAATTTTGCGCTATGTATTTTATTGTGAAAGGCGTTTTGGCTGCAAATGATCCAGTCGCTGTGTATCCACTCAAGGGAACAGTCATAACTAGAGATGCAAGCATGTGTAATAACGGAGAAGCAGAAATGCTTGATGAATCTGGGAACAAAATGCCTAACGAAAGAATGGAACATGTGTCGCTGAGTAAAAGCGGGATAAGGACTATTCGAATAACAAACAACAATGGAAACATAAAGGTAAAGTCCTTGGCCATCTTAATAAGGGTGAGGCTTAGAACATCTGGAAGTAGGATAATTGTCGCATTTTCCGCACAAGGAAGGTCAGTTCTTTTATTTTCACTACACTGGCCAAACGAAATCAGGTTCTCCTTAAACTCCAGTGACGGCGAGTATTTAAGTGCTGGCATGATGTTAGATTCAAAGGGCAGAGTAAAGGAACGAGAGTGGTACACGCTTGGTGTTACCTACAATCACACCAGTGGAAATGTCACGCTTTATTCTAGCGAAGGTGAACCTTATAGTGGATCTCTGGGTACCTTGGAATTAGAGGAGCCGGAATACGTCTATGTGGGCAACAACAAGGAATCCGTGATGGGAGGTTCCAGTGAACAACATTCCCTGGAGCCATTCCTCGGCAGACTGGAGTGCTTCATGCTCTATCGCAGGAGTCTCAAGTTATCTGAAATTCTGCAAGCTATGGATCTATGCGACAAACTTCCTAATGATAAAGGTAATGACGACGACTGCGACAACGGCAACGACGACGAAAGCGGCGATAAGCTTAGTGATCTTATTTTACTATTCATGCCCTGCTTTGGCTAAGAAACAGCTAGGCCTTATCAAAGCAGCTGACATCGTCATTATCATCACCATCACTGCCTCGTTATCAACCTCATCATCCTCATCTCAATCATTGTCTTCCTTTTCGTCATCTTTATCGTGATTTTCATCATCATCACCAACACCAGCACCAGAACCAGCACCAGCACCACCAGCAACAGCACCAGCACCAGCACCAGCACCACCACCAGCAGCAGCAGCGCCACCACCACCACTATTACCACCAGCACCACCACCAACACCACCATCATCGCCATCATCATCATTATCATCATCATCATCATCATCATCATCACCATCATCCCCACCATCATCATCATCATCATTTTCTGTTCTCGTTGCGCCATGGAATGCATAAGGTGTTGTACACAAGCAAAAATCTAAATCAGAAACATACATTGAGGTGAGCTAAGATATTCATTTTACGTTTATAAAAGGCTCCAGTTATTTAGGAACACCGCTTGGAAAGTAAATTTAAAAAGCTCAAAAGCGCTCTAACATAAGCAGGAAAGGCGTGCATAAGCGTTTTACGGGATGAATGGAAAGTCATCTTAGCTTCATGAAATATTTGATTTTAGGAGCCAGAGAGCACATTTACTCGGGTGGTTAACTTCGGGGTTTCCTCCAAGGCCAGTTCTCAGGATTGATTCCAGGTCAATTACTTAGTCTCCTAGCTTTCTACAGCTTGCTTTACCAATTCGCTTACCCATTATAGACCTTCGCAATTTGAGTCCTCTCACCCGAGATCGCAACACAACACCAGGCAGTCTTGTATCCAAAGAGTTAAACATAACCTTACTGCGCCTCGAAACAAGTCTTAACTTATGCTCTTTTGTGATTTACAGATAAGCCGAGTGAAGATGAGAGTCCTTTTATTTGCCCAATAGAACACAAAGACGGCGACATTGGCTTAAAAAGTTCAAACAGACAGAGTAAGAGAACGAGAGGATCTCCATCTTCCTTAGCAATGACATCTACGAGAATGAAGGTTACAGATGACTTCGATAAAAGAACACTCAGGGTGGGCTTCTCAAAGAAAGCGAGCCTAATGACTTCATCAAGCGATCCTACCCTCTCCACATCAGCTGGACCCCACTTTGGCAGAACAACGTTTTCCCAAAGCTATTCGTTTAGACAAATTATGAAACAAATTATACCCACAGTACGAGAAACGCACTCTTTTAAGCATAAAATCCAGCCAACAATCTCATCTCAGCAGCGTCCTTTGTCAAGCGAAATCAATACAGTAAAACTCACTACGCAATTTTTTAGTCCTGTAAGCATGGTGTTTTTATCAAGTCGTACTGCCCTTTCCAAAACAGGTGAACTCCATCTAAGTACACCCACGCTGTCTCAAAGCAATTCTTTTAGACTCATCGCGAAAGATTTCACCTCCACAACCCTGACAGGGACACAAGAAATGTTCTCTTTTACGCAGAACACCCGGGAAGGGAAAACATCACAGCAAAGGCTTTCGTCAAGCAATACCATTAGTTTCGAGGTTTCAAATGTCTTTAACTCCAATACAGTATTACTCGTTACTCACTTTACGAGCACAGTAAGAATAGTAAGTTTATCAAGTCGTCCTGTTCTCTCCACATCAGGTGGACTCCATCTTGTTACAACCAGGTTTCCCCAAAGCTATTATTTTAGACACAGTGCAAAAGAAACAGCCTCCACAACATTGACAGGGTCGCGAGAAATGCTCTATTCTACACAGAACATTCAGGCAACGATAGCATCACAGCAAAGGCTTTTGTCAAGCAATTACATTGGTTTCGAGGTTTCCGATGACATTTACTCCAATGAAGTAACACTCAGTTCGCACTTCAGAAGTGTGCATGGGGAGAGTATGGTCATTTTATCCAGCAGTCCAATCCTCCCCACTTCAGATAGACTCTCCATCAGTGGTAACGAGTCATCTGTAACCAAAGAAGTGCCAGAGTCGGGCAGGGGAGAAACGAATACAATTCAGCCTACGAAAACATCCTGGAAAAGAACGTTAACTAATGACGCCACTGGCTCCACAGGTAATTAATTTATGAATTTCTTGACTGGAAATAGAGACAAGAACACTGTTGTTCATCGCCTTATATTGCAAGTTCCCTGGTTCTGTGAGCACTTAAAAGTGTTAAGTGTAACGAAAGTTTGAATACTATAGCTAAATGCATATCTCTTGTGGTGTAGAATCAGGCCTGTTATTTAAATATGTTGGACTAATTCCTTGTTCATTTCTTGAAAGGCGCCTTACACTTTGCAACACACCGAAATAGGCGCGCAATCAAAAAATACAATATTCCCAACTCGTGCTTCTCATAGGTAACGGAAGCAATTACTCGTGGAGCAGCTGGAGTTCGTGGTCTATTTGTACAAAACCCTGTGGTAATGGTCTCCGCGTCAGAACACGTGACTGCGTAGACAATTCTACCACAAAGAATGGTAATGAGTGCGATGGCATAAACAATGACGTAACACAGTGCAACACCCATCAGTGCCAAGGTAGGGTTCGTTAGTGAAATAAAAGTCGTGTAGATTATACTGAGAAATAACGTTGAAGTCTTTTTATACTGTGGAATATTTAATGAAGGATGCATGATATTGCCTTAACTGTACATTCCATGAAATATTATTCATTGACATTGATACAATTTGAGATGTCTAATGTGACTTGGCGATGAGTCGTGAGTTCTTATCAATGAAGTCATTAAGTCAAAACAAATCAAGTCTTAGCTGTGAGACCGCGCCATGCGGTCCCAGTCAAAGACCCACATTTCAACCTTAGTCACCATAATTTCTAGTAGCTCACAGGTTAAGGTGTTCGGCTAATTCATGAAGGGTCACGTTTACGTATCAACCCTCCGGAAGTGAATTAACCTGTAACCGTACGTAACTGACACTCTTATTGAATCAACTTTGTAGCTGTGCCTTTATGTGTTGAAGCAAAGATGACGAAAGAAATCTGGAACGACTCACTCCTGGTCAAGGACAGTGCCATTTTCAAACGCCTTGAGGACAAGTTAAAAAGAAATGTAGGTGGTACACGAGTACAAAGTGACAAAATGTTGTCCAGAAAGCTGTAGCAGTTTGTACTGATAATGCAAAGATGATAGCTCGAATAGCCACATTTTGCGGCCAATTGTTTTTCATTCAATCCTCGCAGAAAGGCGAAAACCAACAATAAATTAAACACAACCCACATATGGCACCGGGCCGAAATGGAACCCGAACTACATTAGTGCGCTCTCACTATACTGCGCAACCCAGCTCCTCTACACTAAGCGTCATCAAGGACTTAGAATTAATTTCGTTTTCATGTTCTCCATGTAGCAAAGAAGAGAAAGCAACAACATGCATATGCTAACTGAGTTTATGTGTTTAGATTGAAAAGATGTATGCAGGTAATTCAAAACTGCTAAATCTAATTCTCAATCATTGCAGGTGAGCTGTCCTTTCTTTTTCATCAAGTTGTAATTCAGTATTATTTGTTAAAACGTGATGTTCATAAGACGTAGCTTTTGGTGTACAGTTCAATGGCTTCGTGGTAAAATTTTAAATCATGTTTGAACTTTTGGAAACGTTTGCGATTAATGTCTTTGCCCGATCGTTTACAGTAGATGATAGGTATCTAATCCTAATTGTAGGACTGGAAACTGCAATTTATTTTTGCCATGAATGCCAATATTGACATACCTTTTTATCCTCCTCGTACAGGGAAGGAAGTGTCATTGTCAATTTTACAGTTCTTTTCAAAGCAGTTGACTCCCATGAGATACTCACGTTTACCGAAATTTCTGAAAAGGATGGAAGATTAGCTAACCTAGGGATTTCTTCTGTTTCCCTCTCAGCTATTGGAAGTTAGTACACCTTCTCTTACTCCTGATTAAAATTAGGACAGAGCTTCTCAAGCTACTAGCTCCAACAAATATTATTGTTGTTACTAACGAGCTTTTAACGATAAATATTCAGTATTTATGTTAAAAAATAAATAAATAAAGAACAAATATACATATTTTTCAAAACTTTTGAAACAAACTAAATATCTAGAAAATATTATTGATTTAAACTAAATAATCGTACTTTCAAATCTCACATGCAAAATCTCAATTCGAAGATAGATACTCCTTGGATCTAAGCTTATTGCACAGAAATTTATTTCATCACAGTCCCAAATCAGACTCCCAATATCACCAAGATTTACCTGACTAGTGCCAACAGCTTTAAAGTATTCTGGGTAACCCCCGAGGATGAGCCAATCAATGGATACCGAGTGGCCTACCGTCTTAAGGGAGGTGGGGAGTGGAATACCTTGGCTGTTGACAAGCAAACCTCTTCACTACATCTTATGAAGCTGCTGGAGGGAATGGTGTATATGGTGAGAGTTCTGGCTTTCAATAGCCACGGCAATGGCATTCCAGGAGAGGGAAAAGAGATCAAAATGGAAGAAAGAGGTGTGTTTACTAATTCTTTAATAAATAATGATTACAATTAGCCTGTCAGGGTAAATATTTTATCTTGTAAGAATTTGGCAATGGTTGAGTTGGCCAGAGAACTTATCCAAATGCGACCCATCCAAAGGTTTTCGTCTATCGTTGCAAGAAATACCGGGAGGCAACCAAAGAGTGAAATGCCATCAGCGCTTAAGAAATATTAAATATGAGTATTGGTACTTCCAGAACAAAATCGCATTAAGAGAAAGTACTTCTCACTAACTTTCATTTGGTCACACTTGGGCTGTATCCACAGACTTAAGTTATAATTAGAACCAACTTGTACAGCATACTGACACAGTACCACATGAAAGTACTGCTCAATAGCTTCCACTTGAATGGTGACTCATAACAGTCTCATCCACAGGTCCGTGCGCCTATGTACAGCACAGTAAACAACACCACATGATAATATTGCTCAATAGCTTTCATTTAAATGGTCACACACTGCACGGTTTATAGATTCATGAAGGCTGGACTTGAATACTAGAATGTAGAATATTTGAAGTATGAGTTTAAAGGATCAAAGTTTGGTTATGTTGTTCCTAGTGCCTATGGTGGGACCGTCCGTAAATGTATCAGACATGTTGGACTCCTCCACCTTGTCAATCTCTTGGACAGCCATACCAGAAGAACATGTGATGGGCAGACTGCTCGGTTACCACGTCATGTACACACCCGTGAAAAAAGCTGGTAAACCATTAAAGGAGAGTGCTGGAGTGACTAAAGTTACCGTGGATTATCCAGGACATTTACTAACGCGACTTAAAGGATTGGAAAGCTTTACTTCCTACACAATTTGGGTGGCTGGTTTTACCTCCAAGGGAGATGGAACAGCGTCCTCTCAAGTAACTGGAAGTAAGGCTAACCTGTCGTCATAGTATATCGAATTATTTCGCATTATGATTGGCCCTGACTTATGACCTATTGAACGCCAGATAACTAGATGACGTCGTTGGTAAATCAGGCTATTTGTTTCTTTGTTATATAAAACGAGCATATTCCATGTTGCCTTGATCTATTCAGTAACAGATCACAGACAACGTTTAACTGTATGAAGAACATAAGTGACACACTCGCCTAACGACTTGTGTGGTTCATTTTTGTTCTTTTCACATTTTGATGTCATCCGTGATCTTTAACGGAACAGACGCACGTCCGCATGGCATCTAGTCGTTAAACGGAGAGTTTGCCTTTTCTGATGAGGTTAAAGTGCTACTGCGACCAAAAAAAGAATTCTTTTTTTTCGTTGGATTTCAAAACTATGTTAACTAAACACTAACTGACCCAAGTTTTAAGTTCTGATTTTAAAAAGACACCTGTTTATTT
>Ga0126343_10001247_pt1 | contig 11628 bp, 9 predicted proteins | sample Cyp2metagenome_FD_92531 | JGI IMG/M metagenome (GOLD analysis project Ga0126343, IMG submission 92531) | Coral microbial communities from Lord Howe Island, Old Settlement Bay, Australia - Cyphastrea 2 metagenome | ecosystem: Host-associated > Invertebrates > Cnidaria > Coral ... | reverse complement strand
TTGCATGACTAACTTGGCAAATATCTTCGCTTTATCTGGTGGCTTTGCCCTCTTGGTCTTAAGGATACGCTTTTGGATCGATCGGCCTTCGCGTAGTAGACTTTCGATTTCCCCTTCTTTCCACAGCGCTAGGCGTTTTGTCAGGCACTCTTGATGATCTTTTGCTTTTGCTTTTGATGATGATAATAATAATAATAATAATAATAACTTTCTTCATGTGTCAATTACAAAAATAGCAGTAATAAAACCAATAAGTAAGGACACAACATAATAAGTTCAATAAAATGATAAATAACCAGATATCAATGTATGAATTAATTTACATGTAAAATATGTACAGATTCTATACTGGTTGGCAGAACTAGGCCAGAGCACCTAGATTCACACACGCTAAAAGGCCGAGGGGGGAGGGGGGGGGAATAATCTGAGCCCAAGAAATATATCTAAAAATCATGCGCTGCAAACCAAGCAGACACAGCCACTATCGTCTTTTGACCTCATTGGGAATGATTTAGTTGACTATCCTAATTCTGCATACGAAAATAAACAATTATCAGCATCAAGGTGTTATAACTTTGATACCAAAAGAAGAATCTTCTGTATTAAAACTACAAAGCTGGAGACCAGTAACTCTCCTGAATGTTGGCATTAAGATTGCTTCTAAAGCTATAGCAAAACAAATTAATTGATTGCTATCTTTCTTGATTCACCCAGATCAAGCAGGTTTGTGAAAATATTAGGCTCATAAGTGATATAATGAAGCAAACTAAGAAACTCAATTGCTCTGGTATATTACTTCTGCTAGATTTTCAGAAAGCTTTCGATACTTAAGAATGGTCACGCATAAGTAGAGTATTAAAGATGTATAACTCTGCTGATAGCTTAAGAAACTGGATAAAGGTACTCTATACGGGAGTAGAGAGTACAGTGCTTAACAATGGTTATGCAACAAATTGGTTTAACCTTTAATGCCCAAGAGGTCTCCCTTTGACGAGTAAAATCGTCTGGCGTTTGACAGACTAAAATCTATAACTCACTCTTGGGCAGTAAAGGGTTAAACCATCCACCAGAGTACATGTAAGGCAAGGATGTCTACTTTGACTGTATCTGTTTATTCTAACTGCAGAACTTTCATCCAACAAAATGTGTCAAAAGTATCGATTTCAAAGGAATTTTTGTGTTTGAGAAGGATATTAAAGTCAGTCAATTTGCTGATAACACAAACCTTTTTTCCCTCTGTGGAAAAAGAATTGCAAATTGTGGCAGATTTAGGGGCAATTTCTGGTCTTAAGTTAAGTAGAAGGAAAACTTATGAAAGCTATGTGGTGTTAGTTTTGAAACGCTGTTTGTTAACTTCCCTCGAACTTCCTTTTGATTATGTTTAGTCTTTATTCAGGTCAAATATGTGATCTAAAATAAGGTTTCAGTAAGTTATAAGTTATATCATAGTTCTAGAACTTTGCAGCAAGGAAATAGGTTTTGTTGTGGGCGCTACTTCTTTTACAACGCCCTAGTTTTTTTCACGTATCATAGCCGATAAAAAGACGATGCGCAACGTTAGTTAGTCAGAGAAGTTAGTAGAAGCTACACCGCTACTTTGCTACGATCAGAAGAATCCACGTTACCACTATCTGAAGAGTCTTTTGCCATCTTTTGGTGTGAGTCGTCAACCAAAGTACGTAAGTTTTTCTATTTTGTTGTTAATTAGTCACAAATTAGTCTTTTCTCTGTCACGAGCTGAGAAGGAGCTTTCATTTAGTCAGTTTATAAGTTTGCTAAGGATTACTTCTTGAGTTTTATCATTGCTAGCATTTGTCAAGCAATCTTGTCTACCAATTGTCTGTTGCCTTTACCAAATTGCGATTGCTGTGTAGCACAAGATTGTTGTTTATATCTCCGTGTGATATTGTTGTTACGACATAGGCTTATCATCTTAGTCTATTAGCTTTCAAGTGTCAACTAGCACATCTGTTTATTCATGTTATGAGCTCGCTAATTTTTTATCGTTCTATTTTTGGTAGTCGTACCTTTAGCTTTATTTTAAGTTAGATTGTATTTTAATTATCGCATTTCAGTTTGAACCTACTACAACTTCTATACTACTACTACTACTACAGCTACCATCATCGCTACTAGAATCAACTTTGGTCTTCGCTGTTTTCATGTCAAACGTTACCGATTGTGATCTAAGATAAGATAAGATTTATTAGTTTTCCACTAAATGGGTTTTTAAAAACTAATTACAATCAATGCTGAATACATTAAATTAAGGATCTAAAAATTCTAATAGATATTAAAATGTATCGTAGTGCTAATTAAAAACTACTGAGAAATTCCTTTAAATCTAGACCTGTGAACTTTGATCTGTCATTAAATCAGTTTAAATCTATCAAGTAGAGTTCGAATATCGCCATCTCGCACCTCGTGCTACCCCTATAGTTGTTGACGATTTGAGTAAGCTGCGACCTCTAGAATCTTCGCAGCTACATGTGGCAAGGGAAATGGCTGTTACTTGTAAAAATGGGTTAGTAGCCGAACTATAATCTTGCGTATAATTTTACTTTTCTTACCACAACAAGGAAACAATGAAATTAATTTCAACTTTAAGATAAAGAAGCAAGCAAAGTTAGACTTATGGAGATCACAAGATTTAACACTATTATCATGGTAAAACCATGATAATCAAAGCGCAAGGAATATAGTTTTTAATACTTGCATATTCAGCTTTAGAGTGGAAAAATAAAAGGGACATGATAAAGAGAGAGGGATTATAAAATTATCAGGATTGTGACAATGGTGGGCTGCACATGACTGACATCAAAACAATGATAAAGGCGTTAAATTAGCATGGATTCCGAGACTATTGAAAGATGGCCAGTCAAATTGGAAATTTGCTCCAGATCATTTTTTTAAGAACTTATCGAGGACTTTGATTTCTTTTGACATGTAATTAGCATGTTAAACACTTACAAAACATGCAATTATTTTACAAAAACATCCTCCTGAATTTTCATGAACTGAAGGCTCTTTAAGGATGTGAAGTGGGAGATACAATCTTATTAATTTTAGTAATAAGGAAATTTGTATCAAAGGTAAATCTTTTTCCCGGATGGAATGGTTTACGAGAGGCAATAAAAGAATTGAAAATCTTTTAGATGAGATAGGGGAAGTCCTCCCTTTTCCAGTCTTTCAGTGCAAATATTCCTTGAAGAAAACTTCCTTCACTATTGCCAAATTATCTCTGCTATTCCAGGTCACCTCCTCACAAAAGCAAAATCCAAGGATTTAGCATCTGAATGTATTAGTTATAAGGACCCGGAATCCTATGACAAAATCGAAAATCTGGGACAAACTCTGGCTAATATCTGATAATTATATTGGCAAAATCTGGGATGGTCTCAAAAAGTAAAATCCCTGATCGTCTGGGATTTTCCCTGACATAGTTTTATGAAGTTTTGACAGCGGTTCTGGGTTCTGGAAGAATTTTTTGTCCATATTACTGTTACAAATGTCTGCATCTGGCTAGTGAAAAATTTGTTTTGGCTAGTGAGTCAAGCCTGTCACGAGTCACTGGGCTAGGAAGCTGAGAAGTTAGTCTTGAGCCCGATCATCTGTTCGAACAGATTAGCATTCGAATGTTTACAGCATCCATTTGAAATTTTTCAGTGGGCGTTCGAATGGCATTGGAAACCATTTTGATCGGCTGGAACAGCCGTTTCTTAGCCAATCACTAGTTATGCGTTTTTAACATATAATGGATTTCTGTTAGTGGTGTTTTCAGGTGAAAGTCATGTATGTTGATTCACTACTGTTTTTTAGCTTTAAAAGGCTGTTTCACCCCAGCGAGCCACTGGGCTGTCCATGTCCATGTTTTAATTGTATCCTGGTTTTATGTACTTCATCAATTTTAGTTGACATAATTTATTTCAACATAAAAATTATGTTTCACTCGTTTCATTTCAATTGAATTAAAACTTGTTTGATTTACAACAGATTGTATGGAAGGAGGAACGAAATGCAAAGGATCTGAAGAAAAAGCAGAGTTTTGTTGATCTGGGATGTGGAAATGGATTGCTTGTTCACATACTCAGTGAAGAAGGGGTAACTATTGATATCATTCACAGGGTTTTCCTTCCTTCTCTAAGAATGTAATACTTACATTGATGTGTGCACCCAAGATGCAGTAAACACACACTTCGATTGACTGGTTTATTTGTGAGAGCCCTGCCTTTGTTAAACCAGCAGCTGTTTTTGGAGTGCACCAGTCATACTGGTTGGAAGCAATTTTTGTCTGGCTTGATGTGGTCCATTTTTGGGGGGCTGAAAGTATGTAAGACCTTGGGAAAACGGGCCCATTCTGCCTTTCCAACCTTTTCTGTGTCATACTAATGTAAAGGCACAAGTTCCCCAAGCTGTGGTTCATTCCACATTTGAAATGGAGATCACTTAATGATTCTATTCCAAACTCATCACAGATTCTGTCATATGAAGCCTTCTCATAAGGATTATTGAATTGGTTGAATGTTGGATTGCTGGGCAGAGCATTAAATATTTTGCTCTGCATGGTTCAAGGTTTAAGGTTCAAGGTTCATTTATTTCACACTATTTACATAAAATTAACATAGAGAGAAAAGTAGTACAAGATAAGTAGTTACAGTACATGTTATAAAATGTGTATGGTGGTCAAAGTAGCGAAGGCTTTCTAGTTGACCACCATCTACTTTTAAGTAAACAAAGAAGTGACACTGAGGTTAACTGGGATGTAATAGAATATATTTGCCTAGGACCAATGTATAGAAAAAAATTATGTGTACTTGTATATAAATTGAGCATGTTAGAGATATACTGAACCAAGAGAGAAATCTAAACAGGACATGCTTAGCAAAAAAGGAAAAAATAAAAAAAGAACATTCAAACAACAAAAACAACAGCAACAGCAGCAGCAACAACAAGCAAAAACAGAAAGAACATAACAACACATCATCACTGGGAATCACTGGGAATCAGACCAACTGGCGTTGGAGAGGTCCTTAGGAGAATAGTGGGGTAAACGGTTAGTGGTTTTTTAAAGGAGGAAATAAAAGAAGCGGCAGGTCCCCTACAAGTCTGCGCTGGTCATAACGCAGGAGAGGAGGCTGCAATCCATGCAGTGAGTCAAGTGTTTGTTGAAGAAGGAACAGATGGAATATGGTTAATCGATGCTAGGTACCATGCAAGGAGATCCACTAGCGATGCCATGGTACGCACTTAATACATCTATAATGATTCAGAATTTGAGGGACTGCTGCCCATTGGTTAAACAGGTGTGGCTTGCAGACAACTCAGCTGGAGGAGGGAGTATTGTGCAGTTGTATAACTGGTACAAGCATTTGAGTAAGGAAGGACAAAAGTTTGGATACTTTGTGAATGGGTCAAAGATCTGGCTTATTGTGAAGTCTGGGGAACTTGCAATGGAAGCAAAGAGGGTGTTTGGTGATGAAGTCAACATAATGACTGAAGTTCACCGCCATCTAGGAGCAGTCATTGCGTCGCAAGAATACAAAGATCAGTATTGTGAGGAGAAGGTTCGTGTATGGTAAGAGGAAATCGTCATGCGGCGTACATTGCTTTCACAAAAGGCTACAAGTCGAAGTTCACCTACTTCATGCGCACGATAGGATTGTTTGCAGATTTGTCGAACCAATCCAGGAGGTGATTGAGGATGTACTACTTCCAACATTGTTTGGTCAATCAGAGCCCCTCCCAAACGAGGTGCGCAGACTTGCTACCTTAGCAACGGGTCAAGGGGGTCTAGGCATTCCTGATCTAAGATCCGAGGCACCACAGCAGTTTGCTGCTTCGAGACTAATAACCACCGCGCACGTAGAATCTATTACATCACAGAGCTCAATCATGGTGCCTGGCGAAAGATCAACGGAGGAGCTAAAGAGGCATCAACAGTCACTCAAGAGAGCAAGTACTAAGGAGAAAATTGATAGCATAGAATCAAGCCTCTCCCCAGGCCTGCTGCGGCTGGTTAATCAATCGAGAGACAAGGGCGCAAGTTCTTGGTTGAATGCGATGCCCCTTGCAGACCAGGGTTTAGCCCTGAACAAGCAAGAGTTCAGAGACTCGCTACACTTGCGTTATGACTTGCTTTTAATCGATCTATCAAGTCTTTGCACGTGTGGGGATAAATTCACAGTTTGTCACGCCCTCTCTTGTAAAAAGGGGGGGTTGTAGCGCAGAGACATGATGGTGTACGGAACTTGTTAACATCATTCATCGACAAAATCTGCTATTATGTCGAAATCAAACCAAGCCTTCAACCCGTTGAAGCGAGCGATTTCATTTGAGGAGCGCTATTGCAAGTTCTAAGGCAAGGTTGGACATCAAAGCAGGGGGTTCTGGGCAAGAGGAGTTACGGCATTTTTTGATATCAGAGTTACGCACGTCAACTCCAAGTGTTACCAGAACAAGACAATATTGGAAGTGTTCAAGAGCAAGAAGAAGAGAAGAAGCGCAAGTACCAGCAGCGAGTGTTAGATGTAGAAATGGGTTATGTTCTTTTACATCTTTAGTGTTTGGAACCAATGGCAGAATGGGAAACGAGTGTCAGCTGTTCTTAAAGCATCTCGCTTACAAGATAGCCGAGAAAGATACAGAGCCTTATCATATTGTAATCGCTTGGCTCAGGACACAGATTTCTTTTGAACTCTTAAGATTGGTACATGCATGCGTTAGAGGTTCGCGGATGCCATTTCGCAGCATGATAGAGCAATCCCTAGACTGTAAAATAAATGCAACTAGTGCGGATATTCGAAATATACGGTTTATATTCTTTTATGCTTTTATATTAAGGGCGTTCTATAGATTCTGGTTGGTGGTGTGGGTGGATTACAGATGCGTGGGTGCATTACAGATGCAGAAAACAGGCAAATGGTCAGATACATCAGCTAGAGCAATACTAGATATAGTGTTTTGAATGGGGGCATTAGTATAAATATGATCAATTAAGGTGGAAGAGTGATCTGCAAGTCTAGTGGGTTTAGTGATGAGTGGGAGAAAATTGTTAGATTACAGCATATTAAGATAATCTTCAGTGTTAGCATGGTCATTGTACTTCAGGAAATTTATATTTACATCTCCTATTATATAAACATGTTGTTTCCTATTACTTAATTTATCTATTTTACCTAGTTCTCTGCCTTAAATAGTGATCACCTGATGCATATTCTGTCTAGCTCTATCAAGTAATTAATTCATCTATTTACGTAGCTCTCTACCGTAAATACTGATTATCTCATGTATATTCTGTAAATAACTGTCTCTTACTATTAACTGCACTGTGGTAGTGGCCAACTCGAAAGCTCTGCTCCTTTGGCCACTACGCACTATTTCAAAGTAATACCTAGTGCACTTGTAGCTACTTTTCCTTTGTTCTTTTTTACCATTATTGTAATTAACACAATTTGTGAGAATAGGTGTGAATAAACTGAACTCTAACTTGAACTTGAATTCACCTCTCTTTCAACTGGCACCCGTTTTACAGTACTGCTCAAAGGTAAATTGACAGTCCCTCAAAAATTCTCAAAAACTCTGAGTACGGAGGCTCTAGTTGAGTTTCGAGATGTTCAAGGTCGTTTAAGAATTTATCGAGACCATTTGAGAATTTATCAAGTTGAATTTAGAGACTTTCGAGTGGGAGAAACAAAGTACTTTTCATGCAATTAACTTTTCACATGTCCCAATCTTAATATTAAATTGTGTCTGTGAAAAATCTGACGAGCTTTGACAGGTTTTGCTTGATCATGTTTCCCACTCGGTTTTGTGTCAGAAATACTACAGACAGTAGTAGAATTTTCATTTTTATGCTGCACCTCTATGGCATACACGAAGATACTAAGGTATGAGTGAAAATAATGTCGGTGCATGTGAAGAAGTGCAGCAGGATGGAGGTTTCCGTCTGAGGGGAGGTGGGTGGGACAAAAAAGGGGGTTCTGTAGCGACCTCTTGGGGCATGAACGTATAACAGGGCAATTACAAGTGTGGAGGGCGTATAAATACTCTGCTCAATACCCATGGGTGTTACAAGGATCTCTAGAGAGAAAGCGTGCTAATTTATGTATAGTGTGTGGCCATTTCAGTGCAATCATATCGATGAAAATAGGAGTAGAATTTTCGTTATGCTGCACCTCTCTGCGAAGATACTAAGAATGTGCGAGAATAATTTCTTTCCCTAGTACAAATTGCTGCAAATAACCCAGCATTTACTTCAAAAGACCCACATTCCTCCCAATCTCAGAAGCTCAATTTTATTTAAAATAGGGTGCTTAGACACAATGTTTCAGGGAAAGTGAGGGAGAGTCCTTCAAGATTATTACGAGCTCAAAACTCGGCCCCAACAATTCTGCATGGGAAGTATCCTTCCCTTTAACAGAGCCCTGGGCAAGAAGAGAAGCCAGGAGTGACAACTCCATAACTTTGGGGACTTGAGAATAATATTGAGCCATGCATCTGCACGCTTTTCCATCCAACGTGTCTAGTCACTTGGTCATCTGAGGCACCAAAGAGGGATAGGGCTATGGAACAACCACTCCTAAAACTGTGCAAATTTCTCGTTGTGAGAGTCGTGAGATGGCGTAGGCGGTTAGCTACAGTAGAGCCAACAAAAGGCTTTGAACGGAACAAAAAACCCTCCCGAAGCTTGATATTCTTGAGGTCAGCTAGCTTGACGTATGTAGTGAGATTTACGATGGGACAGACTATGCTGTCATGGGGGCATTTCTTAACAGCAAAGATATTGGAGTCCTTTCCTCGAATGGTTTTCCCGAACTTGTGGGGAAACAATAAGACTTGTTTTTCAGGAAGTAGTAGAACCTCTTTAGTGTAAACACGGCCAAGGTCAGATGCTCTGTCACTTAATTAGAAATCTAGGCAGAAGAAAGCCAGATCACGGCTCACGATGTACCTTTCCAGGGGGGATATGGATGGAATAAATGTCCGCTTACGAAGGTAAGAGCACACTTTAGTGAACTTGTCGAAGAAAAAAGGCACGGCTTGGCAAGGGGAGACCCTTGCTTTTGCTTGTTCCTCGGAGATAGAAGCGAGGTATTTCTTGACAGACGGATGAGCTACAGGGTTGCCAGGAGATAACCAGATCGGCCAATAGAATTAAAAATGGAACACAATTTCCCAATTGTGCTATCAACTGTACCAGCGGCCAATCTAGGAATGAGGGACAAAACTAGGACAGCTAGGTATGTGAATCTTGGTTTTCCTTGTACAGTCCTTCCAAATGAGAAATCTAAATGAGATATTTTGGGGAAACAGAGATGGGAGACTTTGGGGTAGGGAGGGAAGACAGAAGGGACTCCAGTTCCAAATGTAATTTACATTTCTCTCTTCATATGGCTTGCCAGCTCTGGTTTATTGAAGACAGGAGATTCTGCGATCAATTGCAGGAAGATCAAGGGAAACCCTGGTAGTGCTAGACAAAACCAAAGTGGAAGCAGGTTGAAATCCACAATTCTGGCAAAAGTGAAAACCACAGTCGTTGGGGTAAGAGCAGTCAGGGCACGAGTAGGCAGGCTTCAAAAAGCGTGGAACATTTGCGGGAGACTAAAAAGAGGAAGAAATGCAAAAATAAATGGGCTTAAGCACTTTGACGAGGATAGACACAAATAATAAGTACAATATAGAATACCGATCGAGGGCCAAAGCTCTGAGGAAAAGGAAAAAAGCACTGTCTTCTATGTTAAGAATTTTAAACTGGGCAAATTCAGAATACCCATAAGTCCTATTGAAGTGGCCTAGATTCAATGCCGGTATATGTTGGGAAAAGCAGGATGTTGTGATCTCCCTTGGAACCCAGCTTGAATGATTCTACACACGACGAGGCAAGAAGCAGCCACCAGTATTTTCTTGGACAAAGGTCTGGTACTACAGTTGTGTAGGGGCAGCTTTGAGATGTGAGGAATGTAATCAGGGGGCCAGCAAGCAAAAACAGAGGAAACATACGCACTGTGGGAAGGAAATAGAGTCTGCGAGAAAACGTTGATGCCGAGAGCCTGTGATGAGAATGACGGTGCAAAACAGGAGTGCCCTACCAGATGAATTTTTCTGGACATTCGTGGAGGTAGCCATAAGATCGATGGTGTGTGGGCCAAATGCTCGTTGTACAATGAGCCAAGAGGCAGGGCTTAGCATGCAGTCCCGATCTGAGGGAATGTAAGAGGGAGAATCTGCTGGATTTTGTTGAGAAGGGACAAAGTGCAAAATGACTTGCAAATTAGCAGGTAACGTTTAATGGAAGATTTTGTTAAGAGAACGAGAACGTCCCTTCTCCAGCAAGCAACTAGTGTTGCGATCTCAACAAAGCAATCAATTCTACCAGGAGCCCTTTACAGAACATAGAGAAGGGCCAATGTTTCCTTTACAACAATGGGTAGGTCACTTTCGGCAAGTTCCCAATGACCGTGTATGTCTTGCTGAGATTGGTCAGGAAGTCAAAGGATGCCACCACAACCAAAGCCTGAAGCATCAGAGAAGACATCCAAATGGAAATGTTTTTTGTCTTTCCATGGTAAAAACCCGGATCAAGAATCAAGGAAACGCCAGTGTTCGTACTCCGCCTTGAATTCCCGCGAAACTGGAATAGCTCTTGGAGACTTGAACACTCTTGACATCGCGAGGCAGGCCACATGACAAAATAACCTGGCGGCAGGGATGACAAGTGTGAAGGAGTTAATCTTGCCCACAAATTTCTGCAGTGACTTCAAAGATACTGTCTTGTGGCTAAGTAGATCTTCCCTCAGGGAAGCGAAATTAATCCTCTTGTCAGACAGCATCAAGAACACAGTTTTAACAGAGTCTATGACATACCCTAGAAAAATTGGCACTTGTGTAGGCACAAGAGTGGACTTTTTTAAGGCCAATAAAGTAGCCTAGATCGATGACGATGGAACATGCGATATGAAAGGCTGCTTGAGCACACTGAAAGTCAGAACACAAACATGGAGGGGCATTACAGTGGATTTGAAGTTGCCAGAAATGGCCGCCTCGCCTGCAATTGCCACCTCACATGCAAGCAACTCCGGGGCAAAGAGATTGTGACAAAGACTTAAGCTGACCATGTCGCCCAATTTTTTGATGCGATGTTTCTGATGATACGTTGGCCCTTTTCATCAATTTTAGTTTGTCATACTTCCAGTGCTTTTTTGTTACATTTTGTTTCAGGAGAATTGGTTCTTACTCTTTTTCATGCTGTAGGCGACAAATCATCAAGTAATTTTCTCAGGCAAAAAAATAAAAACAAGAAATACGAGAACCGGTTGACTTAACCACGAAACAAGAAGATCTGTCGATCTTAAAACCGCGCTTTTAAAAACATGACGAGACTGGATTGCAAAGGAATAGGTTTTATTTCTGCTGATGTGTAAAAGCTATTAACGCGAAAGTGATATATCGCTTCCCAGTCAGTGTTTCTGATTACATTTTTTCATAGCGTGTGTTTAGCGGCAAAGGTCATTTCATTGACCTTTCGGACGAATATTTATTCAGTTACATTTGTCCCAAGATGTGTTGAAAAAAAGGATTTTTGACGAGCGCAGTGCACATTCCAAAGCAGTGCTTGATGATTCATTGATT
>Ga0126343_10001246_pt1 | contig 11629 bp, 7 predicted proteins | sample Cyp2metagenome_FD_92531 | JGI IMG/M metagenome (GOLD analysis project Ga0126343, IMG submission 92531) | Coral microbial communities from Lord Howe Island, Old Settlement Bay, Australia - Cyphastrea 2 metagenome | ecosystem: Host-associated > Invertebrates > Cnidaria > Coral ... | reverse complement strand
ATCGTTTTTCTCCCCGGAGAGAAAAACCACGACTAAACTGATATCGCGCGCGAAAGACACTGATGTTGCGCATGCGCTAGGCAATCTCATGGGATCCCTGGGGCAGTGGTGACGAGATAGAATAACGTTTGAATAGCTTATATAAACCAGCCAAATTAGTTTCTATAAAGTAAGCAAATCGAATAAAAAAGGAGAATTGGCTGCCAAGCAACGTATTTTGCACGGATGACGATTTTCCGTGTTCTCGCCGGTGAAATTCACTTCAGACGGTAAGTTGTTGTTCCAGCTTCGTTGTTGTCCCATCTGAAGTGGGGCCACTGCACCATGTGAGGCTGCTGCTCGGAAACCAACTGTTGGGACTTGTGTTATTTTCCCAGTTATCTTTGCAGGGTATCCTCGTTTGACCTTGTCAAGCAATGTTTCTTTTTCCAATGCGTACTTATGTCTTCCCTCATCTAAATGTGCCTGCAATGCTGAAGACCGTTGAAATGTCTTGATACAGCTCTCTTCTGGACAACTTAATATCCCGCATTCCTCTGCCATCACTTCGTCATCTTCGATGCCTTCTGTATGTTGGCAAGAGGAACTAAAACCTTTGCTTCCGGTGGACGCCTGGTCTTGTCTTGCTCTAACGACCCTGAAGCATGATCTCTGAGTTTGTGCAGGGGACTCCAGAACTTCAAACCGGTAAGGAGAATTGCTATCACTCTGAATGTCGTTCCATGGAAAAGGTTTCCCGGGCCCAATCTTGTAAGCCCTCCAGGCTTGTATACCGCTTGGATGAAACTGAAAATTATTGAGTGTGCTTATGCCATCCCACTTGATCATTAGCTTGTTACTAGACAATTCGGGAATTTTTAAATACTTGACATTTACACCAGAAATCTCGCCATTTGACTCAATCGCTTCTTTCATCTGCGCTCGCTGTTTACATCGTGTCTTTCTTGTAAATAAATACCGATGTGGTCTTTTACAGTAGCGGCTTGACGATCTGCTTCCCCCTTACCACCTAGAAAAGTGAAACCTTTCCACTTTTACACCCAATGCTCCACTGGCTGATGGGCTTCCAACAATAGTTAAACCACAATGGTGACAACCAGCGTTGTCTTGATTGCAGTAGACTTTCTCTAATTCTGGAAGCTGTTCCTTTAGTGTAACGAGTACGTCTTGTAAGATAGCTGTTACTGCGACACTGTCTTGAGGGCAGCTCTGGAACACATGCACGATGGTTTGCTTCTAAAGAGGACCACTTTAAACAGTGATATGCCATAGGATGCCACGTTTAGCGAACCAGTCGCATTGTGATTCTCCAAATTTGCGTGGTAAGTATTTCATTGCCCAGTCCATGACCAATAATGCTGACTCGCGGTTAAGGATGTCTAAGACATCAAATTTTACTTGATCCTGGTTGACTGAGCTTAGCTGATGCGCTTTCCAAGGCACGACGTCATCTTTTGCCTGCTTCAACATACACATTGTGTACTCTCTTTCTTCCTCAGATACGAGTTTGCTAGCAATTTCGATGTCAGCAAGACCCTCGTTTAGCTTATAGCATTTACAGCAAATCTCAGCATAATCATGGTTGCATTTCTTATGGAACAGACCATTATCAGGGTCACTCAATGACTGGCAGCGGTCAACCACGTCTGAATTCATAGCTACGTGTACCGTTAACAGAAAAGAATATTGAATAAATGTCGTTTATTGAGGACGTTCGCCCCCGTTGCTATTGCTCATCGCTACTGTGCACGCAAATTTACATGCCAAATCATGCATCGAGCGCGCGCGCTAAGAAATAAAATAAACAATGATAAGGAGGATGGCCATTGCTACAGCTTTGCGTGGACTTAACGATCTTGGACATTCAGTGACTCTTACTTTTTTATCCAGAAACAGATTTAATTTGCAATGATCTACACATTGTCCAAAAATGAACAAAAACTGACCGTGGGAAGTTAAAAAAATTTCAAGATTTCTGTCCAAGGGACATCGAATCCTGCCATGTGCTACTGCAAGGTGCCTGAAACTATGGTCGCTAAATTCGAACTTGTTCTTTAAGGAACCTCACCAGTTGACTGAATTCACTTAATAGGTCCAATTAAACAATATTTGGCAGAGAACATTTCAATTCAAAGGTCTAATTGCAATATTTTGGGGCGAACGTCCTTTGGCGGTATGGGAATAATTTTTAAAGAATATGAAACTAGATGCGACAAAGACTCTAGTTACAAGTTGCTCTCAACAACAAGTCGACATTGTTCTCCCTAAGACGGAACGGTAATGTGCTAAAAAACCGAGAAACTATGTCTGAAATCTGAGATCGTTTCCACCATAATTTAACTTCGGACACGAACACTTAGAGCGTGTGTTACTGGTCAAAAACAAGTTATTATCAAGCGTATGGGCAGAGAAGTTCTTGTTTTGAAAAATTTGAGGGTTGTTTTAATTTGGAGGGCTTTTTAGTCTTGTTTTGGTATATTCCCCTCCGTACTCTATGGCCAAGCGCGGATGAGGAAAACCTTCACCCATTCGGGCGAGTATCAGTGTTATTGCTATTCATTACCTAGCTTAAGAGCCTTACTTTGTAATCAGCTCTCAAATACTGTTTAGCATCCCGGAGTGTTCGTTTTGTTTCCTTAGGCCAGGCCTGCTATTCTGTCTACCGTCTCACGAGGAATATCGAAGGCGTTAGAACCCCGAGCAGAAAAGCTATCCAGGCCATGAAGAGATTTGCGGACTGATGCGGAGCAAGCATCCAGGACTCGGAGTAGAGTGCTCTTGCTCATTGGTGTGAACCCAGTCTCTTCACAGAGCTGATAATACTGCTGCGTGATGCGTGCTGGTATCAACATGCGGATAACGTTGGGTGTTTTGATTACCTCCCCGGTTGACAATTCCAACATTTTTTCCCCAAAGGGCAGGTCTTGAACAACATGGGGGCTTGTGATAAAATTCAGGAAATGATCAACATACGCCTAGCAACGTCAACGGGGACAAGTTTTCCTCTGCCATAGAGTAGTTTGTGATGGCTCGCTATGTTAAATCTGTAGAAGGTAACATCCGGAATGTAGTGCTGGAGTTCCTTCAACGGTATCTTGTCTGCCATAATTAAAAATATTTGTCTTCTTGTGCTCCAGTAACTGGCATTAAAATAACTTTCAGCTAAAGCTTCCAACAGTTCTATCTCTGCCTGGCTGCGATCAGCTGGTACATTCGCCCACTGCTGCCTATAACTTCTCGCTCTGACCAGGAGCAATAACTTCAAGGACTCCCGAACACTTTCGCCTCACTGGTATACCTGCAGCTTGTGCGTTCGTGGACGTCATCCCAGGAAGCAAACAATTTATGTCGAACAGGGCTGACATCACGGCAGGCTAAGAATTCGTTTAACTTGTCCAAACACTAATCAGGCGTGCTTCTTCGACTACTCAGCGTGGGCGGTCCTAGTGATAATGGCGATTCTTCCAAGTCTGGCACAAAAATGCTTTCTCTTCTTATAATAATAATAATAATAATAATAATAATAATAATAATAATAACGAATTTGCAGTGGCATTTCCACGAGGTGGCTCTTCATCCACTGTTTCCAGATCGAATTGGAATTTTCTTCTATCCGAAGGTGGAATTGGCGTTGCTTCGATGTCAGTTTTCTCAGTGTCATCTTAAAAATAAGGTCACAAAAGGATCTAAAATCAAGCTACCTTGATATCGTACGACATCAACACTTGGACCATTTTTGTCTGATTCTTGTAGGGTAATTGAAACAAGAGAAAACATGCTTACCAATTTATAATATCTGTGTCAATATCTTCATCTGGCAAACTGCATTCTGGGACATTACTTTGCAGAGACTTTCGACACTTGATACAGATGGCTTAAAATAATAAGTCGAATGAATGAATATCACAAATTGTCGGTCTTTGCGGTCTTTGGTGAAAACATCGCACCATATTTAACTTGATACTCGTTTTCACTCATACAGTACTTCTGGTCTCTGTATGTGCTTTAGTAGGAAATGGTCACAGTATTGAAAACTTGCAAGAGCCAGGCTTAGATATAAAGTGGAGTTCGAGCCCCAAAACCAGTGGTGCCAAGGAAAATAAAATGTCGGTCCTAACGGCCCTTTGACTCATATTTCTTCAAGAAGGAGGGTGACCTGGACACCCTAGGCCCCTCCCAGCATCTCACACTAGGCAAAAGTTCCTACAGGGCTTTTAACTATCCATGCCGCGCGTCTTTAAAAGAGTACATAGAAGGTTCCTTCTTATACCCACAAAGTAACTGCGAAGGAAAATATGGCATGAACTTGCCTGTTGGCTAGGATATTAGTAATAAAAAAGCATAAGCGACTAATTGCCTAAGCTGCAGTCTTCGATCAACGGGTGAAAACGCTTTTAGATTTTACTATATTTAAATCAGCCGATCGCAATTTACCTAAAGACTTCCTGTAAGGACATAGTTTGCTCTATTTTCAAGAGCAATTTTTTTTAATAGCCTGTGTTAAAAATGTTAATCAACACACAAAACATTGGATTACCTGAACCAACTGGAACGAATTTTTCTGTGGCTTCTAATACAAGCTTCGACTGTAACAACGTACAGCTTCGCTCCGCTTTTTGCCTTGATGTGCCATCAGGTCCCGATAGTTCCTCGGGAACACTACAATGTCTTAGTGACCCTCGCTAACCAATTCCTAAGCGTTCACGGTGCAAGGGACATATTGTCATTTCCTGGATGTTTAGTGGTGTTCTGAAAGAGGCAGTTCTTGCTAAAATAAGCTCAATTTCCGTGTCACATCCACTAAACTTCAACATTTTTTTTTGTGGCGTGTAATATTCTTGTTGCAAGATACAAGGGGTATACCTGACAAGACTGATTTTTCGATCTTGGATTAGGTCCACATTCTCCCCGACCAACAACGAAAACGTACAAGCCATACTTGAGAAAGGTTTACTGTTTCAATGACGCAATGTTAAAAGGCAATTTTCTTAGGCTGCGTTCAGAAGTGGTGCCCGATCACGGTGCCCGAGAACGATTCTTGATGGGCACTAATGTGAACGCACATTTTTTTCAAGTTCTCGCGCCAGAATTCGGGCATAGTGCCCTTGCCCGAGTACAAGGTCTCGACCTTGTACTCGGGCAATGAACTGGGCATTAACATATCGGGTACCCAATGTCTGAACACAGCCCCATTTTGTGCCGGTACCCGGGCACTAGTGCTAGGGCTCCAAATGTGAACACCGCCTTAGAAGAGAAAATTGAAATTGACAGCTCAATAATTCACGCTTCATAGTGTCACGCAAGCAGATCAAGCGAAAAAAAAAACTGCCACTGGAGTAGGATACGTTCGAGTACGTTCAGATAAACATTGCAGTCTTAACTAAATGAGTAAAATTTGGACCTACTCATTTTAAAATATAAAAGGTAGAATCAGCAAAATTCCTCATGCTAGTGATCCTGATCTTTGGCCAGGCGTGCTGACAGACTGCCGATTTATACTTTATATTTACACAGGTTTTTCACACGTTGCAAAGTCTAAATTATTTATTGTTCGATCAGTATTTGTCATGAAAACAGTTTTTGTGGGTTGCACAATCTGAAAGTAACACTAACAACTGAAATGCTCAGAAAGTAGATTTGCAACGGAAACCGAAGGTATCAATGAAACGCAACTTCATGGTACGGTAGTCACTAAATGTCTCGTGCAAACAAATTGACGCCAAGCAAAAATCTGCCGCAGTCTACCACCAATTTAATTAATTTGCCACGTCGGAAACAGAACCCAAGTCTTTTTTAAGTTAGCTTATCATAGGTACTTTTCGACACGCGATCAATTGTTTCTTATTGGCCAACTTAGTTGAAACTTCGATATGGTCTGCAGCAAATCTCAAAAATAAGCAAACTTCGAACAATTGTTACCGCAAAACTAAATACTATCCCAAAAACTTGAAAATATATCTGTGAACGTCTATCCTAAAACTGTATCGGCAGTATAGTTATTGGGTTTTTCTTCGCGTACCGACCAGCGTTTTGGGCAGTTGTTTTAAGGTACCACAGATCTATGAAAAAACAGCCGCCAGCTGTCTTCGAAAAAAAAAATCATAAAGTATTTACAACTAGGGAATATCTGCTTTCATGTCATCAATGAATTGTTCAAGGCCCTAACTATAATTTTACCGCAAACGAAAATTCACGAATAATTTTTTATTTACGCTCACAAGCCATGGAGATGACAAAATCTCGATTTTTTGAATGTCGAAATTTGATTCGATCCGGACTCAACCGTTTTTATTTAATTACTCTCAAAAAAATGAATATTGCAATAAACTAACCCTGTTTTGGTTACTTGGTACAAGGATCTATTAATGTAGAAGGTATGAGCGAAATCGATTGTGTGCGCGATTTTGAAGATCATATATCTGATGTTTACTGACACCGACCCTTAATCCCTTAAGACATTCAAAGCTAGCCTTATTGACTTATTGTTTTATATCATAGCATATAGGTAGCGTTTTAACACTAGAGAAAGTTTTTTTTTCTCTTTTTTGATCACTATTACTGGTTTTGCTTATTTCAGATAAATTCAAATGTGGTAAATATCTCGTCGCAAAACTTGGCAAGTGTAAAGAAGACAAATGTCCAATATTTTTTTGACAGCAAAATTGACAACAGCAGTATCAAATTATGAAGTCTCATTTAATGACGTCATGTACCAACCTTGATTAAAAGTTTTTAAATTTTTTCTTTATTTTACTTCTTTAGAAAGAGCATAACAAGAGTAGTCAATAGCTGAACACCGTATGTCAAGATCTCAAAAATCAAAGGAGATGTGGCATTTTAAATTTTCGGGAATGCTCAGCCCACCTTGACAAATATTTTCAAATTGAAGGTGTGTTTTCCTGTTAGCAATCCCACTTCTGTTGCGTCATTAGAAGTGACTTCATCAATTATTCAAACAACAAAAACTTGTTTAAGAAGTCAAAATTAAAAATTCTAAAAAGATACGACTTTTAGCAGCACTAAGTATTCTATATTACCAGATTCTCGGAGTTCCTCAAAGAAAACTGAAAGAAAAATCAAGGGGGCTGATTCTGGAGGAACAGTGTGTTTCCGAGGGGGAAACTAGTGATTCTTTAGGTTGCTACTACTCAAGAAATATCTGCCATAGCGAGGAACGGTTTTCAGCTCAATAGATCCCTAGTCATGCTCTTTTAAATGATGTATTTAGAGGATTGAAATTAGAAAATTTGTATTAAATGTGACCTCACAATATGAAATTTTGACAATATTTTAATCAAGACAACGATCCATGGCAGTACACAAAGTTTGGTATAAAAATATACAAAGAGCGCAAACTTGCCCTAAATGACCGATTTTGGGGCCGTTTGGCCCAGGCGTATTAAATATATAAAACCGTTCTATCGTTCACAATAGTAAGGCATACGTACCGCGTGTAGGACGTTCTTTTTAGATCACGTTTCTTTTAATATAAAAGTGCTTGCTTCGAATTTATATTAGCTTCGGTGCTTGTGTAAACTTAACAGTACTGTATACTTGGTCCATACTGAGAAGCACAAGGACAGATAGACCGAGAGGGGAGAGCAAATATTTGAATAACTAACTAGTGAAAAGGGCCCAACAAAATCGGAGAAATCCCGAAATTAAGCACGTTCGCAGCCAAAACAATTATTTCGAAACGAAACGGCGAGTTCCTCCTGATTTGAATTCATCAGTGACTCAACAAAAACATCCCTTCTGCAACTAACATTTCCAGCACTAACCTCCGCTACGCTTTAGGGCACGTTCTTTTGGGATATTCCGGAATCAATAAGAATATATTTAGTGATAAACCCCTTCGGGCGGCTGGTATGTCGGCTGATAATGTCCGCGGCTGAGAGATGAATACTTGGCCGAGAAGCAAAGCTTCGATGGCAAATATGAAATTTTGAGGACAATCTCTCAGCCAAGGACATCATCTCCAACGCGTGCTCATGGAATAATTGTTAAAGAAGATATTATTAAAGAAAAAATACTAATATATAAAGAGTGTATCGAATGGTTATGGCAAGCAAAGGTCCTCTTCAAATTAAGTAAGTTATGACCACGTGTAATAGTCAGCTAAATTGCATTGGAATGTAGATTGAACACGGTTTCCGTGTAAAGTATGCACTTCGTTAGCGATTTTTTTCAAAATTGACCACTGAGTTCAACCCAGTGTGGATCGCTATTTTTTTTTTCACGTTTTTTTAAATTTATTTTTTAGTTATTTTATTTTTTAGTAAATTAATGACCCCTCAATGAGCAAACTTATCGGTTAGTTTCATGTAAATTTGGTTGAACTTACCCACATCAATGTTACTCGTGGTTTTTCTTGATATTTGCTTTTACATCATTTTCGGTTTAGGGATAGAGTTGCCTTCAATGTCAAGCGGTGACCTTTTCTTGTGCGAAAGTGGTGATGAGATAAGATCGCTTGGAGACAGTTGTAAAATTCCTCCTGATTGTGGCGATCGATCAGACGAGAACAACTGTGATCAGTGTAAGTTATTTTGATTGGAACTATGTATGTTACAAGAGAGGAAAAAAAGAAACAGGCTACCTTTTAAAGAGAGCGGAACCAGGAGCCCACGCTTTGGATATTTTTCTCGCGCCTTTGTAATGCATGTGAGTTGTCACTAATAGTTAGACATTAACAGTTTATTATTAATTATGCGTTTGCTTCTGATTGGCTTTTGAGAACTAATTCGCGGTAAGGGCTTGTCTAAAAATAAACTTACTTGTGAAAACGCCGTTTCACAGACGCTGTATGGAAGTTGCGCGCTCCGGGTGATGGGCTTCTGGGCGAACTAGAAACTAACTTAAGCAGATTGATGGTAGATAGGTAAACGATACATGTTGTTTTCCTACGCTTTGAATAATGAGGCGATTAATTGAAATATTCACGAAACATTTGTCAAATAGAGCTAAACTGCGTTTGTCTTGAATTTGGTAAGGTGGCTTCTATAGTTTTCTGACCGCGCGCGAACTGACTTCGAAAAGGCTCTACGCGAAAGTCGCGCGCGAGATCACGCAGTAATAAGCCGACAAACATGGCGTCCACATTTACAAAATTTGTCGCAAAACTTGGCTGAATCCCCTTTGGTTTCAAATTTTTTTATTGACCGAATAGAAGGCCCTACCCTTCTGCACTTGATTCAAGGAGGAAAGTAAAGGTATGTAGATGTTCCAAACAAAGAAAATGATTTGGTCGATTATTACCACGTGTATGTGCAGTCTTTGGTGTTATTTGTGGAGTAGGTTGTTTGTGGAGCAGTCACAAATTGCCAATATACAAGGGAAGAGGATTCAGCTAAATCTGGAATGAGCCAGGATGGGGTTACTCCCCAATAAGCTAAGTCTTGTAACGAACTCGCGTAGTACGAATATCCAATTCGGAAATACTAAACAAGAAAACACGACAAAAATACAAAGTCGAACTTTAGCAACCATTACTGCTCATTTACAAGATGCTAGCCGTCCGCAGGGTAAGAATTCCTTCTTATAAATTTTCCCCGCTTACACTGGGGTTGTTGGCATGGCAATAGTCCTTAATACACTCATATGAACGAAGAAGAAACCTTAGGTGTGTCGCTAATCTTCACTGCGAATGTCAGGAGCTTAAAACTAAAGGAAAAACAAATAGTGCATTATTAGTTCTTCATCCTTCTTCAGGTGAAGATACTGTAATACTGTAGGGAGCCACCTTAAGGCAATCCCTAACGCTACAACTGTTGGATGTATCAGGAGACGTTCGACCTTCTTATCACAGAAATAGACATACTTTTTTTCACGGCAGAGGAATATTTTTTAGCTCTCTTCTCCGCTCTCTCTCAGTCTTTTCATTTTGATTTGACACTTTTTGCATTAAATGTATTTTTTGTGTCTATTTTCGGCCACAAGAACGATCACAGGGAGCTAACTTTTATCGTCACGGTGTCCCACTCATGGGATATTTTTACTTATGTTAACAGACTTCTGTGCTCCAGAAAAATCAGACGGTCTTCTTTGGACAAGGATACCAGTGAACGGAGAAATTATGAAGCAATATTCCTTAATTAACTCCAACTGGACAGGTGACAGCCTATTTAGTTTGCTTTATGTATATGCAGTAGGACTAAATGCTGTCCAATTTGGAAAAAAATTGGATGAAAAATTCCGAGGACAGCGAAAATTTGGCTGTCAGAGGAATTTTTTTAATCCTATTATTTCCACATTGGACAAGCATGAAGTCCTCCTACTTATAAATTATATAGATTAAACAATTATTGGATGAGGTTTAGCGTGATATCATGAATTATCAAAACCTCGTGTCTGTGTTATCTGCCGAAGCCGAAGGCTGAGGCAGATACCACAGACACGAGGTTTTGATAATTCATGATACCATGCAAAAACCGAATTCAATAATTGTTTTATCATACATTTTTCACATAATTCATCCTCAGAAACAGAAGCGAAGCGTTCAGCCATTTTGTTTCTGAGGAGAAAACTCCAAGAGGCTTAGTAACCAGGCAGACGTTGAACTTGACATGATAAAAACAATATCTGCAGCAGATATTGCATTTATCATGTCAAGTTCACAAGCTATTGTGAATTGATTGAATGCTTTCGACCAATCAGATTTTTCATAGTGAGTCTGATGTGTCAGTTGTTGAGCATTGCTTAGTCATAGAGCATATTACACGGTGGCAAGAAGATATGAATTTTTTTCTCTTGGCAACTATATCTTGTTTTCGCCACGAGAACATGAAAGTCATATCTTCGAGCTAAATGGAAATGCTTTTTTTAATTATATAAACGTGCTGATGACGCCGCTTTGGACGTTTTTCCGAAGATCTCAGACCACTTTCTGAAGATTTCCGACGATTGTCCAAAATTGTTTTTAAGGCAAGACGAACGTTTCCGATCATTTTCCGAACATTTTATGAAGATTACCGAAGATTGCCGAAGATTGCCGAAGACGACCGATGAAGATTCGAAGATGTTTCGATCATACGCCAACAAATTTAAGTGTAGTTGAAGGGACAAGAGAGAAATATTATCAAACATGATATCTTAACCGTCCTTTTTTTCTAAATTGGACAGTTCGCCTATTTTTAAAGAAAAATCCTATCTGAAACTATCCAAATTAATCCTTAATTGGACAGTTTTAAAAATTAAATAATAATAGCTATGCTGACAATACTGGATTAACTGACTGCTATATAATTAGTTTTAGATCTAGGCAAGTTGTCTGACCGATTAGAACAAAAGACACTTACAACACAAAAAAACGCACAATACCGGCAACTAGCTCATACGAAGCCGAGTAAAATAATAAAAAATCAACTTGGAAAAAAAATGAATAAACACTGTGTTTTTATCGACACATAGACTACGTCCACATTAAAGTGCTCCTAACCCCAAAATATTTTTTCGGCTGAGATGAAACTTTGCAACATTCACATAAAGAATTTGATAATATTATCAATATCTGGTATTTTTAAGGGTTTTAAAAACTGGCAGGAAGTAGCTGAAATTTGTTATCAATTGGTTCACGACCGAGCTAGCAGGGGCCTGGCTCTACTCTTGATTTGACGTCACAGACTCATTT
>Ga0126343_10001245_pt1 | contig 11630 bp, 9 predicted proteins | sample Cyp2metagenome_FD_92531 | JGI IMG/M metagenome (GOLD analysis project Ga0126343, IMG submission 92531) | Coral microbial communities from Lord Howe Island, Old Settlement Bay, Australia - Cyphastrea 2 metagenome | ecosystem: Host-associated > Invertebrates > Cnidaria > Coral ... | reverse complement strand
TTAAAATAAAGCGCTTTAAAGGTCAACTTCAGCAAATTAAAATCCCTTCTTTCTTCCACAGGAAGCCAATTTAGCTTTAAAATGTCTCCAATATTGTTAACATATCTGCCATAAACAAAACTTACGGCAGCAAACTCAATTTTTTGAAGGTGCTTCATTAGGTATTGTGGCAAAGGTGAAAAGACGGAGTCACAATAGTTGAGTCTTGATAGCACAAGTAATTCTACAAGTCTCTTTCTTAGATTGAAGTGTTGATTTATCACTTTTCAGTAAAGCTAAATAATTACCCAGAACACCAGCAAAGTTTTTAAAAGCAGTTTTTTTTAAACTAGTAATAACCAAAGGTTAGGAAGTGCGAGCGAGGACGATGCATTTTGCTATCGAGTTAACACTGAAAAAGGTGTACATATTTAAGTTGTAATCGGTGGAGCATTGAGATTGATGGTTCCGTGTCTCTTTTATAACATCGAATTGATTTGGAAGAATGACCACGCATTTTTATTGGCAAAGGTCGGGTTATCAATAGTGTTTTGTTTATATTTTAGCTTATTTTAAATCGTAGCGAGCACATTAGGTAATCGTGTCTGATTTATCACTTTCTAGTAAAGCTAAATAATTACCCAGAACACCAGCAAAGTTTTTAAAAGCTAACTTTTTAAATAAGAAGAATAAGATGTGCCCTAGACCAGCACTCTTGACATTGATGTCATCGAAAACATTAACATACAGCAATATAAAATTGGTTGCCTCTTATCAAAGTTCTTCAGTCACATATTGATTTTGCATGGATACCGTACTGTTTGAGTTTAACCTACACAGAATATTCACCCAAATACGATGAAAATTTAAACTGATTATTTTGTTTAGACTTGGATGAAATCAACGATGTGTTCTTGAATTTAAATTTCAAATCAAAGCGAATACAAGGACCACTCAAAGAACATCTTGTTTGTGGACATATCTGAGATTAAAATGTGATTATATTGCTTGTCATATTTGAGAACACTCAAGCCAAGCCTAGAATTGAATAAATCTCAGTTCCTGCTGACAACATCAGTTTCTTACATTTTCTTAATTAAGGTCTGCCCTGCTAAAAGGAGTGCCCTTTGAACTTTTGCAGCTTTTATCAGAACAGCATAAGAATGTACAGAAAAAAAGGCACAAATGCCTTCTGCAATGAAAGGCTGTTGTTTGCTCTGAATTTGCATTTTTGTAGACTCCTGCAACCTGAATACATTTTAGCACACATCAAGCATGAAGTCAAAAACAACAAAGCACAAATAACTATGGAAGGCTGATCATTTGTGGCAATATGAGTGTTACATGGTATTCTTGTATATTTTAACCCCTAGAAGTGGATCTCTTTCGCTAATTTTATTGCGTATTGCTGCGGTTTTTCGCATGATGAAGTACAATATTTTTAGAGCACCACATGAGTCACTCAAGCATGCATGTCAAGGCCAAATATTTTGAGGTTTTGTGATACAGAGTTTGTAGTTTTATCATGATAATTGGTTCATTAGTTAAAATTTGTTATAATTTTAATATAATAGTTTTTAAAGATAAAAAAACAAACTCAAATTACAAGCTTTCGCAGTATATCACGTGTACTTTTTCAGAGTGACAGATAAAGCTCTCACAACATGATTGATCACTGCAGTCATTATGCACAAATTAAAGAGTTAGAAAATTTAAGCATGGAAAAATTCAGGCTCTAACAGGATTCAAACCAATGACTTGGGCAGTACCGTACCAGTGCAGTGCTCTATCGATTGCCGTAAATGCCACAACTGCTCAAGTTATGTGTATAGCTGTGATAGTCATGTCTTCGTATCGTTCTCCACAGTTCAAATATATGATCTAGTTTCATGAATGCAGTTGGGTGATAAATATTCTTTGTTGTTTTTCTCTTGCAGCTTGCTGGTAAGACAGTTGACAGAGCCAGTTAACTGGATGAAAACAATTGAAAACATATTCAAAGGAAGGACAATGAATAGCAAAATCTACGAAGTGGGACCTGGAAGACAGTTGAGAGCTATGATTCACCGCATTGACAGAACACTGCTAGATAATTTCACAAACCTTGAGACATGACACAACGTGCTTCAAAACTCAGGATGGTTCAGTTTTAAATTTGCACTTTTCGTGACCTTGTGCCATACAGGAGAGAAGTTATACATGCATCACTTTGGGCCTTTGGAGGATTATCGGTACATCAAGCTTCGACAAAAATTAAGAACAGGACGTCAAGCTTTGGTGCATGTAGATTACCTTTACTTGAACGCAAGATGAAGTGGACATCTATATCGAGTTCTAGATGAAGATACGCTGTATCAAGGTTGTAGAGAGCAAGGCAGTTATAGAATTTTCTATGGCATTATCAATTCAAGAGGAGAACCAGTGTCAAGACTAGAGAAAAAGCTGATTCTTATTTGCCAGAATTATCTTCATTACCACCACTTTGTGAGAACCTCAAAAAGAAAATACTGTACAACAATTATTATTTGTGGCACCCAATTGTTATGGAGATTTCACTTGACTCTGAAGAAATTACATGTAAATTGAACTCTACCTCAATAATACAGACAAATCCAGGGTTTGTATTGCCAGGGTTAACCAAATGAAAGAATGGATTTGAGGTTTATTCAAGTGCAAATCACATTTTGCTTATCAGTGACAGCTCCAGAATAAACTTTTGAAAAGAGGGAATTGAGAAACGTCCCAGTGCAAGCATGTGGACAGTAGTTCATAAATCTGAGGGATTATATTTTGAAATGTAAGAACAAAGTTTGCATCTGTTACTAGCCATTGTGAGCCAGTTCCTCTTGGAGGGAATGAAGTTGTGATATGAAAGGTCAGAAATCGATCCTCACAGTTTGTGAAAACAGGCAGAACAGCCTTTTCATTAACAGGTTCAAGGGTATAGTCATTTTAGCCCCAGTGGATGTGTCGTCCAACTCATCATGTATGGAAGATGCTCTTCTGTTGTTGTGCTGGGTATAGGATCAAGCAGTCCCAGTTTAAACCCTGGGAAGACACTTACTCGGGTCTCTTTCCACCCAGGATTATCAATGGGTACAGGGGAATTGTAAGGACAGTCCATTGCCTACATTAGACTAGGGAGAAAGAAAACTCATGAAAACTTGGCGCTTCTTAAACTGGCACATTTTTCTGAATTTGCCACGACAATCTTGTATCAAAATTTTACATGTAAGTGTTTTTGAAATCGAAGACTTCGATAAAATTATAAGGGCCCATCCTTCATTCCCCAAAACTATATGTCATCAATTCCAAATTGTAAGAGCCAACGGTGAGTTTAACTCACTTCTTAGCAGTTATTTCCTGGTCAAGACCATGTTTCAGATTATGTATAGTCAATGAAGCACTGTAAATTTATACTTTGACCTTGTTGCAAACCGGAGATAAGCTTTCAAAGGTTTCACGACTGTCGAAGGGGAGCAATGGGTATGCAAGGATTGAATGCGACAATTATTGTTTATCAGGACAGCTATCTATGCCTAATGATGCATACCCCACAAAAAGTGCTCTAGAAGTGTCTTGAAAATTGCATGTAACAGTAACTCTGATTTGCTGTTTACTGTTGCCCCTAAAAACTTCCTTATTTTGTTCACAGTGGAAACTTCCCAGAACAAGTACTCCAATCGTCAGCAAATGTAAAACATCACACAAGCTAAAAAGTCAATTTCAATAAATTTTATTTTTCAATAAATTAGTTTGAAACATTCCTGGCTATCATACCTAACATTTAACTGTCCTTGTTTTGAACAGTATTATTGTGGCACAATTATATTAATTAAGCCTTGCAATTCATCACATCCAAGTTTGAACATTTCTGTAGAGCAATATATAGTACTGAATAAGCTTGCAATTCTAGAAAAGACTTACATGACACTGATTTCTGGGACACAGAGAAGAACTAGAGTGATGAAAAAATGTTTGATGTTATTTCAGAAGTAGAAGGAAAAGCCTACAGGCTGAATAAATAATAAATTGTTTCAAACTTGGACATCATGAATTACAGAGATAACTTTCAGCATCTGCTCTGCTATATATTAAAAATACACTTCAACAATCTTTGAGAATTAATTTAGTATGAAATCATCTTAACGTGAACTATGAATTAGAACCTATTACAAGAACATATGATGAGCAATTTTTTTCAAAAAATTAAATTGGTGTCACTTGCTATATGTCGGCAAAACTGATCTTATCTAGTTCTTTTCTATCTCAAATATAATTTTTGATTTCTTCAAGAATCAACCAAGTTGAAAGTTTCTTATTTGCGATCCATTCGTTCCTCAACGCCGAACTACAGATTTTTCATTCTAAGACGTACTGATCAGAGAACGACTTGTTAACAAAACCATTAAGCTACTGCCGTCTTTTTTTTGCCAAGTTAAAAATAGAGAACAATCAACCCTCAATTTTCTTGGCCATCAATTTAATTTTTTCTGGGCCATTGATTTTCAACTTCAATACCAACGCGAACAAATATTATAATTCAAAATTAACTTCACACACTAGCTATTGCATAATATTGGCGTAACTAATATATCTACTGAACGGAACATTCCCGCTGCAATTCGGACATTCAGTTTAATTATCTCGCATAAAGTGTGACATTTCTGTGAAAGAATTAATTTAACAGTTGAGTTTCTTTTCCAACTGAACCAAAACAGTCGTAGCTTGGAATCACCAAGAAAATAGTTAAATTTCTCATTTACATCTTTAAGCAAAATATTATACCTGGTATTAGAAAGTCCTAGAGGAACATATTGAACGCTAAGAATATACATCTCATTAATATATCTTTAAGTTGATCTTTTGACTATGTCCTACGAAGCGAATTATTAGATCGTACATGGACACACTAAATAATGTTCTTGAATAAAAATAACACATCTCTTTGGATTTTATTAGGCTGGGAAATAACGACTTGAGGTCGTTTGAAAGCTACTCTAGCTCTGTTTGACAGTGTAAAGACTTCTACTAAAATCTAACTACAGTCTATCACTACAAATTGAAGTCCCAGCGCGCGCAAATTCGTCTAAAATTATACAACAAGCAGTTTTCGACGCGTCAACCAAATTATGATTAGTTGATATTCGTTTTCGTCAGCAATTATGCGTTGCTTTTGGCAACGTTTTTTCAATCTACTGTAAATAATTTTGTGAACATGACTTCTTTTTGTTCAAAAATAATGACACTTCCCCAGGGAAAACTTGTGTTCCGAAATCTACGAGAAAGGTAACTTATTTTTTTTTCACAAAAACAGAGCAATGTTTAGTGTTTTTCCTGTATCAAAAAAGCAGCTGTGATGTTTAGGAAACGAAAAAGAACGTTTTCACCCGCTGAAAGGCCAAAAGGAAAATTGCAATTCCTGCACTGAAAATTTACGTAACACAACAACAATTTCAAGAACTCGCTTTAACATGTCGAGCAGTGTTAACAATACCATCGCTTAACAAAACAGGGCTTAAGCAAATTCCAAAAGCTTTCCGCTGTTTAGCAGAAAAATGAATGGTAAATGAAGCTGCATTGAGGCCCTTCACACCTTTTCTTTTTCACTACATTCGTCGGCCTGTTTAAGCTCAGCTTCGAAAATTAAATTATCTCTCACTCTTCTACTTTTAGCTGCCAAGGGAAAGCCTAAGACAAACAGTTAACTCTTTTGGCTGTTTCTTTCCCAAGAAACGCATTAAATAATCAAACAAAACAGTAGCATTTAAATAGAATATAAGCTTACAAGTTGCAAAAAAAAAAATATCGGAACGAACTCGATCTTCAACAATTGTGCATCAACTCGAGCAACATTCTCATAAATGGATCAAATAAATAGTTTCCACAAACGCGTTCAAGGCTCAAATATTATTCTCGAAAAGAGCCACCTTTTTTTAAATTGATTTATCATCAAGCATATTCGCTTGATAAATTTGAACTGAATTAGCAGTGAACGAACGAAGACGTGTGTAGCGCGTGAAACAAACGCGTCAGCTGCTGAGCGTACTAACAAACGTTGAAACTTGACTTGGAGAAAAGTCCAATTCTTTGCAGATTGTAAGCGATAAATCAACTCTGGAAATCAAAGACAACTTGCTGTAGCGAACGAACCACAAAAGTTCTTCCGAAAAAGGAAAAGGTCGAATTGCAAAAATACATCATTTCTGAAGGCATGCAAATCTTGTTGACACCATATTCCTACATGATAAATTTAGAAAATGCAACTTTGATTTAAGCTTACTCGTTGAATTTAACCAGTGTAATTTATCTCAGGGTCTAAGAGTCCTGTATTAAGAAATCTCCTTCACACGAGAGTGGAAACACAACTACACGACGTCTCCGTTTCTTAATAGTTTTTAGAACACTTGTATGCGATTGTTGCCAAAATCTACAACAATTATTGACCCCTCGTTGCTTACGCAGATACCTGAGGGACGATCAAGCTGACCAGGAGCATTACCGTGCGTTCCAAACTTACAGAGAAAGTTCCCGTTAGGCTGGAAGATCTGAATTCGATGGTTCTTTGAATCGGCAACAATGATGTTCCCCTCCTGGTCCACAGCGACTCCTTGGGGGCGTAGGAACTCGGTGTTCTTGCTTCCCTCCACTCCCAGAAACCATGCGTGCTGAAAATCGGCCCTGATCACGAGCAAGCGATGGTTGTTGAAGTCGGTGACGATCATATGGCCCTCATGATTAAACGCAACGCCACGAGGAGAGTCAAACTCTTTCCAGTGGATGCCTTCAAAGCCGAACTTGCCAAGAAACTTGCCCTCGCGGTTGAAGAGCTGGACACGGTGGTTGCGTGTGTCCGAAACTAGAATGTTTCCCTCGTTGCTGCAAGCCACGTCCCAGGGATAACTAAATTGGCCGTTCTTGCACCCTTTCTCGCCGAATTTCAGAATGAAAGTTCCATCGGCGTTGAAGACTTGAATACGATGGTTGTCCTTATCGGCAACGATAATTCGCCCATCATTGTCACAAGTTACCCCTGCCGGCCGATCGAACTGTCCATTTCTGGAGCCTGCAGATCCGAACTTGAGACGAAAATTCCCGTAGCAATCGAAGACTTGAATACGGTTATTGCTGCGATCGGCCACAATAATATTGCCATCTTTATCACAGCAAACGCCCCACGGGCGACAAAGTTCACCGTCCGCTTCGCCTTCTGAGCCAAAAAAACGAGCCACTGGCCCCACGCCAGAGTAATTGCGACCCTTAATAACAGCGACTTTGAACGGGGAGTCAGTGATGTGGCGACCGCGAATTGTCACTGAGACAACATGTTCTCCAGTCACTTGAGGGCGGTAAGAGACTGTGTAAGTTCCATTTTGCCGATCGCTAACCTCAGCTCGGTAGAAGATCCCATCGGGACCTTGCACTAACACGCGTAAGGGGTCACCACCGATGCAGCGGTTTTCGCCTTGATGGTCTTTGGCTTGCACTATAAACATTGCGACTTTGCCTCGAATACCGCGTCTTAATCCATCACCAGTGGCACAGGAATAGGGAGCAAAAGCGCTGCTACTAACAATCCCCAGAGAACTAATAGCAGTTTGTAATGCCTGATCGGGAGGAGTGAATAATATGCCGTCATCTTCGTGGGGTTGTAGCAGGCCTCGTTTGGCCCTCAGTTCGTTTAGAGTTTCTGATAAACGGCTCTTAATAACGAGCAATTCTGGGTCCGTGCTCAGTTCTGCCGATCTCTCTGATGACTCGCAAACGCTCGCCACTTTACCTAGGCTAGTCTTAAGTTCATCAATTTGTAAATGAAGCGATTTACCTTTAATTTGGCGCACTTTCTCCACGCGTCGTAAGAGCTCACGTTCTCGCTCCTCCAGGGCAGCCATGTGTCTTCGTACCGTTTGCCGGATTTCGTTTGAAACCGTCTGTGCCCTGTATTCCACTTGCTCGGCTATCGCTTGCGAAGAGCTGATGGATTCTTCCAGTTTACAAATCTCCAGTTTGGCATCAGTGATCAACTTTCCCACGATCACCTTGGTGGATTCGACGGCTTCGCGAAGGTACTGGAAACTATGGCCTCGATGTTCATGGAAAGTGCATTCGCTACACACAGGAGTGAAGCAAGTCTCACAATACAGCCGTAAAAATTCAGTTTCATGTTTTCCGCAACGAATCAAGTCATCAGAAGCAGTTTTATCGGCCATCGTTGCCAGAGGCGAGACTGAAGTTACTGGTGAAGTCGTTAGTGTGCCAGTGGCGCTCGTTGTTTTGCTTTGCATCATTGCGGCTTCTTCAATAAAGGAAATGATTCGGTGATCCTTGGTGATTCGTACTCGTTGGTGAGCACGTACACAGTTATCACATAGATATTCACTACAGTCCTTACAGTGTGCCGTAACCATTGATCCCTCACTGCAATTGCTACAATCGCGGATCACTGCTCGGATCAAGCTACTTGTTTCGATGTTTCCCTGGCTCGGCACTAACACATCGAGAATATTATGGCTGAATATGTTCGTTGGTAAACCGTCGATCCCGGCCTCCGAAAGTGGAACGTTCAACCGACACTTTGGACATTTCAAGCGGCCGCCTTCTACCGCTAACGTAAGACAGTTCTTACAAAAAGTATGTAAACACGGGAGAACTTTTGGATCATCGATGCCGTTATGACATGCACATTGTGGACAAGGCATCTTGTTCAGCCCAGCTAACTTATCCAAGCCTTCGGCCATTTTAGCGTTGCAGAATAATCGCATTGAACCTGAGAAACTGGGCGCAAGCCACAGTAATGTACTGTGTTCTTGGCGATCTATGCGATGGAATGAGTTTCGTTGTGCGAGCACATGTGATCGACTCTCTATGATTCACTACTGTGTGATCATTCGCTGCGTCACTTGGGTCCACACGGCTCCTTTGAGCTGCGAGCCGCTTTTGTTTCGTTTTCAAAACCGCCAATCACAGAGCGTTTTTTCTGATGAGAAGGCGTGGCGCGAAAAGGAACTCACATGGCCATTTCATTCTAACGCTACTTATGTCAATCAAACTCCCAGTTAACATGAACACTGGCCAATCAGGAGTGCGTATTTACGAAGCCTGCCGGCTGTAAATTACTCAGAACACAAGCATGTTACATCCAATTTTATGTAATTTCAAACAAAAGAGAGAGGTCCGTAACAACAGAACGTGACATGCATTGCGATCAACTTCAATCGCGGAGGAGTCAACACGGCCTACTCAATCTAGGAAGTGTCAACCTCCACGGCTTTTCAACTTCTATGTTTTTTTTTTATGAAAATCCGCCTTTATGCAATGTAGGGGCAGAGGGCTGTATTTCAACAGGGAAACTAATTACATCTGACATCCATGATTCGTCAAGCATGTCGTGTCACACAAATCCAATCACCAACACATTCGCCAATTAGTCAGAGGAAAGAGATCAAATGCACTGTAGTTGTTACATGCTCTAGATTCTGGCAAGAAGCCATGCGATTCTCGATCGCTTCCGATCTAAACATTTCTGCGGTTTCCTGTTGTTATGGGCCAATGATTGTAGCGAAGACGTTTTTTTACGTCCACCACTGCCGTGTGAGTTTTTTATTCCTTTGCATAGAAATGCAAATGTTCGGCGTTTTGTCACCTCTTGGATACACACAGGGGACAAAAAGGCGCTACCTTGACATTTTACATGTTCCATTGATGCTCTCAAGGTCATCGGGACGCCATCATGTTGTTCGCACATAAAATGCATTTTGACCGTGTTTACATCTCACATTTGTGACCTTTTCATATCGACTTTCAATCACTTTTTTTCAACGATCGCTGCTCGAACGTATTAAAAAAGCCACACAGGTAGATAACAGGTAAACATATATGATAACAGAACTATCCTTGTAATCACTTTACCTCTCTAAAAGAGATTCACTCTTTTATCCAATGAAATGCGCTCGATCAACAATTACTGCATTATGGCATTGTTCTCCACGTGTTGTGTGTATTTTAAAAGCTCTTTCGGCAGTGCTCGGATATTCAGCAGATACTGAACACCGGAAGTTACGACGTGACGTTCCAAAATCACGTCGATCATTGAGGTTATTAGATTTGGGAAACTTTTGCGATAAGACCCATTTTTAGCTTTTCACTCCAAAAGCAAAGCGTTGGCTAATTTGTAAGAAGAAAGCACTCTTCTAAGAGCAGTTATCTTTGATATTGTAATCAGAATATCATAAAGTGTGCCGATATCAACTGGTGTTTTGGCGGAAATGCTTTCGTCGCGTTTTGTGTCAGTCTTTCAGGGGATTTCTACACTTCTAACCGCATTGCTGGAAAAACTAAAAAAATCACACCCAAACACAGCTTGCGCTAAAAAAAAAAGGTCAGTTTTTTATCCGCGGCATTGCGGATCTTAACCTTCATATCTTGCCTTCTAATGTGTTATGCCAAATTGATAACAATGTTCCAATGTGGCCGTGGACCATTCAAAGGGGTCAGAGTGAAGTCCTCTGCTCTCCATGCCAGGTATGTTCTCAGTATTCACAAAACCTTCTTCTCCTGTCGCCTTTCGTGCGTAAATTGTTTAGAAAATAAACAATTTTTCGAATCTACACGCCATAACGCTATTTGTTTTTCTTTTCTAGATAAAACAAATAAAACTAGATAACTGTAGGGCCTGTAGGAAAATCGGCTTATGTTAATGACTACAAGTGAAACGATAAGCTCGCTGTTGTCATGTTATGGTCGTTGTGCAACTTGTGCCAGATCCTTCGGCCAAAGTAAACTGTGATCAACGTGACTGATGAGAAAAATTTCCGGAAATTTCGACTGACATACCTTCGCGCGAAAAAAAGGGAAGAAAAGTTGCAACCGTGCTTGTCTCGGAAAGAAATGTAACAAGAGATTTTGTACAGTGACAATTCCGTCCGATAATATAAACATAACCTAAATTTCAGCGAGCGATCAATTCTTATATAGGATCTGCTCAGCGCAGCTCTTAATTGTTACGCTTTTTTTTACGATTAAAGCTGCCAATTAAAATGACAGGAAATCCAGTTTTCACGTAGTGAAGTAAGATAAAAGGAAAGAGACATGCAACAAGGTTACGTTATTGACCTGTGGAACTTCAATTAAACCTTACATTCCATGGCACCGCCTGGTTTTCTTTTAAAAAAGTTAAACTATACTTATGGGTTGAGGGAGTATTCTTGGTTGGACTTTATCCCCGAAAACTTTGAAACTATTATAAACATCTGCAGCGGTAAGTTAATTTTCATTTCTTTGAAAGGTTTTTATTGGGTTCAGAGAGAAGTCGATTTTCATCTAACGCTATTTACTATAAAGTGGAAAAGAGGAAAAAATAACAAGTTTAAAGCGAGTCAATCAATGAGAATAACAATGCCAAAACGTAACATGACTTAACTTGACAGAACAGATTCAGAAATTCAAATGCAGGTCAAACACCGATTGAGACAAGTAGGTCTTTCGTGGACGTATGATAATTGTCCTCGTATTGTTTGTTTTGATTTATGGCCAAAACGAAGAAAGAACAATACAAAGCCGCAAAACCCTTTGTTCAAATAATCATCGCCCTTTGTTTTCGCGAGTGTTATATTTTGTTTTCTCACGCCTATTTCCGCCAGGCCGAAGAAACC
>Ga0126343_10001244_pt1:0-10000 | contig 11636 bp, 2 predicted proteins | sample Cyp2metagenome_FD_92531 | JGI IMG/M metagenome (GOLD analysis project Ga0126343, IMG submission 92531) | Coral microbial communities from Lord Howe Island, Old Settlement Bay, Australia - Cyphastrea 2 metagenome | ecosystem: Host-associated > Invertebrates > Cnidaria > Coral ... | reverse complement strand
GCAGTCAAGGAACGAATTTCGTCCTCCGAAAGAGGATAGGTAGCACGTGTTAACGAAGCAAACGACAACTCGACACCTTTCTCTAAACGTCTCTCACCAAGTTTGCTTTTTTCAAAATCCAGGCCATCGCTAGAGCTGTCTTTGGGCAAAACCCAGATATAAAGTTCATTTCTGTCGATTGCCAGAAAAATTGCAGTTGATGACATGTGAGGAAATATATCTACCTCTCCAGCTAACTCAGATTGAGCTGTTCCATTACTGGACTTCAAACGATCTTTCAAAGCCGGAGCACGTCCTTTCTCGGCAGCGTAAAGAGCTTCATCAAACATGCGTTTTTTTACCAGAATTCTCCACTCTGCAATGTTCACAGGGTTGTATTCGTTTTGCAAATTAATTAGCCAACCATCATTTGACGGACAACGGCTTCGTAATTCCTCAAACTGTTTTAAACTGGACCGGTAACAATCCAAGGCTTCATCAAATTCATTCAGCGATTCATAGCTGCAACCTAATTCATACCATGCTTTTCCTTCTTCCACACTGTCCCCAACTTCTTTGGCTAAATCTAAAGACAGCTTTTGCGATTTTATGGCCTCCTTGAACTGACCCTGGTTAAAGTAAATTCTACCAAGGTTTCGTTGTGCAACTCCTTCACCTGCTTTGTCGCCTCTAATCCTGGCAATACTTAGATCAAGGCAATAACGTAGAATACCTTTTTCGTGAGCACCGGTGTGACTACAAATGTTGCTAAGATAACTTTCTGCTCTTCCTATTTCGGCTCTGTCCCCTGTTTCTTCGGCAATATTACGAAATGAGATATACCATACATGGGCACTATCAAAATCATCCTTTTTGTAGTAAGTATTGCCAAGATTTTCACAAGCTCTCCCCTCTTCTGCCTTGTCGTTCATTTTTCTGGCAATTGTCAGTTGCACGTCAAAATAATTTTTGGCATCCTTAAGATTTTCAAGACTAAGAAGGTCTTTACCGAGTCTGCCACATGCACGCCCTATTTCAGCCTCGTTTCCCTTGTCTTTAACACTTTTCAAATATTGACAGTGGGTCTTAAATGCTTCGTCGAACTCGCCAAGGTTGTAATGCCGATCACCAGCATTGTAAGATACTTTTTCTTGTTCTGTCACCTCTTGAACACCATCAAGAAGATTGAAGTTATAGAAACCTCTAGTCTGTTTACATAGAAAGAGATGTATTCAGTTAACGTTAAGTTTGTCTTCGATATTAATAACATCTAAATACACTATGGGAGAGGGAATTTATCGTCGTAAAATCTTAGTTTCAGCTGCAGACGTTCTTTTTAAGAACCAGTTTCTGGGAAATATAGGCAAGCTTAGAAATAATGGATAAACACCGAATTTACTTATGTCTAAGCAGTTATGAATTAACAATTTACATTTTTTCGTATCGAAGCTGCACCACAAGTTTAGAAAAGAAAAAACGACTTGGAAAAACGTCTTCAAAACGCGCTGAGAGACGCATCAGTTGAAGACGAGTTTGACCATATAATACCAGCTTATACCTACAAACTTTATCCAGTTCTGAGACGGATAAGTCGTCTCAGATGTTACATTGGTTAATTCGTCTCCGTTGTATAAACTTGGTCCTTGACTGACAGATTGAGCGACTGACTTATCACTTGATTGATTACTCTTACCTTTGCTAGTTCCTTTCCTTCCTTCACCGGTTGAGCGGCAGCTATCCCTCTTGATCCTGACATTTGACTTGTTACGTTTCTCTATGAACTGTGGGCTAAGAAAATATAAAATCCATTTTTGAAACTTTAAAACTGCGCAAAAATGTCATGTTTGTCGCACAAAATTAACGAGTTCACCACATTTGGCCGGGACCAGTGCATTTTTTGAAGTGTATGTGATAGATGTTTTGATCTACACGGGATCCTGGTATAGAAATCGAAAAAAGAAATAGTTATCGTTGTTTCTTCATCGTGTTTTAATTTCACTTCGGCTGGGTTAGAAAGCACGCGGGGAGGAGGCCTGATGTCTAGTCAGGCGTCAAAACGAAAGCCTTGGTGGAAATATCGTTCCAAAAAAAAAGGAAACAAAATTTACTTGTCATATACACTTTAAGGCCTGCAACAAATGTTGGCGAGGGGGTGGGTATGTTGACCCGGGGTAAAGACTCTGGCTTACGTCTCACCTCCATGTGCATTGATGGATGGTCTTCATTGCATGCACAAGTCTTATGAAAATGGATAGTTACTACCGAGAACAGTACCGAGTTTTTAATTTGTCTTTGTTCACTCAAGGACGGATTTAGAGGGGGGTAGGATGGATTGGGTGGCTAGCCACCCCTCCCCATCCCGTTTGGAGAAGCAAAACAAAAGCAAGTTCAAAAGGTCGTGAATATTATGGCAGAAAGAAAGGCAGCTCTCTGAGCAGGTAACTCATTGTAATTTCTACTTTGTGGTATGTTGGTATTTCTAGAGAAACGGTTTTCCAATTCCCAAACTGCAACATTTTGGGGAACATGACCCATTGATTCTGCAACCCCTTGAAATGGTCCCCCCACCTAAAATGTTCTGGATCCGCCCTGTAAAAGTAGACGGAACCTTAATACATTTGGAATGCCGTTTTTATACTAGAGGACGCATTATCCGTCAAGAAGGATAATGCGTCCTCGCCGTTTTCATATTATTTGTAGTTCGTCTGGTTATTCGTCTCTAGTACAGAGACGGGCACAAGACGTATTATGCGTCTAGACGAACTGTACGTCGAAATTCGTCTTGAACGACACACTAGGAGAGAGAGTTCGTCTAGACGCATAATACATCTCATGCCGCCCATCTTTATAGTAGAGACGAATAATCTGACAAAACTACAAATGTTTGCCCAAGTTCGTCCAGACAGATAATGCGTCTTTACTATATTAACTGATGATAACTGGCCGGCTTGCCTTCGCTGGCGTCACGCATAGCCCATTGCAAAAACATGAGAGGACAGGGACGAGTTTCTTATATTGATTAGATTGTAAATCTAACTATTTCAGCTCATATGTTATCGAATGAAAAGCTACCCAGTCAAGTTTGAGATTTTTCAGCGAAACATTTTCCAAATAGGAGCCTTGCAAAAGTTTCAAAATTCCATACAAACCCTTCAAATTTTGTCGCCTGTCCACCCAATCCATACAAACTCTCTATTTTAATTAAGGACAGGTGACATTTGAAGAGCTATCATTTTGCCATTTTCCTCCTCTAAAAACTTCTGTTCGTGCTGAAGACCCTCAAATTTAGTTGATCTTTCATTTGAATGTCTTAAGCCCCAACGCAACATATCGCAACATTGTTGGGCGCAACATGTTGTGTGCGTTTAGCCACCGTGTTGCGATGTGTTGCGACATGTTGGGTGTTTTTGGCTCATGTTTGAAAATGGTCAATTTTGAGCCAACAACAACCAACACGTCGCAACATTTCTCAACAGGGTGGCCAAACGCACGCACCATGTTGTGTCCAATAAAGTTGTGATATGTTGCGATCGTTTTGCCGGGGCCTTAATTTTTCAAACACCTGGAAAACAACCATTCTCTTTCCCAGTCCTCTCACGTGTTTGCAATGGGCTATACTAAGTCAGTTAACTTAGGAGATGTAAGGATATCTTTAAGAAAGGGCAAATTGATTACTCAGTTTCAATTCCCGACTTTAACTTTCGTCACAGTTCCCAATAACTGAACTGTGAATTTCATTCATAATAGTTTACGGGATTAGTAGTCTCTTCCCCACTTGTTCGAACTATAATAATAAGCTCTCGTATGCAACTTTTTTATTATTTGATTTCTGTTTTCTAAACTTGCTGTTTCTAATTTCCCCTTGTTCGAACCATCTAGCACGAAAACGGATAATTGAGCCTCTTACGATGTAATAATACTCTTTTTGAAAGTGACGAATGATCATCGCAGCAAATTTTTCACTTTAAGCAATTGGAAAGAAGCCTGAAAATAATCAGGGCTTCAACGGGATTCGAACCCGTGACCTCCGCGATACCGGTATGATGCTCTACCAACAGAGCTATGAAGCCACACATTGGGAGCGAGGTCTATTAATTGAGTTCATATCTCTCCGTGAGGAGTGAAATGATGTGAAGTATATAGGAAATAATTCATATGTAATCTGCGGCTGTAGATGAAAGTGAAGAATGATCATCGCAGTAGAATTTACTGCGATGATCATTCTTCTTCATCTACAACCGCAGCTCACATATGAATTATTTCATATATACTTCACATCAATACTCTTTTTCATACTCAGTCTTGGCCGATTCGAGATTGGCAAGATTTTAATTGTGTTGGTGATTCTGCTATTTTCTCTTCTGGCATGTGGTTAAGATAAACTTTCCTCGCGATTTTTTTTTTATTTCATCCAGCCTCAATTAATTCTCAAATCAGCACAGCAATTAGCCACTTTGGATAGTTTCCACGTGAACGCTGAAAACAAATGGCGTCATCCTGGAGACCTTTATTGGACTTCCAAAAAGATGGCCGGGCCACGCTGCTGATCATCTAGACTGATTCAAAGTTATGTGGCATTTGATTATTTCTTCCCCAACTAACTGCTACAACTCATTCTAGCTGCGTGTAGTATAAGCCGGACAAAACAAGAGAACGTGTTTCACACGACCAAAATGGCCACTCGTTTATTGCACGTGGTCCTAGCATGCATTGGGGCACAACTGTTACGTGACAATCCTACACTACGCTACACTAGCTATCACTCGTTAAAAACACTGAAAAGGCAGCCAGTCACGGTTCATCCCGGACGTTTATGGGATTTTATTTGTCTTCGTCAATCTTGGTCTCCGCTACCTGAAAGACAGAACACAGAATGATTTTGAAGAAACAAGACTTCGGCTAGTACTTACTGCAGAGCCTTGTTGTGGGTAGAATTTACTCATATGGGCAATACAAAACTGTATTTCGTTTTCGCAGGTGCCCAAGTTTCATTCCGAACTCTCAGAAATTTGTTTAGAGAACGTCTTTTGCTTTCACGTTTCACCTCTTATCGGAGCAACATAGCATAGGGAAATAGTAATATTGGTAATAATTCTTTGGCCTTTGCAGACATATTAAACAAATTTACTAACATACATTACATGACAGATCATCACAGTTCGGAATGAAACTTGGGCACCTGCGAAAATGAAGCCCGAAAAGTATAAAACAATTCATGTTCAAGCGGAGCAAAGCAGCTTAGTAGTACTACTTATGAGCTCGAGATTTCTATCGCATGACAGTTGACGTGGGCGCTGCCCGAGTAAACCATCGCGTGATAGAAATCGAAAGCGAATAGTCTAGTCTTTCAAAACCTAATCTCATGGAATCCTCCTCACAGACACGCCAAGAACCGGCCGTCATTTTCTTGACAAGGGCACACTGGTGCGCTAGTGAGCATAGCGTAGCTGATCAGAGAACAGAATTCATAATAAAACGCTAGCAGATTTATAGTAATAAGCCATTAGAAATGATCCTTCGAGTAGCCATATCTTTCTCCTGCAGTTCAAACATGTGATATTTGATATAATCACTTAGTTGCCTTCAAATACTAACAAGAGCTACATTAACAATAGCTCTCTCCTCCGGCAAAGGTGGCACCTTAAGATCGTAAGATTAAGTAAAAGTTGCTCTAAGGTAAGCTATAAAACCATTTCTACTCACAATGTAGGGCTTGTCAGGAAATGTTAGCGTAACGTCATCACCGATAAGTACAAAGGGAGCCCAATGTCTAACATCGCTAAACCTCTCTGATTCCCTGAGGCATCTCATGGCCTGGTTTAAAGCTTCACTTGAACTCTCTCCTTTTACCAGATGCTCGTAGAAACTTTTCATGAACTCAAAAGTGGCCTCGTCTTCAACCGCCCACAATGTCACCAGAACCGAACGAGCACCTGCAGCGAGAAAGGCTCGTGCAATGCCAACCACACCCTCAGCTCTAATCTCTCCTTGGCCAGAGTGGCAACAACTTAATACAACCAGTTGTGCCCGCACTTGAACATTTAATATCTCCGCCATTGTCAATAGATAGTCTTCTTCTTTTGGCGACTGGGATGAACTTGTCGTATTCGGAGCTAAAGCTACCTCGACAGATCTAGATTCTTCTTCTGGCACACATAATGACCATGGACATGTCGTATTCGGAGCCAAAGCTACTTCACGAGATTCTTTTGGCATCTGGGATGACCTTGTCGGATTCGGAGCCAAAGCTATCTCACCAGATTCAGATGAAGCGTGAGCAGCGATATGTACTAAAGCAGCAGATGTGATCCGATCAAGCACTTCCATTTTTGTTGCCATCTCTCCAATGACAGGTTGAATATTCAGTAATTGTCCGATCATTTCTACCTCACGTCTTGCAAATGGAAGCGGTGTGAAAAAGTATCGGCCTCCCCTATAGACTACTTTTTGCACGCATGGATCTCCCACAAGTAGCGCACCACTCTCGCTATGATCACCTTGTGTAATCAATTTCAAACTTGTTAGGGAGGGAATGACCCGGATTCTAAAAGATTCACATAAGAACTTAGAATCAGGACCAACAAATGCAGCAAAAGGGACCATACACAATGGACCCTCCGGGGCAACAACAAGCTCGCCACCTTGCAGGTGGTCTACTACAGGGCCAAAGATCACGTCGTACAAGGTGCGGAAAGGGTTTACTTCACCAATCATTGTCTCCTTTTGATCGAGCTTTTCAATGCCATGAGCCGTGGACTTGTCAGATTGGTATAAGGCTTCATCATCATGCGGTGGGCTCAAATCTGACAAAAATGAATTGCCAATCTCCGTTTCCTTCTGATTAAACTCGTCATGATCCGTGGATTTATCAGATTCATTTGAGTCTTCGTCATCTAAAGAGCTCCCATCTAACTGCAATGAATTGTGAAATCCTCGCAACGGTACAATAACTGAACAACGGCGATAAGCGTTCGCTATCAACGTGTGAAGGAAGTCTGCCGCATTTAAGGTAGGATGGACCGTTCTTTGTTCAAATCGAACATCTTGGCCTGGCTTCAGCAGCCAAACATTGAGAGTGTCCGTGTCTATCCCCAAAACAACGGTGTCGGCTGAAATGTCGCTGTACATATTTGAAATCGTTCCATCTTGGTCACTTAAGAAAGGTTGTATTTTTTCAGTCTCATAACGGGACTCAATAAAGTCTCTAAGAGCTTGTGCACGGCCTTGTTCAGCAGCCAAAAGAGCTTCCGAATACAAGTGAAGCTTTAATAAAACTCTACATAAATCAGTGTAGACGTGTTTGTATTCATCAAACAAGTTTACATTCCACTCGTCGTTGAAGGTACTAGCTCGTGCGTTTCCACAGTGACGAGGTCTTGCGTCATTCAACAGTTCTGCACATGATTTATAATGTATTCGGGCCTGCGTTAGGTATTCAGCTTCGGATTCCAGCGACTCCGCTGGGGATTCTCGGGCAAAATCCGCAAGGGATTCAAAATTACAAGCAAGGTCATAATGCGCAATAGCTTCATCAACCTTCCTGGCCTCTTTTGTTGCGATGCTTAGCCGCAGCTCATGGTTCACCACGGCTTGTTTGAAATCACCAAGACTTCGATAGACACGCCCCAAATTTCCATACGCTTTTCCCACTTCAGCCTTTTCGTCTAGCCGCATGACGATCTCTAAGTTTTTTTGGTGATGCATCAGGGCCCTTTCCAAATCACCGAGCCTATGAAACGCAATTCCAAGATAGCCATACACATGACTTTCATCCCTCGGCTCAAGGCTAATTGCTAAAGATTTTTCGAAATACTCTACGGCTTTTCTAATATCACCGAGCTGAAGGTGAAAGAGATTAAGAGTGCCGACGCTTTCAAGTGCTTGTGCCTCCAGAGATCTGTCACCCTGTTCTCTAGCAAATATACACTGCAGTCCGTAGTTTTCTTCGGCCTCTTTGAACTTGCCAACCTTCCCGAAAACGTTTCCAAGTTTACCATACACATCTGCTTCTCCAACCCTGTCTCCCACTTCTCGACAAATACGTAGATACCGTTTGTAATAGTCTACTGCTTTCTCAAAGTTTCTTGTCTGGCTATATATATCACCAAGCTCGAGACACTGACGTCCGACAGAACTTCTTTCTTCTACTTTTTTGGCAATATCAAGTTTTAAATCAAGAGACCTAGTCGAACTTGCCTGTAGTATAACAAAGTGAAATCAAGTGTTAGTTTGCAACTTTGCATCCTCTGGCACACGTGGGACTACATTATGGTTCTGTCTGCGATGAAGCCCACACAGCAAAATGTTATATTTTAGAGTGATAATCACAATTCCATATTGAAAATGGGGTCACCATATGGCACGGCTATTTAGATCATGAGTAAAACATGAACTGCGCTCGGTCCCAGGCTGTGCGGTAAATTACTTTATAATAATTATCCAGAGGTTTTCTGGTGGATCGAGATGAGGAAAATCACAAAACGGGAATAAAATATTAATTCCCACACATTTTTTATCATATGCGGTGGGAAACCTAAATCACAGTTCATGTCTTCTACCACATAAATTGGTTGATCAAAGCAGAATTGATTTAATTTTGAGATGTCCAATATGACGTTGCCATGCCGTTTGTTCTCGGTTGATTTTTTCACTTCAGTTATATAACACATAATACGCATTAAAACGTTTTGGAGAGAGACACTCAGAAACAATGTCTCCCTGTGACCCAAACTCTGGTTCTAGAAGTTACCATGAGTAATATCAAGGCGCTGTAGTCACTTTAGTCATGAGCCTATGGCTCGGGTGATCGCGCGAGCACTCCCTGAGATTGACGTTAATTTTATACATTTTTTTTCTAGCACATTATCATATATTCTGTGGACACAAGTGTTTTTCTGGAAAGTACTAACTAGTTAAAACTAACTGTTCCCTTCGTACCACGTGGTACATAACTCCGACAAAGCGGGTCGCAAGCCAGCACCCTTTTGGAAGAAGGAAAAGGGTTGGGCTGTGGTTGATCTTCTTCTCCCGTAAAAACAAATAGAATAACAGAAACCGTTACTATACTGGAAAATACACCACTGGTAAAATTAAAAAAAAAATTACCTCCGGGATCTTAGTAGCGTATTTTTCGTACTTTCACTAGCAAGGACATCGATGGCGTCATTTCGCGCCACTGCATTGTACGGCTGCCAAACTTTGCCGAGCGCCAGTTAAGGCGGGGGTAAATATGAATTTAAGTGAAATTTTAGGAAGTTTAAAGAGAGATTAAAAAGGAAAAAAAAGGTTATGGAACACCAACAGACAGTTGCCCGACCCCACAATGGCACCCCAGGTTGGTGGGCAACTGTTTGGTGTGTATCTACCAATTTTTAATTTCAAATTCTAATTTCAAATCAACACCAAATCTTCAAAATTTCCTTTTTCCATAATTTTTATTAATCCTTTGAGAAAATCTTTTTATCTCCAAATGTACCTAAAAATCACCAAAAAATTTAAAAAACGGCCCAAAACTTAGATATGTGAGATGAGCATAGAGATTCTTGATTGCGTGAAACGTGAACGAGATATTTGCGCTAAAAGCGTAATACCCGGCCAAAATACGGCTTTCATGTTTACCCCCGCCTTAAAAGATGTCACGCGATGTATCATATAAGTAGGGTAAATTCACGGAAGCCGACATAAAATTGTTCACCAAGGAGCAAAGAAATGCCAAAAAGGTGAAATGAAGAAATAAGCTTTACGCGGCTTTAAACCATTCAAGGGGTTTCTTTAAAGTAAACCAAAGGAGAGATATCATTTCAAGATATTCCCGGCGACGAACTGCAGTTCGCATACGGTTTGTTTTCGAATCGCTTCTGAAGTTTTTGTCTCTTGGCAAAAACAATGTCTCACTCGTTCGCTGCGCTCACTCATAGGATATTGTTTTTGCCATTCGAACATAAAATTCATATGTTCTTTTCTATCACCTTCCACCACACCACCAACACTCTGCTTTTTACAACACTTTATTAATTCCCAT
>Ga0126343_10001242_pt1 | contig 11645 bp, 4 predicted proteins | sample Cyp2metagenome_FD_92531 | JGI IMG/M metagenome (GOLD analysis project Ga0126343, IMG submission 92531) | Coral microbial communities from Lord Howe Island, Old Settlement Bay, Australia - Cyphastrea 2 metagenome | ecosystem: Host-associated > Invertebrates > Cnidaria > Coral ... | reverse complement strand
GGATACGTGTGGACGGGCGAATACGATTTGAATACGCTACGTGTGGACGGAGAAATTTTTGAATCCGCAACGAAAAAGTTGCGGATTCGAAAATATCCGGATACGTGTGGACAGGGCCTTAAACAGACACGTACTGCGTGTAAGGTGAACCAACTCTGAGTCTTTGTCAGATTAATAAACTAACTGTATCTACACAGGTATAAATGAGTTTTGCATTCCAGCTTTCTTACGTATGCATCTCCATGAACTATTCATGCATGTGGTCTTAATTCGGTCTTATTTTTTATGTGACTATACCTCATCGTTTGCTTCTGTTTTAGGGTCTTCTGAAGTTGTAGGCAAGGGATGCTTCTCTTCACTGTGTTTAGATTGCATGTGTACAGCAATTTTCTTATACTACATAAGCATAAAGAAAAACATATCTGGTCAGTAGGCGACTGGTACGAGTATTACCTTATTGATGAACTTCTACTAGCTGAGACCTTGCACTGAAGAAATTGCCGATACAAGCACGTTTTTCAAATTATTAAAAACCCTATAGACGAGTCTTTTAATCGAGCCTTTTGTAATCGAGCCTTTTGTACGCGGCTCCTTAGCCAACACCATCTTATGAAATTCAATCCCACACCCAAGGTAATATGCATAACACTTTGAGATCATTCTAGCCATAATACAATAATACGGGTGCTGGGGTTTCCATCTTGATTGTGTTAAAACGTTTTTTAGCCTAGATTAAATTTATTTTGGGGTAGAACTCTCCCTTGCAGATGTCTCGCTGCTACACACATGAAGAAACCGAAGCCTGCAGCAAAACGTAATGAGGAAACATGAAAACAAACCGAGTAACTGCAATTGACGATGAAGTACAAATACACTAAATTGAAGAGTTATCCTATCTAACTGTAACGTTTTATCTTAAGTGATAGTGATAAATAGTTTTCGAACGATCAAGACCCACCTTAATCGCTGCGAATTTACAGTTGTCGCAGTGATAGTGATTTGTTGTTCGGGTTGCTCCCAGCCTGCATTCTTCGAATGGACATTTAAGATAACGCCGCGGCTGACGCTGTTCGTTGCTCATTGTCGTGAAGAGTATTCTGTGGAAACAGATGAATACACCTCTGAATTACAAATAACAGGGAAAGGAAGCTAGCACCTCTTTCTAATCATCCAGGTATGATACTAGCTCCAGATTTCTTCTTAACTCTCTTGGTTGGGACAATTTATCGGTTAGAAGGGCTAAACAAAAAGCTAATTTAATGTATAAGTGCATTAATAATCTCGCACCAGCTTATCTCTGTAATTTGTTCGTCCCAAGAACACCAAATTACGATTTTTGCAACTCAAAGAAAAAGTTATTGCTTCTCAAAACCAAGAACTGATTACCTCAAGCGTAGCTTCAGTTACAGTGGCACTATTCATACCATGTTGCAGTATGATACGGAAGTTAAGTAAGAAAACGTTCAATAACCAGCTTAGACACTTGAAATCCTTTACATAGTTCTTCAATGACTGTATGATGGCAATGGCATCTAGAGAGTAAATGGTCCCGGGGAACTCTCATATAAAAAAGACGGGGGCGCTCGTCGGAAATGCTAAAAAGAACCCTTAAGAGTTAAGAAGGTCCTGTTTTGTGGGCGTGGCTTGAATCTTTTTTCCACTTCTATGAGGTACCGATTCTAATACAAAACACTACCTCTGGTCATAACGTTTTCGTCTCAACACCCTAAAACACGAACGCCCCCGTCCTTTTTACATGGACCGTGGAATATGGCCCATCGTCACCACGAAGCTTTGACATTAATTTCGACCCTCTAAAACGCCTTCAGTTTTCAGTTTTTAAGTGTAGATACATTTTTCCTTTACAATTACCGTCGAATGAGCCGCTTCTAAGAGGGTAGTTCCATGTGAAAAGATGGTTTTATCATGAGTAAACTGAACCTAACTTAGAACTGTCGCGATCCATGTTATTGATTTCGCTTTTACGAGAGGTATCGCCTTTCTACTTGCGGGTCTTGGTTCATTATCAGTTATAACTGATTGCATCCTTTGCAGTGAGAGGATCTGAAACCTCTATTTTATTTCACATGAGAATGAATTTACGATGTAAATATTTTGGCCAGCTGGCGCCGAGGCTAAAATTTATTACCGAACTGGTTCCGGTTCGATTCCATCGATCGACTCGACACAGTAGTAAAATTTGCCGTTGCTTTATATCTATTTACAGACTTGAACAAAAAACAGAAGTGGTTTCCCAAAATCGTAGGAGTGCAAATACAAGCAGAGCGAACATACGAATTAAGTAAGAAACTACAATTACTCGACTTTCACACTTGAAGTGATCATTAGAATGATTATCATGAAACTGATGTGAAACTCGAGTAACTGTAGAGTCTATTTTATTTCGTATAAACATACTTTAATTGCCTATCGGGAAACTGACTAACAATGTTTATCTAGCTCCCTGCACTGTTCCAAATGACCCACACAAATGAATCACTGATCAAACCGTAAACTCCTAAATGTTCATTCTAGGCGTCGAGATTATAATGATCTTTGGCAACATGTAATAAACAAGTTGAGGAGTTATAAAATGTGAATTTTAATTGATTACAAACTTACCGGCGCAATGGTTTCTTTCAAACTTGTCGAAATCTATCTTCTGATACATCCTCTCAGAAAACCTTTAAAATTTTCGTTGATTCAGTAGAATCCTCCTTATCACCGATAATTCCAAGAACTCTAATTTCTTAGAATTTTCAGGGCATGCGCTTTAAACCTTTGCGTGTTCAGATCGCGTGACTCCGTGAAAACGACTGGGCTCTGGGTCATAATCACGCGATTGGTCACATGACCAAATGGCTTGACATTCACGCTTGAATTTGGCGGGAATGTTAAAACGAGTTAACGGATTTTCAGTTATCTCGATCTGAATTCAATTTTATAGCTCTTTTCTTTGCACAATTGTGTCAATATAGTGTGCAATTCACTTTTAAATCAACACTGGGGCTTAACGTGGCTGGTCTTTCAGAAAATAAACCCGTGACTATTGCCAACCGCAGTGAAGCTTCCATCATTCACTGCCATCACCACCAGGTAGGCACTGAAATAAGTCTCACGTTTTGCGGTTGTCTTTTTCAGATGAGTGCCCTTACTTTGCGGAAATATAAAAGCCGGAAGTTAGGATGGCTTTGTCGTGAGCCAATTGTGGACTAAATAAGGAGAGCGAGAGCGAAGCTGGCCGTTGAGACTGCAATTTTCATTTCGCGCTGCTCGACGTGCGATCTGTTGTGAAAAAGTGTTGTTTTAATATAAGCTTGACCAACTGCATTTTAGAAGCTTCATGACGATGTTAATGAGCTCTCTCTATCACTTTGCCTCTACTACTGTTTAGATTGTTGGGAATCAAGGCAGCTCTCAAGGTATTCAAGGTGGTACCATAAGCCACGCGGAGAATTGAAAGGTGAGTCAAACCCATTATGGCTTAGCTTTAGGCTTCAGTTAATACAAACGCGGTTTCCAATCGAAGGGGTTTCATGACCAGCTAGCCAATTTCCCGCCAGAGCGTTTTTAAATCGATGCGGTTTCGCCGTTTACTCGACCAATGAGACCGTATCGTTTTGAAAACGCTCCACTTTTGAAAGCGTTTTCAAAACAGCTCCCTGTGAACAGGCTCTTGGAGGAAGAAGCGCTGAGCGCTTGCTCCTCCAGGAGCCTGTTCGCAGGGTAACCCAGAGCCTAATTATAAGTTCTATATTCCGGGTATTGATCTGTATTCTAAAAAAAATCGATATTTACAATGCTGCAATCACGACCGGTCTTTTTTTCACCATTTGTCTGGCCATTTTTGTTCATAAATAGGGTCTGAGTTTTGGGTAGCAAGCCACACCCTCACCCAGTTTTTAGGGGTACTCCCTTGGGATTTTATGGGCAATTAAATTCTGTTTGGGGGGGGGGGGTGGGGGTGCCCTTCCACTTATATACATGTGTGTCTGTGAAAGGTCTTAGCTGTCTTGAATTTGGCAAACCATGTTTTCGCTGTTTTGGAATCTGTGACTGTCAAGCATTTTTTTCCCAGTCAAAAATTGATCAATCAGTATTACATTATTGATAAAATTAATTAACTGGTAATGATAGGTATTGGTCGATAAATTGATGATCAATAGATAGTTGCACAAAAGCCATTCATCGATTTCTAGGGATTGACACAATAGTCACACTCAGACCTCTCAACACAAAGCATATAATTATACATGTACCACATTGCACGCTATCGTACCAGACTGTACAATTGTTTATAGCCTGCCATAATTATTTTTGCAATGTTGATTGAAGTAGAACTCTCTGTAAAAGATGCCATCTTTGCCATTTCAAAGTAAATGGTGGTGATTGGTTCACTGCTTATAACAAAATGGGAGAACATGGAAATGCATGTGAGTAGCTCAAATGGCCACCTTTAAATAGTGGATCCTCTCTGCCCACCACACTAAAAAATCTCAGTGTTAGTGAAACCTGGACGAAACTAGATTAGACATTTTTGTTATCTCTGCCTCACGTGCCCATATTGCAACCAATCAATACCGATAGCTGTTATTGTAACAGTTGAGCCTGTGGTCAAATATTAGTTTGTTTAAAAGGGCATACAAACAAGGAAAACAGGTCAATACAAAGCAAAAGTGACCATTTCGCCTCGTTTGCACGTCGAACCGCTGATAAATCCATTGGAAATTGATGATAATCGATAAGTCACAGATTGATTATCTATATCATTTGATTAATTGATATTAATTAATAGGTATTGATTGCTATATATCAATTGTCATTTATCATTAATTTCGTCGACTGCATAGACATCACAGGCTGTTATCTGCATGACTTCACGTGTACCTCCTCATTAATATCTCCTTTTTTATGTCACATAGAAAAGTGAAAATGAATTTTGAAAAGTGCATTATGTTGTGCAGGATGATAAAATTTTTATAAGTCTCTCATTCATTAAATAATTCAATAACCCATGATATCTGCAGTGTTTTTACAGTCCTTAACATGTTTAACATCTGATTACAAAAATCAATCAGGCAGAAACTAAATTAAATTGTCTTTTGATGAGGGGTTTTGATTGTGACTACAGGTACATCCCATGTATCCTTGCTTTTAGTAACAGAAACAATATTTTTGCACCTCAGAAGTATAGACTTCAAAAAAACAAACAAACAATTATTACAAACTTACACTAAAACCATTGTTTTGAAAAGGAGAGATCCACCACCAGTGTCCCAAGGGTACAATTACTTGTAGTAGACTTATACTTTTGCTTTCAATTACCTAATAGCAACATTGAACAAGTATTAAAGACATTTATAATAATTAATTTTTACAGAGCAATAGTTTTCATTGTACAGTGTTTTTTTACAATTATGTTGATAATTATTGGAGGATTTTACCATACAGTATTCTCGCAGTATTCTATGTGCATCTACAATCTTTTAGTGGCCCAAGTCCCTTTCAGTTATATAAGCCCTAGAACATTTTTCTTCCTCAAAATTCCTACCTGAAAGATACATAGAGGATATTAGATGGTGGTGCGAAGAGACAAATTTTCTTTTGAGCAGTACAAAATAAAACCCTTTATTATATGGCACAGCAAATCCGAGCGTTCTTATTGGTTCTTTCTTGGTCGGGATTTTGCCATACGGACCGTTTCCGTGGAAACGGTCATAAGCTGAGTATTTTTTCGTTTTCGAAAGCCTGCAAATTCAAAACAAGAATGGCCTGAGTGCCATATAATAAACTACTTACTAACCTAGCTGGTTCGAGCCGTACTGGGGAATATTGGCCCTTGGTCGTTTTTGTACGGACCTCGCTGCGTTCGGTCCGTACTGCCACGACCTCGGGCCAATATTCCCCAGTACGGCCCTCGCGCTCGGTTAGTAAGAGGTTAGTATTTTATGAACAGTGAGTAAGTAAAATATTGTTTTTCAACCTCCAAAAATGAAATTCATATCTTCAAGCCAACAGTTATTTACTTTTTATTAACTTACCAGACAAATAAACTGTTTGTACAAGCAACTGTGAGAAAGTGAGAAATGAAGTCAAGGATGTGGAAATACACACCTTGGGTTCCAGATATAGTTTGAAATGAATTTTTTGACCGGCATATTTTCTATCAGAATTCTGGTGTCTATATAATAGGTTAAGGATATAACATGGTGGCACAGAGATAGGAATTTTATTTTCAAGTGGTACAGCTGCAAAATCAATGTTTTACGAATGAGTTCAGTGAGTGAGTACAATCTTGTTTTCAACACAAGAAAGTAAGTTACAGCACTGTAACATCTTGAAGACATATATCTTTACTTTTTTCCAATTCCTCATTTATTCAAAAAAGAATTAACCATGCAATTCATTAAGTTCTATTAAGTTTTACTACTATTGCTATATTTCGTTTTTGCTGTTATTTATTTATTTATTTATTTATACTTAATTTATTATTTAAACTTGTTTAAGAATTATTTGTCCTGTAATCTAATTAAGTGTGTAAAAAGTAAAATGTAAATGCCTCTTTTCTGACCTTATATCTATTTTCAATTAATAATTGGTGGTCACCCAACTAGTTTAGCTTTTTATTTATTTTGGGTGACCAGCAATTTATTTCTTGTTCAATTAGTTATTTAGTTAACGTTACAGTTCAAATAAACCTTGTTGTTGTTGTTGTCGTTGTTGTTGTATAGACAAACTGGCTGTTTGCACAAATGTCCCTTCAAAAGTGCAAAATGATGTGTAATATTAGCAAATGCACCATGCCACTCGGGTTCCTGCAGACACAGTCTATGTTCTATGAATTTTATGAAGTGTATATTTTCCAGTAAAACACTTATGTTTATATCATGAAAGCCTCTCCGTTAATAAGCCAATGCACCTGAAAATAAGCTCTGAGGGCTATTTATCAATGGGAATTTCAAAGTATCATAAACCCTAGGGTATTAATGTATTCATATAGGGTATTCAATTATTACATATAATTAATATGGTATTAATCATAAAAATTACCGAAGAACATGAAACTGAAAGCACATTTTCAAAGTACAAGGAAATTGTTTTTTTTTTACTTTTAGGCTCCCACAAGTAAATTAAATACTTTTGACAGTGACTTAAATTGTAAAACACGTAAGACTACTCTGCCTGATACCACAGTATTTTTGCTACAGATGATATATTTCGCTAAATTAAGTAAGCCCCCCTCCCTTTTAAGTCCCCCTCTCTATTATATGTAGGCACCCCCTCAAAAGTGCTTGAAAAAAATTAGCTCCACTTGGGGGGGGGATAATAGAGGATTTACAATTAGAGTATTTCGACTTCCCCTGGATGGGATGCTAGTCCTTTGCAGGGCTACCCCCAGCATTAAGTTTGCCAGTACCCATTTATACACCTGGGTGAGAAAGGCACTGTGAGAGTAAAGTGTCTTGCCCAAGGACACAACACATACAATGTCCCCTACCAAGGCTCAAATGCAAACTGCTCCATCTGGAGACGAGTGCACCAACCATGAGGCCACTGCGCTTCCTATTAATCATAAACCAATAACAAATAATTATTGATCATTAATTTCCTCACAACATTGTCAAAGTAGCTGTGGCTCCACAAGAAGATAGCCGAGTGGATTTGCAGACTACTTTGATAGTAACATAGTTCATGGTTGAACCCAGGGGTATCTATTCAGTAGTTTGTTAATAGCTGTTCATATATTTTGACTCTGAAGATGACTTCTGCTCGGGTTGTCAAGATGTCAGTCACAAACAACAGTTCTTTTCAGAACTACCCTCACCTTGGCAATCACACTACAGGAACTACTTTGACAGTGTTATGACAAAATTCATTGTCAACAACAAGACATACTCCATATGGATGCATGACAAAAAGGTTTTATTACAGTCCCTACAAAAGCCTGGGCCATTCTCTCTAATTGACCCTATTCTTAAATGGCTGGCATTGTGCTTTTGAAAGAAATTCTACAATTTTGACTGATATTTGCCAAAATTCAGGCTCCTCAGCAGATAGTACGTTACAAAAACTCTGCTATTCAATTGAAAGATGCCCAAAAGGGCTTTGTGTGTTTGCTTTGGTTGAAAAACTGGCAAAGCAACAGCAAAGAGAATTTACTTGTTAAAGATTTTCTTAGCAATGGGGTATTTCATTAAAAAGAATATGTTAACTTAATGTTGCTATAATTGTTTACATTATTGTACACGAGTTGCTTTCTAATTTCACAACATAACTGCAGGCAAGGAAGGAACTAAAACAGCCTCTATTCTCAACAATTTAATAATGTATCTAAGTTAATTGAACTTCAAGAAGTAGAAATAAGTAAAAATACAAAAACTGATTATACAAAACTACAAACTTTAAGACAAAAAAAATATGTTTCGGTATGTTTTGTACATTTTTTTTGCCCTATTGTTTTTTGCGCAAGGTTAGGATCAGGTGGAAAAAGTAGATCTCTGCAAGGGCTGTTGGAATCCACAAAGGAAAACTGGGGTTGCCATGCATTTTTCGAGATAATTAGCCTTGAATTTCATCAAAAATGCTGACATCAGCATTTTTCTGAAAAGAGAAGCAAAGGGTATTTCTCCAGATAATTCCATTAAATTTGCTTTTAAATACAGAAAAGCTAACATATTTATAAAGATCTTAAATCTTAATGGTAAATCAGGTAACACAAAAAAACATTTTTGGTATGTTTTTAAAAACAAATTTGTTGAAGCAGCAGTTTTAATGTCTCTGACAGCCTTCATTTGGTTCAGCTAAAATACAATCTAAACAGGTTTTGCTCACAACGAGAAACTAATGACGTGTTGAATAGGGTTGCCACTTCCATCTCATAACATTAAAAGTAGGGGTAGCCATGCATTTTTAAAAGTTATTGAGCGTTTTTGAAAACTTTTAAGGAACCTGTTACATTTTTTCCTATCACCTCCCCAGTAAGTAAAAAATTGTGTATCTTGCACTTGTTTTGCACGTGCACTACACCATCTAGAGATACATGTTTAAATTCGATTTCAGGACAATTTTCGACATATAACAGCCAGTTTTTCAGCTGAAAGACGTTAACAGTTCCTGCTTATTGATATACTGCTATTCTGGTGATCCTGGTTTAAGTACAGGTTCATTAAACTTGATTTGGTGACAGTAGGAAAATTTTGCTTCATATAGTAGGGTAGTTGATTGCATCAGTGTCAACCCCAGCGCGCGCTTAAACCATGTCTTGCGTGATGTGCAGAAAGTGTGCACACTGACAATAGTAGGCACCGTCCTTAAAGGAATGTACAAGGCTGTCAAAAATGTTTTATATGAGGACAAGGGTACTGGTACCAACCTAAAGCCTAAAAAGGAAGTGAGGGGCTGGGCAAGGGGTTTAGCAGGCAAAACTGCCAAAATACCAAATGAATTGTTTTGAATTTTCACAATGCGTGACGTCGGCATTGTTTCTGGGCAACATGTTCATGTGCATGAAAATATCGATTTGCCTTATGTTTTCGAGTTCTGAGTAGCCAATATGTTCAGAGAAGAACCTATGCGAATGTATTCAAGTTTAACAGAGAGAATGAATGTTTTGAGAGAGGCAAACTAAACTCCAGATGTTTCCCCTGGTTTCCGGCCGCCATGTTGGAGTCCCTCAGACGGGCTCCAACAATTGGCCCATGATTTTCTCATGGTTAGCATGGCTAGCGGTATTGCTCATGGGCGTGTGCGCACGACAACGACCGTGGCGGAGTTGCCCAACATGGCGGCCATATTCCAAAAAAGAGACATACAGCCTTGGTTTACCGTGTACATACTTTTGACATTAGACAACCACGTTATGCACCTGTCAAAACAAGGTATCTGCTGACCATATCGCGGGCTCAAGTTTACAGCTCATCAAGGTCACGTGTTTTTGTGAAGTTGACTGCTGACCAAGAGCTAGTTTTCCAATAATTATTGTATCACAGGCTCAGGTCCGGTTAACATGTTGAAAACAGGGCAGGATTGTTCTGAAGCCGGATTAAGGCTTAAAAGTTAACAGAATTATAGATTTTTCATCTAAACAAATGTTTTTTGCTGCTTTGTTTTGTGTATATGATGATTATTAAAACTCAAAAAAGAAGGCAGAAGAAAAAACTGACCACAAAGTTACAAAACTCAAATCAAAATTCTACACCTTTTCCTGGATTAGCTTAAGCTGGCTCTCAACAACCTGGCTTTTAGACTAGCCTAAATCTATAATTTACCAAGTCCTGGTTTACAGCGTAGATCTTTGATATTTGACATCCATGTTGTGCTCAATTGACACTATATTGTGGGCTCAAGTTTATAGTTCATTGAGGTCATGTGTTTTTTAAAGTTCACCTCTGACCAAGTACTCGTTTCCGATTGGATTGCAGGCTTGTGTCAGGTCAATTTGTTGTAATCAGGGCCAGTTTGTTCGAAAATTTGGCTAATGTTAACCCAGGATTAAAGGTTAACTGAAATATTTATCTTCTATACAAAAGTTGGTGTAGTTTGAGATAATTCAAAATCAAAAACAGAAGGTAAACAGAAAAATTTCACAGCAAAATTACAAAACACAAATCAAAATTCTCAATTCTCAATTCTCAAACTTCAAAACAATCAAAATTGGGTTAGCTTAACCGCGCTTTGAACAAAGCGACCTAAGAGTTCTGCTCTTAAGCTTGGTTAAATCTATATATTATTTAGTCTCTTAGTCGGCGCGTCGAGTATGTTTTGGACGGGTGGATGAGTCAGTGAGTCAGTCAGTGAGAGATGTATGTATTTCACACCAATCAGATTGGATCTACTATAAACAGCCAATCAAATTTCCTTTTTGTAAAGGTTAATGGTATGTGAGAAGATTTGATCCTGATTCTGTTCAGAACGGCCATTTTAATTCTTCTATAAAAGAGGAAGAAATATTCATATGTTGGGTTTACTTTGACATTTTCTGTCGGTTAGGCTTAGTTATGGACGAGATGAGACTTGAGGTTTGAAATAGTGCGTGAGCTAGTTGTATGCAAATGAAACGAGATATTTTGTTTTTAGTTACAAAGGTAACTTGATACTTTTGTTTTTCTCAAGGAGTAAATTCAATTAGAGGTTACGCATCGTCGCTTCTTGTTCTCAAGTTTGGAAATGTTTTAGAGGAGATGACAATATTTTGATTTGAACGAGTTCAAACGTTTACAATAGTAAGTGCAGCCGTGTAACAACATTGTTTTGTTCCTGTTCCTGTTGCATGCAAATATAGGGAGATATTTTTCTTTTTTAATTACAAAGAGTAATTTGACACTTTTTCACCAGGGATTAAATTCAATTAGTGCTGTCAAATCGTCACCACTTGTTCCCCCGAGATGTTTGCCATCCTACACACATAGATGATGAGGGTTTTGTAACCCGCCTCAACAACGACCCGTGACTCGCCGGCTCGCCACGGGTCGTTGTTGAGGTGGGTGTACAAAACCCTCATCATCTATGTGTGTAAGCCACACTATGGGGTTTGACTTTAAATGAAATTAAACAAGCCAGCCACCAATATATAAATGGGACGAGGGCGCTCAGGAATTGTAAATCAGTCGGAAAAAAAACAAACCAAAAGACACAAAGAGCATCGC
>Ga0126343_10001241_pt1 | contig 11648 bp, 6 predicted proteins | sample Cyp2metagenome_FD_92531 | JGI IMG/M metagenome (GOLD analysis project Ga0126343, IMG submission 92531) | Coral microbial communities from Lord Howe Island, Old Settlement Bay, Australia - Cyphastrea 2 metagenome | ecosystem: Host-associated > Invertebrates > Cnidaria > Coral ... | reverse complement strand
ATTGTAATTCCATCTGTAAACTGACGATGGCACAGGAGTTGCCGAAACATGTCTTTCACATTCAGAAGTCTTGTTCTCTTTATCAAGATTATCACTAAATTGCTGCTTCTGCGTCCTTTTGGACACATTAATATAAGTTATGAATTTTGTTTAGCGCGACAGAAGCACGGCTTCTGAATCGCTGCCGTGCTAGAGTCGTGTAGCACGGCAGAGCTTGTCAAACTTAATTACTTGCCGAACTTAATTCAAAAGTTTGATTCAGACGTCGTGCTTCTGCCGTGCTTTTGTCGAACTTAATTCTTGAATTTAGTTCGGCACGGCAGAAACACGACGTCTGAACTGGGCCTTACTGACTTCGTAACAATCGTTTGTGAAGTGTTTATTACAAAAGTAGACATTCTCAAGTTTAAAACGTGCATCCCGACGAAGCTGGTCCAACCACTATTTTGCCAACTTTTCGTTTCTAAACCACAATTAACGTTTTTCTGGATCTTTGTATATGCGATCGATCTTTAAAAACCAGGGACAGAACAAGACGGCATTTTCGCACAAGAAAGCAGACAAGAAAAGCCTGGAAACGTAAATTTAGCGGCAAGCTCTCAGTAATTTACTGAGAGCTTCCCGCTAAATTCAAGTTGGGCGACATGATGTCACGCTTGGCGGCCTAGCCCGGCCTGGCCGCAGAGCATTTGTTTCAAAATGGCGGCTGTCGATGCCAAATTTTGGGCTTCTTTGAAGACTAATCTCTTGGGATAGAATGCACTGTAGAAGCTGAAACTTCAGTAACTAAACTCAATTATGTTTACTTTTTATTGGAGTGACCTTCTCCTTTAAACTATGAAATGGTGCACTATTTCACAAGTGAACTCATACAGGTACAAGGAAATCCCTCTTGCTTAAATTTGTTTAGCGTTGTCTCCTTATTTCTGTGGGGAAGCCTTCTCTGAGCAAGAAGTCTGAATTATAATCAAAATATAATGTCCTGACAAGAAACTAATTCTTTGCGGCCAGTGCGAAGCGGGATCGCTCTTTCCGCCTACTTGAATGAATTTTTAAACCTAGCGACCATTCTCTAAGCCACACCGTCTAATCAGTGCCTCGAGAGTGATCGTGCTACCTCAAAAGATTTTACTTCAAGCGATATGAATATATTAGTTCTGCTAGGAAAGGACTTATGTGATGTGCCCGAAGTTTGCCAAAATCAAATACGTCTTTTCTTTAAAGTTTGGACTGTTCTTAATCATTGTTTGGTCGCTCTTTAGTCTTTGTTTGGTCGCTCGCTGCTAAAGACTGAGTTACCCGATTAATAAAGGAATTGCAAAGGAACGATTGAGAAATACTGATGATAACAAGATTACAACATTAATTGAACAACAACAAAAAAGGGCAGATTACAAAATTTGTATCTGAGGTATGACAAAGGGCTACAGTGCCAATGGAACTGTTTTCAGCATTTAATATGACGTATTCAACAGAAGTATCGAAACAAATAACTCTTATTTAACTGAATGTAATGATTATACCTACGTTTGCTACCCGGTAGAATTGCTTCGATCTCTGGAAAAAAAGCTGCAAGAAACGGATGAACGAAAAATGGATATTGAAGAAAGGTACCTTTTGTTATTGTAATGTAATGAAGGAATGGTTTAATTTGTTATTTTTACTTTTAAGGTTCTGAATTTCACCCGTAGGAATCTTTGACCAATTATGATGTCTGTATTGTTCTGATCTGAGCTGATCCAAGGACTTAAATGATAGTAGCTTACGGCTGCTATGCGCACGAGACGAAATATGCAAAAACAACAACGACAACAAGAACAAGATCAGATACATTTCTAATAACGGACCAAACAAGCCCCGATTTTACTGTATCTTTCTGTTTCAAAGCGTTGCTGATATATGGTAGGTCTCTTTCAGTTTTTCCCTTTCGATTCTCATTATTTTTGTTCATCTTCACCTCCACATCGCTGAACTGCCTTTGCGGATTAGATCAGCTAAAAAAGGACCACCAGACTACAGTTTCTAGTAAAGAACGAGAGATTGATCAACTGAAAAACAGGTGATAAAACTTTTGCAAGTGTAGTCTCTACTATAAAGGATCTTAACGCAAAATCAGAATCTAACAACGCGCGAAATCTCAAAAAAAATATAACCGATATAACAAATAATTTTATCAACTTTACGTTGTTAAAGGAAAATAACAAATTAACGTTCTTCCTGTTTTGCTTTGTTTCTTCTTATTCTTTTTTGCTTCCATGTTTTTTTTTTGTTGAAACGACGCTTTTCTTAAAAAAAATATTCGAAAAGTCTTATCTGCTTTATTCTTTTACAATTAATTAATACAATTTGCGTCTAGTCTGTCGCAAACTGTAGAATAGATCTGACAAATGTTAGAATGAAAAGAAAAGATGGTCACTCCTTATCTTGCATAGCAGTGGCATAAATAGATAATGTTCATCTTTGTCTTTATCATTGTAGGCTTGCCTCCCTTAGTGAAAAACGAGTGAAACAAGACCAGTCAAAAGTGGAAGACACGGTTAGCTTGAACAGACAGTCAAACGTAGAGGAGGACTTTGCCAAATTTATTGACGAAGCCAGGATCGATGTAATTGATAGAATCCAAACACTCTGTCAACCAAAAGAGAAAATTTTATTACCCTAGACTAGCATGTCTAATTATTGAGGTTCATTTTGTAATTTTCTCGCACTTTAGAAAGTCGTGTTTGCTCATTTTCGCTGTCAGGCCCTGTTATTCATAAGCGCGCGCGTGGCTTAAGGTGGCTCCTTACAGCTTCTTGACCGCCCGCGAACTGATTTCGAAGAACGCGCGATGGTGCGAGCTCTCCAAACTCTACGCGAAAGTCGCGCGCGACATCACGCAGTAAAATGCAGACAAACATGGCGTCCACATTTTCAAAATTTGTTTATCACAAAAGTTGCGTGAATCTACTTTGGTTTCGAAATGTTTACCGACCGAATAGAAGACGCTACCCTTCTGTACTTGATTTAAAAGAGAAAAGTACGAGTTATGTAGGAGTTTCAACCAAAGATACTGATTTGTCGATCGTCACGATCATCACACTGGGAACAACGAGGTAATATATTACTACACATATTTGCAGTGCTTGGCGTTGTTTCGGGAGCTGACACAAATAGTTAAGATACGAGGGAAGAGGATTCCGCTAAATCTGAGCCAGGATGTTACTCCCCAACAGGCTAAGTCGAGTAACGAGCTCGTGGATTACGAATATACACTTCGGAAGTACGAAACAACGAAACAACGAAACACAACAAAACAACAACGTCGATTTTTAGCAAACATTACAAGGTTCTAGCCGTCCGTAGGGTAAGAATTCCTTCTTCTAAATTTTCCTCTTCAAATCTGTGTGAGCTCAACACGATTCTCTCTCACTTGCACGCGCAAATGACGCCAGTGAGTCCTTGATACGCATGCGCGCGTCGTCGTCCCGAAATTGAGTGACGTCACAAATAAGCCAAAGAAAAAAACAGCGCTTATTTTTCTCGTGTTTCCTTCGGTGAAATTTTGGGAAAGTTTGCATACTTCGTGATATAGATGCTTGCTTCACAATGTAATTTTTTGAGAAAATTTTATCTACGGATTTCTCTTTTTTACTAAAAAAAAATAGGAAGGTTAAGGATTTTTACGAATCTATCAGATAAACTTTTCATTTTTTCAAATTAAAGTATTGTCGGAAATTATTTTCACAAGACTGCCAAGTTTACAAATATTTTACGGAGGCTAACCATGAAAAGAGAAGCAAATAGGTGGAAATAGCAAAAAATGGTGATCTTTACGATTGGTTGTTGCTATGGCAATAAGTTAAGTTCTTCATCTTACTTCAGAGGTAGATAACGTTAGTATTGTATGGAGACTCCTTAAGAACAGAAATAATTACATCTTCAGAAGTGTCTATTAATGTATGTACGTTGATGTATGCTATAACATACCAAACGTAAAGTCAATGTAGTTAAGATTTCTAAACCATGCGATGTCTATTTGTAATGTTCGTAACTGCTGTTTGTTTTCTTTTCCTTCTGAAATTTAAATGGCTGAAGGACAAGGGTATTTAACGGTTTTTAAAACCTACCCGTATGACCTTATCTCAAAATTTCAGAAAGTAGAATTGCTTCTGACATTCATGCGAAATATAATGGTTCGCAAACCAAAAGAGATGTGGGATTTTGTCGATAGGGTATTCCAAAAATAGCTCAAAATTCGTCGCATCGTCTTGTATTTAAATATTCAAGCTCTGAAGGCGATTTACTCCTATTAATCAAAGACAGCTGCTTAAAAGCTCCCACTGGAATTGGACTGGGTGTGCCTTTTACTTAAATGCCGTGTATCTAGTACGAGAAAGCAAGAGTAAATTAACATTATTTTACCAGTACTTTATGGTCTTTTTTGTCACTTTTTTATAGGCCCATGTTTTTGTTCTGGCGCGACTAGCACTGACACCCACCAGATGATTGTAAGGCGTGTTACTGAGTCTCAGCAAAAATGTAGCAAGCCTGAAAACAAGCAAAAAAAAGATTAAACTGATTCAAAACAGTTAGAGAAATATTTACTTTTGTAGGAGATTATATTCTGTCAAGTGTTTTGAATTGCATTCTATCTAGGTATTTAAAAAATATCGTTCTATCGTTTTATTTTCCTTTCCAGTCTGCCTACGAACGAATGAGAGGGGCAAGAAACGCCGCTGTTGAGTTTCTTAAGGAGATAGCTAGATGTGTGGTTAATTTAACTCCAGAACAAAGCCGTCAGTTCAGCCTCAATGACAAGGTAAAGGAGCAACAATGAACTACCCAATTGAGATGTTCACCCGATTTGACTGTACCGGTATACGTAGAGGCTTATTTTAATTTTCAAGCCCAAAATATAAAGATACTGAAGGAAAGTATCTAAATACCGGAGGGCCATATAAAAGCTTTACGCTGTAATTGGTTTGAATGTCTGCTGCCCACTCAACCAATGAGATACAAATCAAAACCAATGGCGATTTAGTCCTGCGTCATTCCCCGCGGTTGGCACTGGTCACATACTGTGGCTTCGAATTTTCATTGGTTCCTTCCGGTAGTTCTGTTTATTGTGACTGGCCCTCGCAACTACTTTGGTTTTAGATTTTCCACGTTCAAGTGAAGACTCCGTAAATGTTTCGACTTAATAACCTGCTATGTTGTTCTTACCAAACAGCAAGGATATCCTTACTTCACAGTACCCTTCACTATAAACGTGCGGCGCCAAGGATCTAACTACCCAGCGGACGTCCTTGATGCTCTAATGCTGAATTTCAAGGAGAGTGCACTCACCTGCAACCTTGATTGCTTTTTGAGCGTATGTTGTTATCTCTTGTGTTTAAACACTTCTTCTTAAGAGACCGGGCCAGTCTTGGAAATGAGGGTTGGCCGATTTTCCTAAAAATTCACACACGAAGTCCTTATGCACCTTAAAAATAATTTTATAGTGAGGCACTTGAACCATTAACACCTGACTTTTTTGAACATTTTTTTACGATTACCCAGAACTAGCCATGGGACCAATGCACCCCAAAAAGGTTTTTTTAATTATTATGGTTAGAATTCGTGGCGGCTGTTTTGGGACAAAGCTTGTCATGGGATTTAGGCTCTTAAAGCCTTGAGGGCTTATTTATGGGAGTGGGAGACGAGCCCCTAGGCTGTAAGAGGAATTTTACGATAGTTTTAACTTACTTGCAAAAGCGTAAATTTAAAAAATGATCTTTCAGGGCTTGGAGTAAGTGGGGCGCTTGGCAGATGGAAGACAGATATTTTCGGCTCCCACCAAGTGCGCACGTATTACGTGATTCAACAGTTGTTACGTACATAAAAGCGTGTATCCGACTGGCATGGAGAATGGTGACTCAAATCCCACCCATGCAGATGGAATACAAATCCGTTTATATGCAAAATTTTCACATCAAAATTGGCTATCACAGCAGCCCTGCTATGCATGCAAAGGTGATGGGACCCTCCGGCCAAGATCAAGGAGAGGAGATTGCTTGTTACCGGTGGCCTGGACTACTGGATGGAGAAGGAAGACTGATTCGAGCTGGCGAGGTTTTGTGCAAGATAAAAGATAAACGTTAAGATAGAAAAGCAATATATATGTTAAATTGCACGCATTTAAGGATATTCCTCACATTTGCATTGCCCATCCCTACTGCGCATAATTTATGCCGTCATTAGCCCGCGCTCATGCACACGCGGATTGAAAACATGGTGGATTTGCCTTGATAGTGAGCTCAGTCTGTTGAAATATGGCTCTAGCTCACCAACGAGCACGGGGACCCCATCTTTTTCCATTCATTTTAATCAACTAATCAAAGGCTTTGTGTGAGAAAAGACTGATCTAATTTCTATTGCTGAAAATTGAAAATAGCGGATACACTGTGGTCTTTTCTTTTTTGCAATTTGGCAACCATGTCAAGAAATTTGGTTTAAATTTTCAATCAACGATGTAGCTTTCTGTCTGAATCAAACTTAAAATGTTTATTTGTGTCCGACACAATGTATTAGCTCTAGTTTAATGCGTGTTCTTATGAGTCTGGGCTCACAAAGATTTTACAATTACTGAGAATGTGTTCTTATAACAAGCATTAAATAATGTCAAAATGGGGCATTTTCAATGCCTCACTGCTCCATAATGAGCATGGGCACCCCCCTTTTTTGTTTCAAAATTGAAGTTCCCATATGATAAATATTCAGTGGGAAAAGTTTAAACAAAAATCTATTGTCACTTTTATTTCAGAGAAATTACCTAGAGTAGGCTGTGTTCCTGAAAATATGTTCAATTATCGTGAGGAGTTTCACAGTGATTTCCTTCGTTTCGACATGCTCCGAGTAAAATATAATAGCTAAACTCTCGCATATAAACAAAAACCAAGCTGTGGCTGATCAGGGCCTTATAACAATAAAGCCTGCATTATAATGTTTTGTGGGTTACGATAACTTCAGAATTTCTCGCGCGCTCAATGGCTAATTTTTATTTTCAATACGCGGACAGACGCACGAATTTATAATTTTTGCGATGCGTCAACGAGTGAGAGGGGGCAAATTGACAATTTGTTATTGTAACAAACAAATTAAAGTCAGTTTTTAACGCGTCTTTCTTGTTATTGACAATGAATTTTGTCATAACATTGTCAAAGTAGTATATAGTCTGCGGATCCATTCGGGACATTCCACTATTGCGTCATAGATTCACGGCTATTTTGACAATGTTATGACGCAATTCATGATCTGTAACAGCACAGGCGCATGAAAAACTGACATCAATTTATTGAAAGGACGCTTCACAATATAGCCGGAGTGAAACCTGTATTTAGCGGACCCATATTAACCGGACACCCTCTATTAGTTGACACCAGTTTAAGTCCCAAAATAATCCTCCTACATTTACTGTAAAATAAACCTGCATTCAGCGGACACCTCTGTTAAGCGGACGCGGACACTACTATTGAGCCCTTTTGCTGTACAAAATCTTCAATAAGCGGACACTTCAAGGGCTTTTTACCTCTGGAAGCTTAACTCAGACTCCTTTAACATTGTTTAGCGATGTCGTTTTAGAGCATGACAGGACGGAAAACGCGTGCACTGTAAGTACCCCCCATACAAAGCCTTAGGAAATTTTCCTAAGGCTTTGTATGGGGGGTACTTACAGTGCACGCACTTTCCAGGCTGGTGCATTGACTGTGTCTGGACATTGCGCTATGTGCAGTCTTTGATCTTACGCTGTGTTACAGTGAGTTATAAAAGGGTTAATAGTTAGCTACTATTGTATTGCAATAGAATCTGCCTAGATCGGACACCCTGTACAAATAAGCAGACGGTACTGAGGGTCCAAGGGTGTCCGCTTAATACAGATTTCACTGTAGCTGAATATTAATTCGCAATGATTGTCTACATTTGAGTAAGCCGCCTTAGAATGCACCCGCCTCAGTGAGCAGTGTCTTTTCCTATCGGCACGGTTACCAGGAACATGGCTCTTCACAAGCAAAGTTAAGTATCCGTGCGAACGTATTTGCGAGTGCAGCTGCGAAAATTATCAGTAAGCATCGTTAAGTAGAGCAACATGTTATATTAATTTAAGTTACGTGTCCAAAATGGCGACAAATGATGAAAGTTAACAAGGTGCTGTCCGCGATGTGAGAAATTCACCGTCATCATGAAATAAATAAAATCTAATTTTAGTATATCACAGCGAGTTTTCGCAGGAACGCGACCAGCCGGGAAGTGGGTGAAATTTGCTCGAAAACTAAGTCGTACCCCTCCTCTCATTAAGCAGAAATCAATTTCAAGCCCCCTCATGTAATAACAATATAACATTAAAGTGCACAAAATAACATTAAAGTGCACCTTTTTCTTTTCTCCCTTTAATGCTCGTGTTTATAAATTAACATGATAATAATGATAAAAAAAGATCGAAAACTGCCGTTTAATTACACCCATTTCGCGCATACATGTAGTAAAAACGTGAGAATACTGGTCAGCGGATACCCTGTTTTGACAGGTGTCAATTGATCGTAGCATGGATGTCCAATATCAAGGAAGTTACAGTAAACCAAGGCTTTATGTCACTGTCAACCTCTCTTTTGGAGTATGGCCGCCATATTGCGCGACTCCGTCGTCGTCGTGCGTACGCGCCCACGAGCAATACCGCTAGCCATGATAAACATGAGAAAACCAACTCATGGGCTTCCTTCTCTTGCGTATGATAAGTATGGGGCTCCGCTTGGCGGCCCTTCGGGCTGCCAGAGCTCCGCTATTAATATTTGAACTCTAATAACTCTTTCCAGTTTGCATTAAGGAATGAAAAAGCAATTTCCCCCCTGTATGTATTAAATTTTACATCCAAATCCCCTTCTCTCTTAAGTTTTATGGAAATGGTTTGCTACTGACTCTTGTTATTTCTCAAGACGATTAGAAACACAACGAGTAAAAGCCGTTCTGCGAGATAACAGTTATCCCATGTCTTTTATTCGAAACTGCGAGAGGGCGTTAACCAAACAACCCGCCGAGGACAACTTTAATGGTTTTGTAGTGCTGCCGTATGCACAGGGCGTGTCCGACAAAATAGGTCGCATTTTGAAGCAACAAAAGGTAAAGGTCGCTTACAGACCACAAAAAACCATCAACAGCCTTTTTCCGCGTCCCAAACAGCAAGAAGATTCTGACCGCCAGAAATCGGGCATAGTATACAAAATCAATTGCACACAGTGCAATTTTGTGTGCTATGGCCAAACAGAAAGATCATTACAGACCCGAATTGCGGAGCACAAAAAAGCAGTGGCGAGTTTTGACCAGAACTCCAAAGTTTAAAGCCATATCCACCAATTCAGCCTAAACATGAACTTTGCAAACGTCCGACTCGTTGGTTTCGAATCAAATTACAACGAGCGACTTTCCCTTGAAGTCTGGCACTCTACGTTGGACGCGAATGCGGAGAACGATTACATCGTACCTCCTGAAGCCTACAAAGATATCGCGCGCGTATGAGTTACATGGTCACGCTGGCAAGCTCCGCGCTACATTACTTTAAATAGCGTATGGTAACGCACTTCGTTCTCAGAACAAGAGTCAGTATAAAAACCATTTCCATAGAACTTGAGAAATAACAAGAGTCAGTGGCAAACCATTTCCATAGAACTTATGAAATCTCCTGACTACACTTATTCCATTTTTAAACCCCCTCTCTCTTGTTGTCACTTTCTCCTACGCCGCACCCCCTCTCCAGGTAATTATTGCAAAGTCCCTTAAAGAAACAAACTAATACAGGCGGCTTCTTTTATTTCAAAATATTTCAACATAAACTTAACTCGAAAGCTGGCCTTTGCCCACTTTGGCAAAAAACGAAAAATTCATTTGACGTAATTTATTTTCTCTAAATTGTAAGGACAATCCCAAAAAGCGAAAAATAGTCAACAAAAGTTTTAAATTAATATTTAACAATTACACCCGTAGCCCGAAAGGGCTATTGACCCGTGGCCCTTGAGGGCGAAGGGTCTAATTGTTTTAGCATCACCCAACAGGTCGGACAGAAAAGGCAATAGTAAAGTTAGCAAATGCAAGTTGAAAAAATACCAATTTGGGAATAAAACAAACGAAAGAGTCACGCTCGACTGCGCCAATTTCGCTACTCGATGACTATTGCTAATAGTCTTCTAGTAACGTAGCCAATCAAAATGCAGGATTTGCATTAGTCCACTAGTTGGGTGATACTAAATAGATTTAGGCCAGCCTAAAAGCGTAGCTCCAGGGCCGGGTTGTTTAGAGTCTTCAGAGCTAACGCAGGATAAGGTAGAGTTTTGAGTTTTAATAATCACAATGTACACAAAACAAAGCAGGCAAAAACATTTGTATAGAAGACAAAGTAATAATTAGGGGATAATTCGGTTAACTTTTAATCCTGGGCTGGCATTATGGACAACCTGGCCCTGTTTTCAACAAGTTAACCCGACATGAGCCCGCGATCCAATAGAAAAACCAGCACTTGGTCAGCGGTCAACTTCTAAAAAAAACACGTGAACTCGATGAACTCTCAACTTGAGCCTGCAATATGTGTAGGTAATACTGGTCAGCGGATACTTTGAATTGACAGGCGTCACTTAAGCATAACATGGATATCCAATATAAACCTTCCATACGGCTGGCGTGCGAGAAAATTTGAATTGACCAATCAGGATTCAGCAGGCAGGAAAAATTCTAGTGTCCTGATGTAAAGTTAAGAAGTCAGGAAAGGCATTGAAATCAGGCAACTTTTCTTATTGGAGATGGTATTAAGGGCCCATTGAAGTATCTTTTGATGTCGTTGCTAGAGAAAAATCAATTTGCTATAACTCTACACATGTGTGCTTCAACTGGACCAAATTTGGACAATGGTCGTAGAGAGCTAAAATGGATCAGTTCATGACGTCATCGGACCACGCCCAAGGTCGCGTGACCAGAAACAGAAACATGCATTTTAACTACATGGCTTAACCCTTTTTTCCGCATTTTCTGTACAATAACAATTCAAAAGCCGTTTTGAATAAATTTAAGGATGCGTTTTGGCTTGTAGTGAAAAATGAAAAACTGAGAAGGGAAAATGTGCTTCTTTGACCACTCTTTTACGAATATTTTTTTTGTTTTTCATTTTGTCGCAAAACCCATGCTTGAATTCCTAGAAAACGTTACGTTCTTTCGAATTGTTTTTAAATCCAGAAACTACAATTATTACTCGAGGAGAAAAGTACTTTTTTCGCTGCAACGGAAGTGGTGAGCGAATTTTCAGCGGCCTGGGGCCTAAGCATTGTTAGCCAGTTTCCATTTCATTCGACGTTTGTCTTCGAAAACGGAATGCTCGTGATGACGAAAAGAAGCTGAAAAAAGCAAATCTCCATGCTTCTACATGTGTATTTGTCAATTTCGGTAGTGGAAATGAACTTTTCAAACCGTTGGTGATGCTGTGGATCATGAAACATCCATTGTTAGGTAAGTTTACATGACTTCTTGACATTTCATTGAACATAACTGTGTGATAAATTCGCTTGCAATAAATGTGGTTTTAACTTACCTCATCGTGACATGACTAGTTTTACTTCTCATCTGAGATTATCTGATTTACGTTCATTTGT
>Ga0126343_10001240_pt1 | contig 11648 bp, 12 predicted proteins | sample Cyp2metagenome_FD_92531 | JGI IMG/M metagenome (GOLD analysis project Ga0126343, IMG submission 92531) | Coral microbial communities from Lord Howe Island, Old Settlement Bay, Australia - Cyphastrea 2 metagenome | ecosystem: Host-associated > Invertebrates > Cnidaria > Coral ... | reverse complement strand
GGGCGTGACCTTGGATCTCAGGAGCCCGCACCGTCCTTGATTTACCACGCCAGGGCTGCATGAGCGCATAACTCAACTTTTGGGCTTTGGTCAAGCATTAAAAACTGCACTATCGAGTGAAACTGACGTTTACCAGTTTTAGTGCAGTACTGCTGCTGGGTATTCTGGCGGTGCTCTACCCCGAATCGGTCAAGAGCACCATGGGCGCCATGCTGGACTTTACCGTGATCAACTTTGGTGCCGGTTTTCTCTGGTATACCCTGTTTGCCACGGCGGCGCTGCTGTATCTGGCGTTGTCCCGCTTTGGTGATATCCGTATGGGCGACAGTAAGCCAAAGTTCAGTAAATTCCAGCTGTTTGCCATGGCGTTGTCAGCGGGTATGGGGGCCAGCACCATGTACTGGGGATTTATTGAAAGTGTCTACTACTTTATGGATCCGCAGTTTGGCATTGTTGATCGCCACATGGCCATGGAGTATGCGACAGCGTACAACATGTTCCACTGGGGCGCGGCAGGCTGGTTTATCTATTTGATCGTGGCCATTCCGTTTGCTGTGGTGTTCTACCTGAAAAAGAGCCAGCGCATGAGCCTCAGTGGTGTGCTGAACAGCCTGTTTAACGATCGCCTGCCGGTATGGGCGCAAAAGCTGGTGGATTTGCTGTTTATTATTACCACGCTGGCTGCTACTGCCCTGACTTTGGGCTTGGGCATCCCGATGATCTCGTCCAACATCGCCAGCCTGACCGGTATTCCTGACAATCTGATGCTGGGTATTGGCGTTATTCTCGGGCTGTCGGTTATTTTCTCTCTCAGTTCCTACATTGGGATTGAAAAGGGGATGGCCAGGCTGTCGAGCGCCACGATTTATATCTGTGCGTTTTTTGTTGGCCTGATTTTTATCATTGGCCCGTCGGCGCTGATCATGAATAACATGACCAATGCCATCGGGATTATGCTGACCGAATACCTGCGCATGAGCACCAATACCGATCCGTTTGGCTCAACGTTGTTTCCCCAGTACTGGACGGTATTCTTTCTGGCCAACTGGATCTCTTATTCGCCGGGTGTGGGTGTTTTTATCACCAAGATTATCCAAGGGCAGAAATTGCGTGACGTGATTCTGATTCTGGTGATTGGTGGAACCCTGGGCAGTGCAGTGATCTTTGGTATCTGTGGCACCTATTCCATGGACTTGATCAATTCCGGTGTGATTGACGGGGTCAAACTGATTCAGGATGGGCAGCCAACCACCCTGGTGAAAGAGATCTTTGACCATAGCCCGTTGCCGATGGTGTTGACGGCTATTTACCTGATCACCATGATCCTGTTTACCGTCACCACGCTGGATGGTACATCGTACTCGCTGGCGGGTATTGCCACCAAAAAGCTTGATGCTGAAGCCAACGTATCACCCATGTTTCGTTTGTTCTGGTGCCTGTTGTTAACGGCTTTGCCTATTGTCTTTTTGTTGATTAATGCCGACCTGAACATTCTCAAGTCGTTCCCTGTCTTGATTATTGTGCTGATTACGCCGGTGTTTTTCGTGGCGGCAATGAAGACATTGCAGTATCTGAACCAGAACTATCACGCCATCATGGCCCATCAGCTTGAGCAAGATAAGCTTCTGGGTGAAAAAACGCATGGTGTCCAGCAGGCGTTGTCTTGAAAATAGCCCACTGAAAATAACTCACCTGGATTTTGATTTTTCAAACGTCCTTCAGGAATCACCCGGGCATACCCGGGTGATTCAGTCATCAATGGTTGATGGTTTCGGCCAGATTGATCAGCACATTGCGCAATAGCGTCAGACGTGGTCCGATGGAGTCCAGCACCAGAAACTCATCGCGGCTGTGCATGGCACCACCGATTGGCCCAAGGCCATCAATGGTGGGTATACCCAGCGCTCCAGTAAGGTTGGCGTCGGAGCCACCGCCAACGGCTTGCCAGGTGATGTCCAGCCCCATGTCCTGACCGGTTTTCTCAATCAGAGCCATCAGCTGCTCACTGCCTTCGTTGGGCGTAAACGCCGGCTTGTAGGCTTCGCGAGTGAGCTGAACCTCAATGCCTGACAGCAGCGGATTGGCAATCAGCTGGTTAATTTTCTCTTCCAGCAGTGCGTAATCGTCATTGTTCCAGAAGCGAATATCCAGTTCTGTGGAGGCGTAATCAGGCACCACGTTACCGGCAGTACCGCCGGAAACAACCCCAAAATTCAACGTGGTGCCGGTGGCAAAGTTGGTCTCCTGGTTCAGGGTAGTGATCCAGTGGGCCAGTTCAGTAATGGCAGAGATGCCTTTTTCCGGCTCATTGCCGGCGTGAGCCGCTTTGCCTTTGAACTCCACTTTGTAGGCAGCCAGCCCTTTACGGGCTTTGACCAGAGAACCGTCGGCACGGGCCGCCTCGCCCACCAGAACGTAACGGCTTTTCTGGGCGACACTTTTCAGCCATTCACCGGAGTAGGTGGAACCGATCTCCTCATCCGGGTTCATGCACACGCAGATGCTCAGACGATCAGCGACGTCTTTTGGCAGCTCGCTGATGGCCCGGAAGATATTCAGCAGGCCTGACTTCATATCGGCAACACCCGGGCCGTAGGCTTTTTCACCGTCGATGGTCATGGACCACTCGGCCACGGTCCCTTCAGGGAATACCGTGTCCATATGGCCAATGAGCATAATGTCGTAGGCTTGTGCGTCTGGTTTGTTGGTGGCCAACAGACCGGGGCCGACTTTGTCGTTGAACTGCTCGCGGCTGACTTGCCAGCCGAGAGACTGGTACTTTTCGCTCATGATATCGGCAACTTTGCTGACACCGGCCGGTGTGTAGGTGCCGCAATCAAGATTGATCAGTGGCTTCAGCTCTTCCAGATACTGATCCAGATTAAAGGTGTGATCGCTCATAGGGTCCACTTTGTGGTTACAGATGAATCCTTTCGCAATAAAGACGCAACGCTTGGCGCTGGCTTTTTTGTTCAGGCGCGTTTTATGATCGTTTTACCAAATGCTGGCGCCATTGTATGGGCGGTTAAGTAAAAATCCTGATAGGTAATTCCACGTAATCAATCCCTTTTTGCGGGAAACTCGAATTCCATGAAATTGCATGCAAAACAGCAAGGGCAGGGTGATGATGTGATCACCTTGCACGGCCTATTTGGTTCCCGGGAAAATCTGGGGGTGATCAGCCGTGGGTTGGCACCGTCTTTTCGGGTGCATGGGGTGGATCTGCGTAATCATGGCCGTTCGCCCCACCATGAGGCGATGAATTATCGGGTAATGGCAGAGGATGTGCTGGCCTATATGGATGACTGCGAAATGGAAAACGCCCATCTTGTGGGCCACTCCATGGGGGGCAAGGTGGCCATGACGCTGGCGTTGCTGGCACCAGAGCGGGTTAATCGGCTGGTAGTGATTGATATTGCTCCGGTCACTTATCGAGAGCGGCGCCACGATGCTATTTTGCAGGGATTGTCAGCCATGCCCTTGGCAGATTTGACCAGTCGTAGTGAGGCGGATCAATTCCTGAGTGCCTACGAGCCGGAGCCGACGGTTCGCCAGTTTTTATTGAAAAACCTCTACCAAACTGGGCAGGGTAGCTATGCCTGGCGGATGAATCTGACCGCCATTATTATCCACTATCAGGCTATTTTGGCTGGTCAGCAGGCTGAGCACCCATATGCCGGAGCCACGCTATTTATCAAAGGTGGAGCATCCGATTACATTTTGCCGGAACACAGGGAGCTGGTGTTGGCGCTGTTTCCTGCAGCCACCGTGCGAGTCATTCCGGAAGCCGGACACTGGGTGCATGCCCAGAAACCAGAGTTGGTGGTGCGCACGCTGTTAAGGTTTCTGGGTAGTCAAGGGTAATTATCCGGCATCGGGCTGGTTCTCCGGGGCGGCATCCATAAAAGCGTCCAGGGTGTTGCAGTGCTGGTAAATGCGGTGAATCTTCGGAAAGTCGGACATATCCACCTTAAAGCGCAAGGCGTTAAACACCTGCGGAATCAGGCAGATATCAGCAATGGATGGCTCGGCTGAACAGCAAAATGGCTGTGCATCCAGTGTCTTTTCCAGAGCGGCAAACCCGTTTTTGATCCAGTGGCTGTACCACTGGGTTTTGGCGTCTTCACTGGCTGCCAGGGTTTGTTGCAGGTACTTCAGTACCCGAAGATTGTTGATCGGGTGAATGTCACAGCTGATCAGATAGGCAATGCTGCGCAGTTGCGCCTTTTGCCACGGCTCACCGGGGATAATCGAGGGCTCGGGATGGGTCTCTTCCAGCCACTCAACAATGGCCAGGGATTGGGACAGCAGCCCTTCATCGGTGCTTAAGGTGGGCACCAGCCCCAGCGGATTCAATGTCAGGTAAGGTGCTGAGCTTTGCTCCCCCTTGAGCAGGTTGATGGCTGAGTGTTGGTAATCCAGCCCTTTCAGGTTCAGGGCAATGCGTACCCGATAGGCCGCCGACGAACGAAAATAGCCATAGAGTTTCATGTTTATGCTCCCATGTCTGGGTGGGCTGGTAAGACGGTCGCCTGTACTTGACCAAAGCCGATGCGCGCAAAGCCCTGCTTTTCGCACCAGCCGGTGAATATCACCGTATCGCCATCTTCAAGAAAAGTTCTGCTCTCGCCGCCGGGCAGCGTCAGCGGGGTTTTACCGCCCCGGGACAGCTCCAGCAGTGAGCCGGCTTCTTCCGGTGTCGGGCCGGACTGGGTGCCGCTACCAAACAGGTCACCCGGTTGCAGGTTGCAGCCGTTGACGGTGTGGTGCGCCACCATCTGGTTGATGGTCCAGTACGAGTGGCGAAAGCTTGACTGGGACAGTTGCGCCGGGGCATGACCCTGCTGACTCATCTGGGCACTGAGCAGGTGTGCCGACAGTTGGATATCCACTGCGCCTTGTTGGCGGTTTTTTTCTGAGTCCAGGTAGGGCAGGGGCTGCGGATCGTCAGCAGGGCGCGTGAAGGGTGCAAAGTAGGGCACCAGCGCTTCGAGGCTGATCACCCAGGGCGATACGGTGGAGGCAAAGTTTTTCGCCAGAAACGGCCCCAGCGGTTGGTACTCCCAGGCTTGCAGGTCCCGGGCTGACCAGTCGTTAAACAGGCACAGGCCAAAGACGTGTTGTTCGGCCTGGTCCAGTTGGATGGTCGCGCCGGCATCGTTGCCAGTACCAATAAAAATGCCCAGCTCCAGTTCGTAGTCCAGCCGACGGCACGGGCCAAAAGAAGGTTCCTGTGCGTCGGGGGCTTTGGTCTGGCCGTGGGGGCGGTGAAAATTCTGGCCAGAAACAGCGATGGAGGATGAGCGACCGTGGTAGCCGATGGGCACCCACTTGTAGTTGGGCAGCAGTGGGTTATCGGGACGAAACAGGGAGCCGACGCTGGTGGCGTGATAGATGGACGTGTAAAAATCGGTGTAATCACCAATCTGGCAGGGCAGGCGGTACTCCACCGCCGTCATGGGTACCAGCCAGCGCTCCAGGGCAGTCTGTTCCACGGCATTACGGCGCAGCGCTCTGGACAGCGTTAGCCGCAAGGCCGACCAGTGTGGCAGGCCTAGGGCCATAAGGCGGTTCAGGGTGTCGTCGCCACAGGTTGCCAGGGCTCGGTCACAGAGGTTGTCGGTAGTCAGGGCATCGCTTTGTGCGAAACCGGCCAGGTCGAGCACCTGGTCGCCAATGGCCACGCCAACCCGAAACGGCTCATCGCTGCCCGAGCGCCTGAATATGGCCAGGGGCAGGTTTTGTATGGGGAAATCACTGTCGTCATTGGCCGAATCGACCCAGCTCGACAGGTTGGCATCGTGCGTTTCATTGAGTGTCAGCATGGCGAGTGTTATCTCTCCGACGTGGTTAAGAAATGGCGTTGTTATTGTGCGTTGTGGCTATTGGCCAAAGTGCTTCTCAAGTCCTTGCCAGCAGTCAATATAGTCGCTTTGGCGCGCCTCACACTCTTGCGCAAAGCGGGTAGGCACATAGGCGAAGCGAGACTCAAACATAAAAGCCAGGGTATCGCGGTAGCGCTCTGGTTTCAGTTGGGCGTTGCTGGCTTTTTCGAATACCGCCGCTTCCGGCCCGTGAGGGCTCATGCAGTTGTGCAGGCTGGCACCGCCAGGCACAAAGCCTGCTTCTTTGGCATCATAAACGCCCTGAATCAGTCCCATAAACTCACTCATCACATTGCGGTGGTACCATGGCGGGCGAAAGGTGTGTTCGGCCACCATCCAGCGCGGCGGGAAAATAACAAAGTCCACATTGGCCACCCCCGGCGTGTCGCTCAGTGAAGTCAGTACGGTAAAGATGGATGGGTCGGGGTGGTCGAAACTGACGGTGTTGATCACGTTAAAGCGCAGCAGGTCGTATTTGTAAGGAGCTGTGGTACCTACCCAGGCCACCACATCCAGCGGTGAATGGTCGAGGCAGCAGGCGAACAGATTGCCCGCGAACTTGGCTATTAATTCGAACTCGCCGTCAATATCCTCAAAGCAAGCTACGGGGTAGTGAAAATCCCGGTCGTTGGCGTAGCCATTGGCACCCACAGGGCCCCGTTCCGGCAGGGTGAAAGGGGCACCGTAGTTTTCGCAGATATAGCCTCTGGCTTTGCTCTCGGGCAGTTGCACCTGAAACTTGATACCCCTGGGAATCACCAGGATTTCTCCCGGTGCTATGTGCAGCGTGCCCATCTCCGTCCTGGCCACAATAGCGCCTTGCTGGGGCACGATCAGCAGCTCGCCATCGGCGTTGTAAAAAAAGCGTTCGGTCATATCCTTGTTAGCCCGGTACATATGAATTGCTGAACCGATGTGCATTGGCTGCTGACCGTTGGCGGCCATGGTGACCAGACTGTCGATAAAATCGACACTGCCTGATGGGAACTCCAAGGCATCCCAGCGCATCAGGTTGGGGGCTAAAGGGACTTCGGTGATAGGGCCGGAGCGCAGCAAGTTGTGTGGCAGGGGCTGATAATCGCCCTGAACAACCGACGGGCGAATCCGGTACAGCCAGGCCCTGCGGTTCAGGTGCCTCGGGGCCGTGAATGCCGTGGTGGAAAACTGCTCGGCGTAGAGTCCGAGGGGCGCACGCTGGGGGTTGAACTGGCCAACGGGCAGGGCGCCATCCATGGCCTCGGTCTCATGCTCATTGCCAAAACCGTGGAGATACCGTAATTCACCGAGCGTGGTCATGGTTGGCTACTCCCCCTTTGCAAGCCATGAGGTTCAGGCTGTGGACAACACAAAGCTATGAGAGTTTAGCCGGTATTCAGCGTTTAGCTTCCCTGGTGTGAGGCAAAAAAAATGCCACGGTGTTCGTGGCATTGTCTGTCGCGGAATGTTGGGCTAGATGCGGGGTCTCTGGGTGGGGTGTTGCGAGTAATCAACGTTGTCCAGTTCTGGTAAGTCTTCTGACAAATACTCTTCGATTGAGCTGGTGTCAAAATAGTCTTCAATGCCCTGGCGGATGGTGGATGAATTCAGCCCCTTGTGCCTGGTCTTGCGAGCCTTGGCTCTGCGGTGTTCATGGTTGCTGTGCCAAAAAGCATCATCCCGCTCATCCTGCTGCGCAGATCTGACCTTGATCATAACTACTTCCTTATGTTGACGATCCTACAGGTAAATCTAGTACATGATGTTGTCAGAACATGCGGTGGACTGAGGCCAGCTTGCTGACAATGGTGTGGCCGTAGCGCACAATCAGCTCCGGCGTCTGTTGCTCAGGGAACGCCTCGAAACGGCTCTGGATAAATGACCAGGCAGCCCTGGCCTGCCTGGCCGGCAGCCGGGCGTGGGGGTGGTTGTTCAGCTCGCGGTTAAAGGCGGCCATTCGTTGGTCAAAGCGGCTGGCCTGTGCCTTGAGTTGCATCTGCCTGGCAGTGCTGCTTTGGGCTGCCAGCATGGCGAGGTAGTCCCGGGTCATGTGTTGCATCAGCAACGCTTGCTCCAGGTAGCGAAGCTGGTGGCTTTTGTCCGCGTCGCTGCTCTTGTTGCGCAGTAACAGTAACTGGCGCTCTATTTTTCCCAGGGCGTGCAGCAGGAGCATGGTTGCCGGTGGTTCCGGGCTGGTGGGTACGGTGTGCAACCAGGAAATGTGTTCGCTGACTACCGGCCACATCAACAGAACGGTGGTCAGTAGCTCATTGGCTTCAGGGTCGTGGGCGTGTGTCGGCAGGTTGTTAATGCCGTTATCGAGCATCTGTTGCGACAGTTGCAATGATTCTCTGGCGTCCTGATCGGGAAAGTCCAGTTGTAGCCGGTGGATGTTGATCAGCAACTCGTTAAGGTTGATCTCTTGCTGGATGATAGACTCTGGGCGCACGTCCGCTCTGACAGTGCTCACCAGTAACAGTGCAGATAAGGCAATGAAGGTGGCAGCACGCAAGGTCATAAGCATCAGGCTCTGGTCAGTGAACTCCTCATGCTATCGGCAACAGGCCTGCTTGCTGCAATGGGCTGATTGGTGGGCTTTGTAGCGCTGGCTCGGGTGGGAGTCAACTGTCGTTAATATTCACAAAGAAAACGACAGTTGACAAAAACATCAGGCCTGTTTCAGTTGTTGTTTCAGTTTCTCCGGTACGCCAGTGATGATCAGCTGGTCGTTAGCCTCATCGTAGCGAATCTGGCTGCCGAGCAGTTCGGCATCAAACGACAGGCTCAGGCCCTTGCTTTTGCCGGTGTAGCGCACCAGTTGCGTCAGCACCCGGCGCTGGGGCGACATGGGTACGTCCATATCGTAGTCCTGAGTGTTGACAAAGCGGGCAAAGTCATCGGGGCCGGCTTCGCTCAGGTGGCCGGTAAGCTCTTGCAGGGACAGGCTCTCGCCCTCATCCAGACGGCTCTGGCAGTAATCGTAAACTTGTCGTTTGACTGTGGTGCGGTTTTGTTCAGACGGCTCTTCCTGGCAGTAAGCTTCCACCGCCTTGACCAGGGTGTCGGCCTCTTCTTTGCTGCTGCTGGTGGCGCAGCAACCAATCACTTCCTGAAAGACGGAGTTGAGGCGCTTGCCGCCCTTGGGCTTCAGGAATGACAGGTAGCGCCCGGCTTGCGGTTTTTTTTGCCAGTCGGTCACGTTGATGCGACAGGCCAGGGACATACGGGCCGTGTCCAGATAAGAGGTGTCGGCGATGGTCAGCTCGTCGGTGATGGTGATGCTGTTCTGGCTACTGAGCAGGCATAGCAACAGATAGCGGGTCAGGCCCTGTTGGTAGTCGGCGAACATCACGTAGCCACCGGTGATGGCACCCGCTTCGTTGAGCTGCTGCCCGAGGTGGGTCAGCGTGGTGGCGGTGAATTCGGTAAAGCCCGTTGCTTGCTCTTCGTTACTTTGCAGGTAGCGCTCCAGGCGCTTGGGGAAGTAGTCGTCCGCCAGATCAGAGAACTGTCCGTAGGATTTGTCTGGCTTTTTATTGTAGGTTTGCAGCACGTCGTCCAGCACCAGCTCCAGGGTGGGGGAGGTGGTCAGGCTCTGAGTGGCTGGCACGGGCTGAAGTTGCTCCGTACCCTGCTCCAGTTTGTGAATAATAATCTGTTTGATGGTCATGATCGGCGCTAAAACGTTTGGTGTTGATGGCTGTATTGGGTCGGTATGGTACAGGGATTACGTTGGTTTTTCCTTGTTTTGCCCCGCCAGCAGATGGTCCAGGCTCTGCCTGACCTGCCTGTCCAGCGCCTGCTGATTGGGATTGACTCTGGCCATGAGTTGAATGCCCAGGTAGAGGTTCAGCAGCTCACCGGCAATTACCTCCTGATTGATGACGCCGTTCAGCTTGTTCAGAGTGGTCAGAAAACCGCTTTGCAACATGCCCATGCCCCGTTGCGCCAGTTCAGTAGCAGCAGGCAGCGTATGCAGCTCGTTGCTGGCACTGACCAGAAAGCAGCAGTTGCGATAGCGGGTCTCGTCCCGGTGGCGATAGCCGGATGTAAAAAAACGGCGCAGTCCAAGTGAGTTGGGGCTATAGGTCAGGTATTTGTCGATCCTTGGTTGCAGTTGCCACAGCAGGTAGTGCTCCAGAGCCAGCAGATATAGTCGTTCTTTGTTGTGAAAGTGGTAGTACAGGCTGCCCGGGTGCATTTGCGTGGCGTCTTCCAGGCGTTTCAGTGAACAGGCGTGAAAGCCACTTGACCAGAAAAGGTCAAGGGCATCGCTGAGTACTTGCTGGCGGTTGAATGAGGACGGCCTACCCATGGAACCCCTGTTTGTGGTTGACGTTGCTGATCATCAAAGTTAGCAGAATTTTCACCAGGTCGTGGGCAGTGGTGTAAGCAGCCTGGATATGCCATGATCTTGGGAGTTTTTTCTAGTTTTTTCTGAGGTGATAAATCATGTCTCTGACACCATCCTCCATGATTGAGCTGGGTTTTTCCGCTGCCGATTTCACGTTGCCTGATGTGTTCTCTGGCACTGACAAATCACTGGCCGACGTTGCCGGCAGCAAGGGACTGCTGGTGATGTTTATCTGTAATCACTGCCCGTACGTGATTCATATCGAGCAGGCGCTGGTGGCCTTGGGTAAAGAATTTCATGGCACTGACCTGGGCATTGTCGCCATCAGCGCAAATGATGTGATCGATTACCCTCAGGACGGCCCGGAGTACATGGCACAAAAAAGTTATGCTTTCCCCTATCTGTACGACCATGAGCAAAGTGTGGCCCGGGCTTACCACGCTGAATGTACGCCGGATTTTTTCCTGTTCGATGGTTCTTTACAGTGTGTCTACCGTGGGCAGTTTGATGACTCCAGGCCGGGCAATGGCAAGCCAGTGACGGGCAATGATTTACGCAACGCCATGACAGCACTGCTGAAAGGGACACCCATCAGCCCTGAACAAAAGTCCAGTATTGGCTGCAATATCAAGTGGCGGGCGGACTAATCGCTGTTTTTTTGCCAGATCCTCTCACCTATGTGGTGGATTTGCTGGTCAATCATCCAGTTAAAGGCTGTGGCTCTTAATGGATTCCGGGGAGTTACCGAAACAGCACTTCTACAAGTCCAGATAGCGCAGCTTTCCCACGTGCGCCTCTCAGCCGGTTTCTTCTTCCCCTGCGGCCTTTTTTTAACTGCTTTCGGGTGACCTTTGTGGCCTGCGGTAAGGTATACTTCATCGCATTCCACTTCGCCGGTGAGGATTACATCTGGTTGCTTGCTGCATACAGACTCCGTGAGCTGCCAGGTCATTTTCTGAACATCACTGACGTTCAGATCAAGCTCTTGGGCAATCTGGCGGTTCGATATAGTGAGGCTGTTTTACACCAAGGCCCTTGTTTTCATAGCTTGGAAAACCGCACTGGCAACAGCTCCCCGGAATGCAACAAGAGCCAAGGCTGTTATCAGAAGCTGTGTGCGTGGGGACAGCCGCAGGCCCGGCGCAACAGGGTGACAGTGGCTTCGACGGTTGACAGGGCGTTGTCTCCCGGTACTTTGCGGATACGATAGTTGGAGCGCCCAGTGTCGTTGAGGATAATAGGCGGCAGTTGTTGTAGTTGCCGGTTACCCATGTTTTCGCGTAAAGCCTCGCCTTTATGCCCTTCGGGTGCAGTCGGGCGGGGATACAAGCGACCAGTCTGATAGGACTGGGGGTGAAATGGATTCCGTAAATTGCAATTTTTCTTTGAACTTTGTTTTCAAGACAAATGTCTATGGTAATACAAGAACCGCC
>Ga0126343_10001239_pt1 | contig 11651 bp, 6 predicted proteins | sample Cyp2metagenome_FD_92531 | JGI IMG/M metagenome (GOLD analysis project Ga0126343, IMG submission 92531) | Coral microbial communities from Lord Howe Island, Old Settlement Bay, Australia - Cyphastrea 2 metagenome | ecosystem: Host-associated > Invertebrates > Cnidaria > Coral ... | reverse complement strand
TGCAAATTTGCGTCAAGCGCCAGCTAGATCGAATGTAAGTTTGATTTCCGCCGCTTTAACTAAAACAGTACAAAGGATTAATCTTGTACAAACGCAACTGCTTAAAAGTGCATCACAGATCCTTAAAAAGTACTACTAAAAGCCGTCGAAATGTTGCAGAAGTTTACATTGGAATTTAAAAGAAAAGATTGTGAAAGTCTCTGTAGTTGTCCCCAAGTAATCGTTTCAATTTAAGAATTAGAATCCTTTATTTACACATGCAATAAAAAAGAAAAGAAATACGCGTAATTACTTACCCAGCCTGGTTCAAAGATAAAAAAAAATGCGAAAAGGTCAGGACGAGTCCCACTAAAGTTAAAACCGCTGGTCAGCTAGCGTGCGGTGTTTGCCAACTCCGATCTTCATTTCAGTAAATGACAAGGAGAGAATTGTTCGATTAGCGAACACAAAAAAACGCCGTTTATATCTTTGAAATCACATTTTATAACTGTCCACCTGCACACTGCTTCAGGTCTTTGTAATCCAATGTCTGACTAAAACTAAGGATTCCTCGTTTTATTTGATAGATCATTTAGTACTTTTTTCACGGTGATCAAAAGCCATTTGAACAGATCAAATGCCCCATTCGTCATGGAAAGATCTCGAACGATCGTTGCGGGTGTTTTGTTCAATTATATTTGCTGGCCTCACTTTTGTCCGGGACGCGTTCTCGTGGAAGAAGTTTTTATTTCTCAGTTTGAATCGGTGATTAACCGGCAATAAAACGGTAAGCGGAGCTTTCAAAGCTTTATCAGCAGGAAAAAAAGCGATTAGCAAGAAAAGGAAAGCATGAGAAACTTTATGCTCCACAGTTCCGGAAGAAGTTTTAGCGTATTAAGATATCAGTAAAGTAAATTGCAATTAATCAATTAAGACTCGCGCTTAGGCCTTTAATAAAAGTGGTTTACCGTAGACTTATCGTCCGTAAAAAGAACAAAACTAAAAAAAATTCACATATTATGCTCATCAAAGCAGTTTGCATTTATGCCTCGATCATAAGCTTACCATAGTTAAACAACTTAATTTCATTCTAAGGTCTTCACTTTTTCCTCTTCTGGTTGACAGTGACACATTTTGAAATAGTTGAATCGAAGCGTCAGTCAGAGGGCTTCCTGAAATCGGCATTTTCAAACACTGGAATGGTTTCTCTTGAGCGAGAGTCCTTGGAACATTTTGTATCATTCTCCGTGAAATGATGTAAATTACTTAAATCAAGATTAGCAAAGTAATGGTGGGGGAAGCTTGACTGATAAATGGCCTTTATCTTCAAGACAGTGATAAAAGATCTTTTTTGGTGTGGCCCCGATTGCTCCAAGGGTGGATAACGTTATCCAACGGAAAATCGCTATCCAGTAGATGTGGCGGCAGGTCTTTGTAACAGACTCAGTGTAAAACTTGTAAATAAAAAATAGTGTCAAGTTCCTAGCTCGCCTAAAATGCTTACTAATCGGGAACACACACCAGCTGAAGATCGAATTGGAATTTAAAGTGTTGGCTTTTAGGAGGTAGGAAAACTACAAACAAGCGCAAACGCCAGATATGAATACAACTTCAGCTGTCTGACCTCGCCCCCACCCTCATACAATGTTGAAAACTATTAGCTGTAATTTCTTCTGATTTTCAACATTGTATCAGGTGGGGAGGGGGAACAGTAACTCGTTTTTTAAAGGAAAGCAGCGGTGTTTTCAAACTTCAGTAGTTAACACACACAATTCGTTGAATTCAGAGGTGTCCCAAGGACCTTGTCTACGATTGTTGATCAAACATCCTCTAGGAGCAAAGAACCGAAACAGCAAACTCCAGCCTTCGAGGTGAGAGCGAAAAAATGAACACTGAAACAACAAAAAAAGCAGCAACACGAAAAGGCGAAGGCTGAAAACAGTATGTTGTCAGGCACGCACAATAACAATCATGTCAGGTTTATTTTCCAGTTTTATCGAATCCTGCAATTATCATGTGCACTTCTTTCACACCAAACATCTGATCAAATTTAATGAACTATTACAACAATGACGCAAGGCTGATAACGACGTGGAAAGCTTCACGGAACAAAAGTATGACATCCTAACTAAAAGGTTGATGCTTGATGGCAAGTGGAATCTAGGAACTGTAAATCACTCTTGTAAATCACTCTTTCACTTCGTCGATGATGAGGTCGCGGGAAATTAATATTGTACGTACGTAGTCTTTTAATAAGATCGGCAGCCAGATGAGCCGGTTCTCTTGCGATCGAGGCTAGGTTTAACTCGTCACAACGGGTAGAGCTTCAATTAATATTTTATACCGTTAGTTCATGAAATACTTAGAATTCTGAGAAGACGTATAGATCTTTTACTGCGGGAGAAACTTAACTACAAGTCTGTTGCTGTCTGTTGCTAAGGAAATCTCAAAACCTCCTTTTTTTGGCTCCTGAAGTCCAGTGGGCATCAAAGTTTGCCGTGTTTGTTCGATTCACGTTTCCTTCAAATGTTCGAACCACGCCCATATTTGGTACGTCACGTGACCACAATAGAAAACGTCTAAAAACTCGGAGTGGATCGTTTTTTAAAGATCTATAATTTTCGAAATATTGTACATTTCCTCAAACGCATACTACAAGTTGTAGATAATGCCGTGTTTGGCAAAGCGGATTGTTCAACAATGATCCACTCAGTCCGAGTTTTTAGACGTTTTCTATTGTGGTCACGTGACATACTAAATATGGGCGTGGTTCGAAACATTTGAAGGAAACGTGAATCGAACAAACACGGCAAACTTTGATGCCCACTGGACTTCAGGAGCCAAAAAAGGAGGTTTTTGAGATTTCCTTAGCAACAGACTTGTAGTTAAGTTTCTCCCCCCTTTTTTCAAGTCTACGATCTGCAGACTTCGATTTCCCAAGTGATCGACATCGACCTTAGATCGAGTCAATCTCTTTTTTTATCCTGATCAGTTTTTAACTCCTTACTTCAGGCAGACAAGGGACCAATCAGATTTAAGCAATTGTCATTTTATGTGAAACGCTTGACTGTAATTAACGGCGATTATTTTTCCACGAAACGATCTCTAACAAGCAAAGATAACACTCAAAAGCACATGTTACTGAAGCTAATGTTTGTTAAAATCAAAAGGATCGAGTCTTCCGAGATTCTCACTGTAAGTAATTAGATATCATGAGAATGAACTGAAGTCTCGTGGCCATAGTTTACCCCTGAATAAACAACTTGAACAATTTAAATTTAAAATTGCTTTGTGTAAAAATGTCAAGGCCAGAGTTAAAACTGAAAAAGCCCAATTGCTTTCCGATGAGCTTCCGGAAGCGTGCTTAAGTATGCCGAGCCAGTATTACAATAATTATATGAAATGTTTGGCACACCTTCATTTATCGGCCGCGTGGCCCCATGGCCATATATACCCTCCCACGTGGCCAAGCCGTGGAAAGGAGGTGGGCGCGGGGAGAGAGGGGAAGGGGGGGGGGGGGGGGGGGGGGGGGGGGGGGAAAGTGGGGTTTGGGGGAAAGAATTTTGCTGTGCTGTATGCCTTGTTTATGTTTAGCACAGCGATATTTCCGCTCAGCAAAAACACCTTTGAACCTGTGCTTGTTGCACATTTGTTGAATAACTATGGCTCAAGTTCTCATCAAGTTTGCGCGCACGCTTTCTGTTTTTAGCACACAGAAGACAAAAGGCACGTTATCTTTAATTTTGTCACTCAACTGTATTAACAATAAATTAAATAACCTCGTGCAAACCAATTCTCTCCGAAGCCCTTCACCCAGTTGAGGACTCTCTGAGTTTGGCCCTTTATTCACAAGAAGAGCGTTTTCCCTTTGGCAGCATTGGTGCTCCCCGGCAAAACCAACAAGACTGCCAAGACGTCATGAGAACACGCTCTATTAAGTACCCAGCTTTCTTCAGCCAAACTGCTCAAATCATTCACAGACTCACATAAAGTTGCATACTTCATACGTAGAGCAAATGCGAAGAAATTTCGTCAAACAGCTTAGTCGAATTAAATAATTTTTACTTATGTGCCCCTTAGTTTTTGTGGCTACTGTTGCTAGGCAACACTAGCCACTATGTTTTTTATGCTGACGAAAACGACGGCTCTTCTAGAACTTCAAGCTCCCTTATTACAACTTCGAAACCAGCCTAGGCCTATTAGTGAAGACCTCAGGGGTAAAGGTGCCATGGAAACCATAAGGCACATGGTGCTTCAGTTTGATCCTCGCCAAAGGTCCCTTCCCGACATCCTTGGCGTCCAACACACAGAACTCGCTAACGTGCCTCTCCGGGATATACACCTGAACGATGACGTATCCATCATCTTCATCGCCTTCTCGCCAAGACTCATATCCCTGTCGGGGCACGAACACAGGTTCCCCAAGGCAGCCGTGAGAGTACCAGACTTGGCGCTGACCATTTTTAGCGTCTAACTGCAAAACGGGGTAAAATATTTAATTTTTAGTTCGTATAGTGTGATCCCTGTGTGATCGTCTGGGCGAGGGTAGTTCTGAAGAGAACTGTTGTTGGTGATTGACGTTTCGACAACCTGAGCAGAGGTCGGTGAATATTGGCGCTCGTTGTCACGGCTTCGCCGCTTTCTTAGCGAGCTCCATGAAAATTGCTTAAAAATCACCAAGCTGTGCAAGCTACTGACATCTAGACCGGTTACATTTGCAAATTAAAATACTAGAAAATTGACAATTCTTCTAAAAATATTTATTTACGGTAAGAAAATTCCAAAACGCCTGATAAGAAGAAACGTAAAGAAACGAGCACACTTTAGCAGATTTACGTTCAACTAATAGCCGTTCGCAAGCAAAATGTCAGCTAGTACGAATCAGTTACATTACACGAATTTAATTTTTCTTGTTTGCCATATTCCTAGCTTAGTCTGTCTGTATGGCAGAATCTTGCGTTCGGTCTGTACTCACGACCTCGGTCAATATTCTCCCATACAGACCTCCTGCTAGGTTGTTAAGAGCTAAATATATACATCTAAAATAGTGGGAAAAAGAATCAAGAAAGAAAGATTCACCAAACGAAAAGCGCTAATGGGACGAGAGAACCTTTGCGAGGCGCTTGCTACAAACCATTGTCTCACCTTAACCACGTCCCGGTAAGGAAGATTAAACCCAGGTCTATCACAGGCCATGAAGTAGTTATAACGCGTTCCACGCAACCCGTGCCTGTACGGGTGCGTGGACGGGAACTCCACGCTGGCACGGTCGATTTGTGTTCGAGTACAACGTTTTGAGGTCAGGTCGATGGTGAAGCTGTAAGCGAGGCCTGGTGACACGGACGTGTTGCTCAGCCAGATCTCACTGTCGAAAGTCATGTCAAAATTGGTGTCCAGGCACACAGCGGAGAATTCGATCTTGTTGCCAACCTGCTGGGCTGTGCCGAAATGGAAGATCTGAAAACAGAGCCATAAGCTGCTCTTACTACTGATGTTTGGTGTTGTTTGGCACCGAAGGAGGAAGCAGAAAAAAAGGGTTCTTATTCCGGGGGAACTCCCTTAAACTCCCTTATATGGGCTTTGCAGGAATGTGCGGCCCCAAAAGGCATGGTTCTTTAACCGTTTTGGTCAGAAATAGGCATCAATTTCGGCCCTTTTTGTCTCAAACAGGGTCTGGTTTTTGCACCATAGTCTTGAAGTGGGTATTCATTTTAGCAGAAATTACTCTTTCACCATTATCGATAAGACCACCAACAAAAGCCTTCTTCTCAATGCCTTTAACTTTAGTCTGACCTAGGGAACGCAGAGCAGACAAGGAAGAGCGGCGGAAATGAAATTTATGATTTACACGACCCCTCAAGCATGTATTTTGCTGTAACCACTGATCGTGTTTAAATAAGGGATTTTACTTACTTATGATTTAAGGGTCAGGCCTTAAATAGGGTATGGAATTTTTGGTCAGGTCAAAAAAGGGTAGGGAAAATCACAGATTTTGATCTTAAATATAGTAAGGGTTTTGGGAAGCGAGTTGCACACCCCACCCAAGATTTCTGAGAGAACCCATCCTCCCCGGGCTCTATTCAGAGATGTGGTTGAAATAGAAGAATTACTGCTGTAGCCTACTTGTCTTATTTCACAGAGGATTTCTTTACCTTTCGTAACAAGCGAACTATTCAGGGGCACCCAAGGAAGGTTTTCCTGTGACTGACGAAAGGCTGATAAACGAAACAATCCTATAGGTGTTTCTCATTATTTGTGCTTAATAAGCTACGTTCGAGACTCAGAGCATGTTAAAAGAGTTTCTGTTCGTAATTTGCCTTAACCTAAAATATAAAATCATTGACTAAAGGCAAATGCACTGGAACAGTGCTAATTAGCCTTAAAAAACTACACTTTGAACTCACATGACAAGGATCAGTGTCCACAAACATCATCCCTGCACTGTCACCTTGTGTATGCCGCGGTATGATAACAAAGCGAGAAGGCAGTTCTGGGTAATACCTCATCTCATCTCCTGGTGAACTCCACCCCAACAAGATCTTTGTAGTCAGCCAACAGGATCCTTTGACAAATGGCGTTATGTGGAACACATAGCAGTCGGGTAACAAGACAAAGTCGTGTGCATAATTCAAACCTTCAATATGATGGAGTTGCTTTTGACACAAATTCCATGATGGGTCAAATTCGTACACTGTTAGGCTGGGAGATTTCTGTGCAAATCCTGGTCGCATACTTATACACACGAGTCGCTGAAAGATAAAGACACACACACAAGCTAGTCTTTAAACAGGTTCTGCTCAATACATTCTATCCCTCAATGTGCGACAATTTTCCCTTCTCATTTGCTCACTTCTCTTGAAGACCTATCATAAAGGGAAAGAAAACTGTTGTTCACTACGTACAATGATAGAGTAATACTAACACTGAAAGGTTGACAGTTTTAAAGTGTACCTAACCCCAAAATACTTTTTTCGCTTAAATAAATCTTTGCACCTGTTTGAAAAGTATTGCGACTTTTTGTCACTTTTTAACCCTAATCTTGACTTTTTAGAGGCTGTAAAAGTTACAAAATCTGGCCATTATCTGTCCCACGACTGAGCTAGCAAGGGGCATGGGTCTATTCTTGATTTGATGTCACAGACTGATTTGCATGCATATTTACAAAGACATAATATGATGCAAATCAGTCTGTGACATCAAATCAAGAATAGACCCATTCCCCTTGCTAGCTCAGTCGTGGAACAGATTATGGCCAGCTTTTCTAACTTTTACAGCCTCTAAAAAGTCAAGATTAGGGTTAAAAAGTGACAAAAAGGTGCAATACGTTTCAAACAGGTGCAAAGATTTATTTAAGCGCAAAAAATATTTTGAGGTTAGGTTCACTTTAAGAGAGCGGCAATCTTGTGGTATAAAGAGCAGCCTACTTACTGCCTTATTCCTTGATAGCCATCTATTCAGCATTCATTCACACAGGTGGTTTTTCTCAAGGGTGTGTCCCACAAGAAACGTTTTGAAAACAATTAAACATTTACCTTCTCGATGCTTTTTTGCACTTAAAAATTTAAAACAGTTGCTCTATCGCCACATTAAATCGTCAAGCAAACGTTTGAGCGAAAATTTTTGAGGTAACTCAACTTAACATAGTACAGTAACACATCCAACTATTCTAAGTTATTGAATGTTGTGTCAACTTGAAGAAAATATTTTTCAGGCTTTTAATACTGTTACATCCTGAACACAGTTTTTTTCAACAGACAAGCTGGAAAACCAATCCACCATAAGAAAAAAGATGGCACTTGCACATTTTACCACAATACCTTGCGAACCAAACTAAGCCCACAAGGCATATGTAAAGATATGGTTCAATGGCAGTCGTTCCTACACTAACAGCATTGCTCTTGTCGAGTTTGAATGACTTACAATTTTTCTTTGTGTTTTTATACGCTCTTTTAGAGTTTTCGTGCGCAAACCATTATAGGTAAATGTACCAGTCGCCATCTTTTTTCTTACGGTAGATTGTCTTAACACTCTGATTTTTTTTAGAAAATAAAGTCATAAAGTGCAATGGCATATTAAATTTATTACATGACTAAGTTAGTTCAGCCCTGCCAATAACTAAACTCAACCAATCAGATTGCTCCATTACTAAGTGTTAATTGGACCACGCACTGTAGTCTCTGTTGTGTTATAAATCTCCGATTAATCATCAGGATTGAACGCAAGTATTGTTTAATTAGTGCTTCATATTTGGCAGGGTTATTTGACATTTTCATAATACTCCATGTTTGACAGAATTGTGTGTGTTTTGGTGACTTTTTACCTGTGAGGAGACTTAATGATGTTTACCATGAGGAATTTGAATTTTGACACTAGCATTGAATCCTAGACATATCTGGAACTGCATTGGCTAGAAAAATATTCGCTCTCTGTCTTTTTTTTTTGTACAGACCTCCCTGGGCTTGGTCCATTCTGTTAAGAACTCAGGCCAATATTCTCCCACTATAACATCCATGCTTGATTTTCAATATCATATATGTATTAAATAGCAGCATTTCTGTATTGCTACTTACAAAGCAACTTCGATATCAATTTCGGAGCATGCCTTTTACCTCGAAATTTTAATACATGATTAAAATCAAATCAATTTACAACAGAGTACCTTTCTTTCAGAATCAATCCTGAAGTGTGCAGCAAAGCATCCCAGGTTCAAGTGACCGTTCAGATACTCTGGACCAAGTGTCTCTAGTGTGTATGGATCCAAACAATACGGCACTCCTGTCTCATAACATGTCAAAACCTAGCAACAGGAAATTAAAAAATTGAAGGTTTTTTCCTGGACTACTTGTAGGATGAAAGTGAGGGCCTCAATCTCCATATGATCCTGGCAACTGGGTTGGCACAGTTCCTGGGTTGAATTTTGCAGTCAGTTCACATTGGACCTTACAATGCATCAAATAATCACAATAATCATGTGTAATAGGTCTAATTCTTCAACTTGGTGATCTGGGAACTTTCAGTGTTAGAATAAAGTGGTACTTAGTCAAATCGTTGGCAATTTTTTGTCCAATAATGTGGCAAAACCACCATTAATAGATAAAATGTCTTTCAAAACCCTTTAAATGCTCAGGGTTCAGAAGTACATTTCACTAAAAACAACGTACCTTTCCACCCCAGTAGAATGAGTTGGTATTGGAGGGATTACGAAACTTAATTGGTGGAAGCTTCCAAGTGGTGAGAAGAGTTCCAAGAGATTTCATCATTGAATAGGAAGGTTTTGTCCCCATTTGGCCATGGTACAAGAACCTTTGTTTAGCAGCCTCTTCTTGCCGATGTGCACTGTTAACAAACTTGGACTGGAAGTGCACATGTCCATCTTGGAATGTTACGGCACAAAGCATTCCATCCCCATCAATTGCTAGTCAGAAACAGAAATGATGGATGATAAACTTTTAATATGCAGTCATACAACATTTAGATTGCTAATTCTCTGATAGTGAGCAAGCATTAACTGACGTTTCCTGGGCAATCATGTTCACAACTTAGCACTGGAAAAAAAAAAACTTACATATTTTTGGTAGTATTACAAGCTATTGTATTTTCACCACCCAACACCTCCCTCTCTTCCCCTCTTGAAAATCTGACATGGGCAAATGATTCCTGAAGTACAAGAGAACAGCCAAATAGAAAAGAATGTGTTTTCTTCATAAACAGTCTTTTATGCAACTGATCAGCTATCTAGTACAAAACGAACTAAAAAATTGTACACTGTTTACATTTTTACACACAAGTAACACATCACACACAGCCTGTGCTGGGAAGGCTTCCACATTATGTTTCAGTTAAGACTGAAACTAATACTTCAGCATTCTTTGATAATCTTGAATTTGTATAAGGAGGGTTATCACCATTTCCCAAACTAATGATTTGTAAAACACATGACAGAAGAAGAACTACTCAGAACGACTCATTTCAAGAGATTGCATCAATCTGACTGGGTCAATGGTTGAAAGTAAAAAAAAAAACGTGACCAAGAGATTGAATGTTGCAAAACTATACCAAAAGGGGAAGACCGCATTGCAGCATATCAACAATGACAAAAAACTCCAAACTAAGACACTTCAAAGGGATGATAGTTGCTATTTCAATCACACTAATATCCAATTAATGCCAGCCTTTAAAAAAGGTTGATAGCTTTATTTTTCCCAGGAATAATGTTTGCCTTCTTTTTTACTGTCATGACTAATTAATATCAATAGGATGGGTACCTTTTTGGATGTTCCTGTTGACTCATGTGGCTATGAATCACAGTCAATCTTTCATTACGTTTCTTATTTTTATCAGTCCACATTATTGTTATTGTCATTGAGTGATCCAAGTTTTGTCGCCATTTGTATGATTCACTGGGGATCATTTTGGGGTTGATAACAAGAACAACGGGGATAATTTCAGGGTTAGGATCATTTTAGGGTTGATTCGGAGATCACTTCAGAGATGAGGATCATTTCATGGTTGTGATCATTTTAGGATCCATTTGGGGATCATTTCGGTGTTAGGATCATTTTTCAGAGTTGAGGATCACTTTGCAGTTGGGATCATTTCAGGGTCGATTTGGGGATCATTTCTGGGTTGGGATCACAGCACTCCAAGTTCACTTTTTCAAAAAATCGCCTTTTGGCGACCTTAAATTGTAAAATGGTCGCCATAAAAAGAAATTCAGTCGCCAAAAAAAAACTTGGAAGTGGAGGACACTTTATGACATATTGTCCGAAAGGCTAATGAGTCGAACGGCACGTTTCCTACAATATCGCTTTGCTACAGTAAGAGAAAGAGAAAGAAGAGACTGTTTAGTAGCAAAAACGATTTATTTTAACATTACAAAGCTGCTAAGACCGGGTAACATTGCCAATGGTGCGCAAAACCCCTTCGAAGCGATCAAATTTGCCATTTTGAACCGCAGCTCATTTTCAGTGACACATTCAACTTTCTGAATGACGTGAGGGGAGAAAAGAAAGACAGGTGATGCCGCCACTTGTGCTATTGATTAAATTTGTCAGGTATTTTTGGTAATTTTTCAAGTAAGTTTCTCTTTAAATCTGTAGGTCGCCAATTGGCAACTTGCGCCAGAATTTTAGTCGCCAAATATTTTTTCCACTCGCCATGGCGACCAAAATGGTCGCAGCTTGGAGCGCTGGATCATTTCGGGGGAATTACGGTCGTTTCGCCCCGAGTCCGTTTTGCCCCAAGTTGTTTCGCCCCAACTCGGAGTCGTTTCGCCCCAACTTAAAGTTGTTTCGCCCAACTTAAAGTTGTTTCGCCCCGACCAAAACAAAACAGAAAAAACAGTTCGCCCCAACTCGGAGTTGTTTCGCCCCAACTTAAAATTGTTTCGCCCCGACCAAAACAAAACAAGCCCTGTTGAGACCTTATTCACTCCAAAAGCAGTGGGAGGTTTATTAAGTTCGGCCGACTATCGATCAGCGGACTCTGTTTGACTTTGTTGCCACGCGAGTGCATCAACACTACTTCTGATCTATGCGCGTAGTCAAACAAACACATTTGGACTCAATGGCTCTTTAACCACACCAATGTTTAATAAAAAGGTGTAAATGGCGTTTCATACTCTACAGGTAGAAGCCGTTGAAGGTTTCAGTTAAGTTTTACGAATACGATCG
>Ga0126343_10001238_pt1 | contig 11654 bp, 5 predicted proteins | sample Cyp2metagenome_FD_92531 | JGI IMG/M metagenome (GOLD analysis project Ga0126343, IMG submission 92531) | Coral microbial communities from Lord Howe Island, Old Settlement Bay, Australia - Cyphastrea 2 metagenome | ecosystem: Host-associated > Invertebrates > Cnidaria > Coral ... | reverse complement strand
GAGTCGAGTCGAGTCGAGTAGAGTAGAGTAGAGTAGAGTAGAGTAGAGTAGAGTAGAGTAGAGTAGAGCAGAGCAGAGTAGAGTAGAGTAGAGTAGAGCAGAGTGGAGGACGGTAGCGTAGTGTAGCGCAGAGTAGAGTAGAGTAGAGTCGAGCACAGTAGAGTAGAGTAGAGTAGAGTAAAGTAGAGTAGAGGAGAGTAGAGTAGAGTAGAGTAGAGTAGAGTAGAGTAGAGTAGACTAGAGTAGAGTAGAGTAGAGTAGAGTGGAGTAGAGTAGAGTAGATTAGAGTAGAGTAGGGTAGGGTAGAGTAGAGTGGAGTAGAGTAGAGTAGAGTAGAGTAATGTAGACTTGATTAGCGTAGAGTACAGTAGAGTAGAGTACTGAGTGGAGTGGAATGGATTGGAGTAGAGTAGGTTAGAGTACAAGGGTCTAGCATAGTTGAGTAGACTAGATAAAATTAAAGCAGCGTATGCTAAAACAAAAGGCAGTCAACGAGAGTAAAAAAATAGTAGAAGCAGAAATCAGAATAAAGTAGATTAGACTATAGTAGAGTAGAGTAGAGCAGCGTTGCGTAGAGTCGAGCAGAGTAGAGTAGAGCAGAGTCGGGTAGAGTAGAATAGAGTAGAGTATAGAAGAGTAAAGAGGAGTAGAGTGCAGTAGAGTAGATTAAAAATTGATTTTAGTGCATAGCTTAGAGTAGGGTAGAGTAGCGTACAGTACATTATAGTAGCGTAGAGTAGAGTAAACTAGGCTAGGGTAGAGTAGAGTGGAGATGAATCTTAGAGAATAAGATTGAGTAGAGTAGAGTAGAATCGTGTAAAGTAGGGTAATATGGTGTAGAGGAGAGTAATGAAGAATAGAGTAGAGAATATGGCAGAGTGGAGATGTATGTTGTAGAGTAAAGTAGAGTAGATTATTTTCGAAAAAATAGAAGAGTAGAGAAGAATAAAGTAGAGTAAAGTAGAGTAGAGTAGAGCAGAGTAGTAAAGAATAGGGTAAAGTAAGGTAGGGTATAGTAGGGTAGTGTAAAATAGAGTAGAATTGATAAGTGTAAGGTAGAGCAAAGTAGAGTGGACTAGGGCAGACGCACAGTAGGCTAAATTAGAATACAGTTGACATAGACTAGACAAGAGTAGTGTAGGGTAGAGTAAAGTCGAGTAGTGGTGCGTAGAGTAGAGTAGAGTAAACTTAAGCAGAGCAGAGCAGAATAGAATAGAGTAGAGTAGGATAGGGTAAAGTAGAGTAGAGTGGAGGTGAGAAGAGTAGAGGGGATTACAATGAAGTCCAGTAGCGTCGAGTGGTTTATAGAAGGGTTACTTGACTAGATAAGAGCAGAGGAGAGTAAAGTAGAGTAGACGGGAAGATAAAACACGACTAGAGTAAAGTAAAGCAAAATAAAATAAAGTGCAGTACTATAGTGTGGAGAAAAGTAGAGTAGAATAGATTAGAGTAGGGTAGTGCAGAGTGGAGTAGAGTAGACTAGAGTAAAATGGAGTAGAATAGAGTACAGTACAGTAGAGATGAGAAGAGGAGAGCAGAGTACCGTAGAGTAGATTAGAGTAGAGTGCTGTTCATTAGAGAAGAGCAGAGTAGGGAAACGAGTACTGTACCGTAGCTCAGAGTAGAGTAGAGTTGTGAAGATTAGTGTACTGTAGGGTAGAGTAGAGTAATGCAAAGTAGAGTAGAATTAGCGTAGAGTAGAGTATGTTATAGCAGACTAGAGTACAGTAGAGTACAGTAAAGTAGAGTACACGAGAGTAGTGGAGAGTAGAGTAGTAAAGAATAAAGTAAAGTAAAATACAGAAGAGCTGAGTAAAAGAGAACATAGTTGAGTATAATAGAGAAGAGTAGATCAGAGTTGAGAAGCGGAGAGCAGAGTAAAATAGATTAGATTAGTATTGAATACTGTACATTAGAGTAGAGAGTAGACTAGAGTAGAGTAGAGTATTGTACTGTTCATTAGAGTAGAGTAGCAAAACGTAGACTAGAGTGTAAATGTACCTTAGAGTAGAGTAGTGTGGAGTAGAGTAGTGAAGAGAAGTGTAGGGTAGAGAAGAGTAACGAAGAGTAAAATAGGGTAGAGTAGAGTAGAAAAGAGGAGAATAGGTAGAGTAGGGAAGCGAAGAGTGGAGCAGAGTAGAGAAGAGTAGAGTAGAACTGAATATAGTAGTAGTAGAGTGGAGTACATTTAAGTCCTAAAAGTAGAGTAGTCTGCAGAGAAGTTACTGGACTATAGTAGAAGAGAAGAGAGCAAAGTAGAGTACAGTCGCAGATGAAAAGCTCCCAGAGTAAACTAAAGTGGAATAAAGTAGAGTCGGGAAGTATAGTGTAGATTAACTTAGAGTAGAGTAGATTTGAGTAAAGTAGTGTAGAGTAGAAAAGAGTACTATAGAGTAGAGTAGATACATGTAATATTAGGGTAGAGTACAATAGATTATTACACGACTCAGGCAGTAGGGGGGCCAAGAACTAAAATCAACCAATCAAAATGCTCTATTGCCGGTCCAAGTATTGGACCGGACATTGTCCCGAATGATCCCGCGCTTGTGTCTTTGCAGCCTTTGCTTTCTTCAGTCATGTAATAAATCTCCTATTAACCAAGCTTGCTCGGGACCGTACCGAGATAAAATAGAATAAAGCAGAGTAACGTAATTTAAATTACCAATAAAATTTGTCGATTCCTATGAGCTAGAGATATGAGATTAAAACCAAATTAACATTAAATAATAATACCAATAACACTGTCAATTCCAGTGAACGAAAACTATGCTGATTTAAAATGATAGGTTTAAGTTGACTTTTAAAATTGTTAACAGAGGTGGCTCTCGTGATAAAAATGGGAAGTGAATTCCAAACATGGAGAGCTGCCATATTGAAAGAACGGTCACCAAGTGTAGAATAAGACTTACGTAAAGGAAAATTTAGAGTAGAGTAGAGTAGAGTAGAGTAGAGTAAGAAAGAGTAGAGTAAACTAGTGTAGATTAGAGTAAGGTAGAGCAAGGTAGAGTAGCGTAGAGTTGTGTAGGGTATATTAGAGTAGAGTAGAGTAGAGTAGAGTAGGATAGAGTAGAGCAGAGTAGAGTAGAGAAGAGTAGAGTAGAGTAGAGTAGAGTAGAGTAGAATGATGTAGAGTAGAGTGGAGGAGACGAGAGGAGAGGATAGTGAAATAAAGTGGAGGAGATTAGACTAGCGTAGAGCAGAGCAGATTGAAGTAGAGTACATTAGAGTAGCATTGAGGTATATAGTAGAACTAAGTAGAAGGCACAACACTAAAAATAAAGTAGAGTTGGTGTTGACCAAAGTTGAATAGTGTAGAGTAGATGACACAATAGACTTGGTATTGTTTTTAGCAATGTGGAGGTAAGGGAGTTTGTGTACAGTAGATCATAATGTAGAAGCTAAGCTCAGCCGGCAGTAAAGTTTAAGAGGGTAGATTAGAGTCATGTACAAGCATATCGACGTGGAATAGAGGAAATGAGAGGTGAGTTGAGTAGAGTGAAGTAGAATTGAGTAGAGTAGCGTAAAGTGGCGTAGAGTAGAGCAGAGTAAGGAAGTTTACACGTATATAATAGAGTAGAGTGGAGGAGTAATGTACCTCAATCCTGATTCATGTTACTTTTTTTGATGATTTTGTTCTCAATTTTAAATAGTCAGAAGAAAAAGGATTTTTGTTAACTGATTTTGAAGATGATCAACGTTTAATTTTATAAATTTGAACCGTATGGTTAGATAATATTATAATTGAATTCCGATAATATGGAGATCATTTATATGTCGTATAGCGGATAAACAGTAAATAGGTTGCCATGTATGGAGCCGTAATTAATTGTTCAATTTCATATAATAATATCAAAATAGAAATAATTTTATCAAGAGTATTCCATTTTACAACGGCCTAAGAATAGACTACTTTACCAACACACGTGTTTCCATCTCCAGAGTATCCCGTATGACACGTGCAGTAGAATGAACCTTTGGTGTTGGTACAATTGGCATCCACGTGACAATTATGAGCAAGATGAATATATTCATCAGATATCTGTTCAGGAAAACACTCGTCAATATCTGAAAGTAGAAAGTAAACGATGTATACAGAGAATGAATGTTTTGTCATTGAAACAATTGCGGGTCCTACTGGTAAAAGAATTAAAGCGTTACAGTACCATCACACGTGACTCCATCCCCTGAGTATCCCGTATGACACGTGCAGTTAAATGATCCTTTGGTGTTGGTGCAGTTGGCATCCAGGTCACAGTTGTCTATTTCTGCCGCACATTCCTCTATGTCTAAAATACAAAGTTCGAAATGTTTGTTGCTTTATCATGATATCTGCTAGCTAAAATAACTAAGGAAGAATGTACTTGAAAAAAGCACTCAATCATAATCGTGCAAAAAGGCTAATTTCGTTATTTAGGTATTTAACGGTAAAAACTAAGACTTCCAATCAATTCACAATAGTCTAAGGATGTAAGTAGTTACCCCAAAAAACTTGGAGGGTTTTCGAAGATTACCTATGATCACCAAAGGTAGGTAAAAAGGTAAAGTCTGCATACGGGCCACAGTCAGCCCATCAGGCCGGCGCTTAACTCCGGTTTCAGTGGCATGAAGCGACTAGGAGTATTTCTACTCTCCCCTTGATGGGATGCCAGTCCATCGCAGGGTTATCCCCCAGCATTAAATTCGCCGGTACCCATTTATACACCTAGGTGGAGAGAGGTGAACACAAGAACACAACACAATGTCCCCGGCCAGGGCTCGAACCCGGACCACTCGATCCGGAGACGAGCGCACTAACCATGCCACCGCGCCTCCCACTATGATTCCCGAAGTAATTCTTGTATGTGCACTGTTTAACAAAATGGGCTTGATCATGATGTTCGTCATGTAACTTTAAATAAATTAGCATAAGCAAAATTTTCAAAGAATGTTAATGATATAACTTTGCCGTAAGGATGTAATTTTGTTAGACTTTGAAAAGTTCACTCTAACTAATTAAGTCCAAGCTAATTTGTCATTTTCAAAAATCAAAAGTTAAATATAAAATATGGATCAGGAGTTATCGAACTTCCCCTAGGTAAACCGAAAAGTTTATCATACCAGTCTTCTCCGTACTCCTGTAAAGAGTCTGCCACCACTTTTGCACAATCGGTGAACAATACAAGAAAGCATTGGAAGCAGGGCATTGTAACGAACCTCTCTGTTTTTTTTTTTCATAAAAGCCCAATCATTGGAAACATTGGCCCAGGTTTGACTGCGGATCTTGGTTTATGTATCGTACGACTTTCATCTCGCAATGCATATCTCATTCCAGAAGTAAAATGAGAATGAGTAACCGATGAACTGTTAGGGAAATCCTCAAAATGCCGTTTTGAGCGCCTCTGGCTCACGATCAGGCTCTTGTATAGCCTTTTCATACACTCGGTTTTGAGGCGGTGCCAATGCAACCTGAACAGCAGTGGTCAAAGCCGCATGTTGCCAAATTCTCCAGGTTGGTAACGTCGACGACGACGATGAAGAGTGCATCAAATTCTGACAAGCCCCTGAAATTAGCATAGGCACTGCGCACAGTAAAAAGCAAAGCCATCGCACCCGCCTTGGTGTGTGTAACAATATTTGAGTGACACACCATCGTTCTGGAATAAAGCGTCCTCTCGCTGTTTGCCATCTTGAACACGTGCGAAGCTTGATGTGCTGTCTTTTACTCGGTCTTTTAGCCCGAATGTTCCTTGGACTGAAGCTGCAGCGTGTTAACTTGTGGGCCTACTTATAGCATGGCTAACAGACACACCTCTTTTTCCTATGCTTGTGCTTGCGCTGTAATTGCATGCCAACCTTAAAGACATCCAGTCTGAAAACACCACTGACCAAAAGCAAGGGGAAAGTCAAGAGATTACTTGGAGACATGCCATTGCTAATGATTTCGTGGCGCTACCAGTTCCAGTCGTCACTGATTAGACTATTTGCATAACGTTTTGATCTAAGTTTATGATACATCTATAGATGATTTAGTGGGTACAGTTTTGTAAATCTGAGTGGGAAATTGGTTGATAAAATATCCCTCTTCGTTCGAAAGTCTGTCATGTCCAAGCATAATTGTTTGTATTGCATTTTACCTTGATGTTAATGAAATACCTCCTGTTTGCGTCATTTGTTAGTTCCACTAATGTGAACACCGTGCCTACAAGTGCTATTAAGCCGGGAGAATGCATTTTTGTCCACTAGAGACAGGACACTAAACGTCCGTAATAATGTACCAGTGAACGTTATCATTTTTCACATTTCCACATTTTATAATTCCGTACTTGTTAGTTTTGTTTATTTCTTTGGAAGACAACATCTCAAGGAGGGCAAGGCATTAAAAACCTGGAGCACTTACAGGAGTTAGTAATGGGTAATTCCACTATTGAGTTACAAGAACCTGTGGATATAACGACATTATTAGATATTTTCGTCATGAGAATCACCTACCTACACAAGCCACTCCATCACCAGAATAACCATTAATACACGTACAGTAGAATGATCCTTTAGTGTTGGTACAGTTAGAATCAGCATGGCAGTTGTGAGCAAGATGAAGGTGTGGGTCAGATAAGTTATTCGGAAAACATTCGTCTACGTCTGAACAAGAAAAATAGTATGGTTTAATTTACTCTCTGGTTTACCTCCAGAAATCTACATTATTTTATTTCCTCGGGAAAGGGCCCAAACCTGGATCATCAGTCAATCCTATATCCGAATTTCAGTTGTCCAGTTCCTAATAGTTGTACCTCTTCAATAAATAAGAAGTTATTATAGAGTCCCTCATAACAAAGAAATAATGTTATTAGAAATATTGGTTTCATTGCTTCACCAAGGCTTCTTCACGGTTGTTCGGCTACTGTGACAATAAGATTATTATGAATAGTAGAGAGACTTCAAGTTTTAGTTTGTTTTGTCTGAGTAAGGGTAGTTATGGAAGAACTGTTATTCGCTTCTCTCACCGTGCTCCAACTTACAGTTGCTATGTATTACGCATCGTTAAACTTTCCCAGATTAATGACATTTTTCACCTGCACAAATAACACCATCCCCTGAGTAGCCATGATGACACGTGCAGTAAAATGATCCCTTGGTGTTTGTACAGTTAGCATCGTCGTGACAATTATGAGAATAATTGCTGTGATGAGACGCCAGGGCTTCAGTTTGACATTCGCTGATATCTAGTGTTAATTACAAGGGAAAAAATAATTCGTTTGTTTTCTAAAATGTTGGAATGCTTGTTGTTGTCAAATGGAAATGTGCAATATTTTATTTCCCTGGCGGCAATACGTTCCGATCCAGGGAGACAGTATAACTTCTCTTATACACCAACATATAGGCCTTTCCGGAAATTCTCAAAAAATAATTTAATGTTCCAAGACATTTTTCTTAATATCTCGAAAAATCCTCTAGGTATCTCGAAATATCTCGTATTTTTGTTTTAAAAGTAAGCCGATTTTTACTCCCTTAGGCCAAAACTTTCCCCAGCGGAAGCTGAAAAGTATGTCAGAAATAAAAATAAAACAAATTTCAAAACAAAATGGATGCAAATTAAGTTTGTTTTCTCATTAATAGGTTAGGCACCTGGTGTGCCTTTGCATAGAACTGAGTATTCTGTTGAGAAAATGGCGAGGAACCACTGAAAAGCAGCCACAAAAGCTATATTTCTAAAAAATCCCAAAATTCTCTGAATATCGTAAAATTTCTTAAATTTTTTAAGTATCCTAAAATTTTCTAAATATCTCGGAAACTTCTAAATATCTATCTTCAAAAAATATCCAGATATTTGTGTTACAACCTACCAATAAAAGACAATTAACAGTGCTTTGCCAACATGGAAGTCTAATGAATCGTTATTAGATCGAGATCTATACTGGTAAAAGACGTAAAAAGCCTTCTTGGTAGAACTTCATTATTATTTTTATAGAACCCACAATTGTAAAATAGTGAAGAATGGGCGAGAGAGCTCGATTAGACAGTGGTTATTACTAGACTCAACTTTGGATTTACTAAAGGGAACATAAATATATAGCCTAGAATAGGCCATTACAAGTTAGCTTTTTATTGTGCGTTTCTAAACCGTCGAAGTTTTATGCAACCAGGTGACCAGGATAGAGGACTCGCATGAAAACCAGCAAAGGCCGATGTGGCTTCCTCTCTAAATATTGTAATTTTCTTTTTTCATTTTATTTTCTCCAAAAAAATATTTCTGCTTCTTATAGAATTATTTTCATACTATACTTTTAGAAGCAAGAGACAAAAGCGAGAACGAGGAAAACGCCTGTTACAGTCATGCCCTGCAGCTATGTTCATAGATTGACGCATATTTCAAAGTATTTGCTGCATACTTCTTCCATTCCTTCTTCCATATGTATATTAGGGAAATGATTTTTTTCTCAGTGTGTTCTACGTACGCGAGCATTTAATTACTTTCACCTTCACATGTGACTCCGTCTCCAGAGTATCCCGTATGACAAGTACAGTAAAACGATCCTTTGGTGTTGGTGCAGTTGGCATCAACATGACAGTTATGTGTGCCAGATGCACACTCGTCGATATCTATGAAAGAAGAATACTTCAAAGGCCACATTCTTCGAACTACTAAGTAAATTGGGTTTCAGCTCCCTCGTATGAGGTAAACTGGGGTTCCCATTACTATATTGTTCGTAAGTCATGGGTTTTACTTGTTATTATTCCTCTTTGTGTTCTCTACCCAATACACACTCGCCCTTCAAAGTGAGCATGTCAAGAACTGTACCTTTACAGTGTTCCCCTGAACCAGAGTATCCGTCCAGACATGAGCAGTGGTAAGATCCTTTTGTGTTCGTACAGTTAGCATCATCATGACAAGTGTGAGCCAAGTGTTGATACTCAGATGATAATCCAGATGGATCACATTCGTCGATGTCTTTTAACAAAAGAGAAGAGGAATGCTAGTTAAGAAGAGTTCGTTTTAATTAAGTGGCGTGGCTTTGATAAGTGACGAAGATCACGATATTCAGTTACTGAATGACCTACCTAAACAAACAACACCATCTCCAGAGTAGCCCGTATGACACGTGCAATGGAATGATCCTTTGGTGTTGGAACAGTTGGCATCAGCGTGACAGTTGTGAGCAAGATGAAGATATTCCTCAGATATCTGGTCAGGGAAACACTCGTTCACGTCTAAAATCAAAGTATCGAAAGTGACAGCGTTCGAATGAGGAGAGTATGCTAAAATTATTTTTCAAACTAATTAATAGCTTTCCAAATTTAAACGGAGGAAATCATAGCCGCGAAGTTGTTTTATGATTTTGTCTCTTTTTTTTCCTGACTTTATACGTTTTGATTAAGAAGATACACCAAACACCAAACCCTCGAAGTTTGTCAAAAATGCCCAATACGAGTCGTATTGTCAACTCTCCACTCGGTGTTTGTCAAGAACGGTCATTTGTGTTTGATACATTACATCCAAACCAAAATATATCCTCCCAAAATTCTGTTCAATGTTTGCTTGCAATTACATTTTATCACCACTCAGTTTGTCTTTTCGTAGTACAAATTGTTTAATAAAAGTTACATTTCCATTACTGACACCATTGCGATGCTATTCTTGCAGTGAAAAATCTCAGTCTGAATCACCATTCAAAACATTTTTTCCGGTCCGCTTTCCCAATCAACTAAGTTATCAAAAGTGAACTCACCAACGCATGTGACTCCATCTCCAGAGTATCCCGCATGACACGTGCAGAAGAATGATCCTTTAGTGTTTGTGCAGTTCGCATCAGCATGACAGTTGTCTGTATCTATGGCACATTCGTCGATATCTGAAAGGTATTATTCCACATTTTGACAAAGTACGTTGCTCTCAACGGTAGCAATTTTTACCTCATTCGGAGGCACTTGTTTATATGCGTAACATTTAGGGAATTGAATGTAAGCCGGAATGTAAGTGACAGAAATGTGGACGTGGATAACGCAAGCAACGTTGAGAGCCATCGGGCGTAGACTTACTCTGAAGAAGAAAGTACGAGACACCAGGTCAGACAGGCTACTGGTGCGTTATAAGCTTCAGATCATATATGGATGGACTTGCTAGCTAGGCAGAAAATGCAGCCAACAGAGGAAAGCAGGGCAAGGCGTACAAAATCACTAGGATGGTGTGTGGGAAATATGGTGAAAGAAGTGAAGTCCCCATTAGGACACACATGGTAGGCTGCTTGCCAACGAAAAAAAAAGACCAGGACGCTCGTTGGGCAGAAAACTTTAAAGATGTACTCAACAGACCGCCACCTACGGTTGACGCTAACAGTCAAGAAGCAGAGTCTGAGCTAGTCTTTAAAATCCTTAAAAAATGGAAAACCGGCAGGCAAAGACAACTAAATACGGGGCTATTTGAGGCTGACCCTAAACTTTCAGCAAGGATTCTAAAACCCCTCTTTACAATAGTGTAGGAGGAGGGGTTCTACCTGGCGGTATCATTAAGAATCCCAAGAAAGATGTACTAAACGACTGCAATAACTGGCGAGGTATCGTTCTTCAAAATATCAAGTCAGGGGCATCTGGTGGACCCGCCTCTCCACCCTAGGGGATGCTGATTTCGCAGATGACATAACGCTGCTATATCATACCCACTACCACATGCAAGAGACGACCAGTATTCTAAACACTTGCTTAACTCCTGTTTGGACCTCAAGCAGATTTCAATACCCTCGTATTGTGAATGTTTTGTAGAAGCTTTGCATGAGTTAAAAAAATCTTCTGTTAATCTACTGTGCTGGAAATTCGCTGAAGGATTAACTTTCCTGAGACTTCTGACTGAGCAATTTTTAAAGTACCTGGGTTGTATCGTCAGATATGACGGTGGACAGGCATAAATATCCAAAGGCGGCTGAACAAAGTCTAAAACTACTTTAAAGCGGTGAACAATGTGAGGCGTTCGTCACAGGACGGCACACGAACCAACCTCAAGGTCTACAATAGCTGTGTTCTCTTTACCCTTTTGTCACGGGTTAGAATGCAAGCGAATGATAGAAAGTGATCTGAGAAATCTGTTGACCTTCCACGCCAAATTAAACGTCTGCGAAAAATCGTGCCTATTTTCTGGCCTCGGACCATTTCCAACAAGGATCAGTTAATAAAGTGCGACCTAACCTGCATTAGTACCATCATCATCCAGATACGATGGCGATGGATAAGTTATGTCATCAGGACGGAAAAAGACGGCACCGAACTGGACACTGAAGGGTAGGCGCATGCGGGACAGACCCTAAAATGCATGGCAATGCACTGTTGAGACAAAGATGAGGGGCTTGGGCCATATCTGGAGCTCCATTAAAAGGGTATTAAGTGTGAGTGTGAGTGACAAGAAAGTGTAGTAGGCCCTTAGCTACCAATAAGGTTTGGAATTTAAACTGCAATTACCAAGAATAAACATGTAGAGAGTACCATCTTTCAATTCAATTAAGAGTAAAAAAGAAAACTAAATCTCTAGCAGTTTCCTTGCTCTCATTACAAACCGAATCAGGTGTTTTGTGAAGTTCACGATTAGAATTGAGTGGGTGTAGCTTTACAAACAGGGCCGGGTTGTTCAAAGCCCGATTAAGCTAACCCAGGATTAGCGAGAATTTTGATTTGAGTATTGTAACTTTTCG
>Ga0126343_10001237_pt1:0-10000 | contig 11657 bp, 11 predicted proteins | sample Cyp2metagenome_FD_92531 | JGI IMG/M metagenome (GOLD analysis project Ga0126343, IMG submission 92531) | Coral microbial communities from Lord Howe Island, Old Settlement Bay, Australia - Cyphastrea 2 metagenome | ecosystem: Host-associated > Invertebrates > Cnidaria > Coral ... | reverse complement strand
TTCTTATCAAGTGGCATTATAAGCAGTTTCCTTGCTTTCTTGTAGGAACAAATCGTTTAAATCTGGTGGAGATGAATGTATCGCATCCTGTCGGAATAGCTGTGTTCGGAGACTACGTTTACTGGATTGATCGAGAATCTCGTAATGTCATGAAAATCAAGAAGGGAGGTGAAGGCCATGTTCTTACTGTGCAAGGGGTCGTGGATGACTTGTCTGACATGGTCGTTGTTGACGCGAGAAAGTCCACAGGTAGGGATATCATTCTGATATACTTAATCTCACTGTCAGCTTTCAAATTCTCATTACCTGTCCCCATATAGTTCTTGTTGTAATAGTTGGGAGAATTATGTTCGTAGAAACAGGGTAGACAAGTTCAAAGGGTTGATTATGTTGGCTTAGTGTTTAGCCGTATGGTGCAATTTATCAGGGCTTTTTGTGGATATAACAAACCCCGAAGGAGCCGCTGGTTTTTGCTAGCGAAGGATTCGCAGTCGGAGTCTTCAGAACGCTTTTGACCGAGTGAAATCGAAAATTGGAGACATAAGCTCCACGGAATCGGAGTCGGAAGAACCAGATTGTTGCTATTTTCTTGCGATTCCACTTGCGACTCCGTCACTTATGATCCAGTGAAAAGTAGCTTGTTAGAAGCAGAAGCAGAAGAACCAAACAATCACGATATCTGGAATCGAGGCTTCCGCGTGCGACTCTGATGATCCGGAGAAGCGGTATTTTGCTGCTGACTCCATACTCGCTTTTTTTTATTTTTTATTTTTTTATTTTCACTAGATCATATCACCCTGCCCTTCTGACTACGACTCTGACTGAAAACCAGGCTTTAGCGATTTATCAACCTTTAAAATGTAGATAGGACCCCGCCCGCGCTCTGGTCAAAAACCTATCAGTTTTCTCAGAGTTTATAAAATAACTGAGATACTACGCACGCTCTGATTGGTCAACAGAGTTGCTTAACCTATGTTCTTTTGTACCGGTAAATCATGGTTCCCGATCTATGGCAGCTTTTAGGCGAGAACTAGAGAACTCAAAACTCTGGCGATAACAAACATAATAAACAGTTTAGCCTTTCACTGGCTGAGATATCAATAACATAACTTTTCGTTCAACATACACATGGAAATTTGCGAGGAAAAACAAGACAAGAAGTCGGTCGTCATATAAAGCTTTTTATTTTTTGCACAGCAAAACTCAGAAAAACTTTTACGCCGACTCCGATTACGCTTTAGATTAAGATTAAGGAAGTTTTAAACACTTATTTCCTTACTTTCCACGGTTTGTGGGGGACTAAGTCAGCTGGTCTTGACTGATCAATTTTGGCTGTGAAAAAAGCAGGGAAAAAATTCTTCCTATCAGAAATTTTGGGTTTAAATGCAAATATGCATGCGTGCATTGCCCAAAAAATGGATTTGATTTCTATAAGCTTAGCTTTTAAACACTAGTTTTCCTTCAGCAAATACAGAGAGAAACACAGACTTTAGAGCCTTCAGCATAAGTAAATAAATTCTGAATAAATTCGGAAGCAGCAGTTCTGTTACTAACCTTTATTCCATTCGCAAAACCTTGAAAAGTTATCGTTAAACACTGCGTTGAATTGATTCGCCAAGCACATGAAGTCAACCATAAAGTCTGGGCTACTTGCACACTTTTCGTGCAGCCTTTTACTTTCATGACGACCGATTCCACTCACGCATCCCTGCATTTCCCCGTCAGAATACTTTTGAATTAATTAATGTGCATTTTGCCTTTCACCGATAAGCTTTTCCTTTACTTTCTTAAAACTTTCGTAGCGTGAAATGCTTTCGTCGCTTTGCTCTGCAGATTTCGAGCCCGGCGGGAAATCTGTGGTTTCATTCTTTCAGTCGCTGTGATTGGTTTGTCGCGTCATCTCATGATTTTGATGAGAATAAGCAACTTGATCACGAAAGTGCGATAAATTTTCCTCCCATTGACAGACTTTTTCCATAGTTATTTCATAAAAGCAATAGACCACTTTTTCTATGGGTTTACCGGCGCAATAAACCACTTGGGATGTTGGGAGAACACTCGAAAAGCGTGTAAATCACTCGGCTCGTCATTTACAAGCTTTTCTCGTGTTCTCCCAACATCCCGCGTGGTTTTTTGCGCCAGTAAACTCATAGAAAGAGTGGTCTATTTCTTAAATAAAACATAGAAAAAGCGTGTTTTATTGGTTTGCGCGTGTAAAATGTATACCATAAAGCAAATGAACAAGCCTAAGCCGTGTATTACACTGTGATAAAACACTCCGGGCATTTGAGAACACTCGAGAAATGTAGAAAACACTCACCTGCGGCTCGTGTTTTCTACATTTCCCTCGTGTTCTCAAATGCGCGTCGTGTTGTATCACAGTGTAATACACGGCTTCGGCTTCTTTATTTGTTAAATAAATTAAAGTTAACCCCATTAGCGAGATACTGAAGTTGACAATTTGAGTAGTGGCACTATGTCACTATGTCACTATGTCCATTACAGCCAAGGAGTTTCTTTGGAAACTAATTCTTTTGCCCAAATGAAACTACAGATTGTGATGGTTAGGAATGACAAATTCAAGATGTCCTACTTGTCACATCGCTCTTTTGGTAGTCTAAATAGACATTCTGTAGACTGGAGTGGGTGTTAACATTGTCTGGTGTTGATTTTTCAGTTGATCACCCGTGCGCCTGGAACCGGTGCAGTCACATCTGTTTGGTTGGATCTCACGGCCAGACGGAGTGCTCATGTCCCGTCGATAATATTCTCGACGACGACGATTCCACTTGTGTAGGTTAGTATACAACAAAATCACAAATGTCACACCTGTGCAAGTTGCGTTAGTGAAAGAAAGAGACAGATCAATGGTCGGCTCCCGTTCTTTTAGAAATAAAATTCTCAGTCAACCCTTGCATATGAGCAAGAACAAGAGGGTCCCCAATTGGGTTCTTCAATCCCGCCATCCCGACCGGAATTTTCCCTCAATCCATCCCGGCGGTTTCTACCGGCTAATCCCGATCCCGGTCATATTTTCTAAGTCCCTACCTCAACAAAAACGATCCTTGAAGTTCCGTTCCAGATTCCCTTACAGAAGACCCAGCAGACCCAAGCAGTGACTATTAGGTTCAATTAGCTGTATCTCTCTAAAACGTCATGATCTAGTTTATTTGTTTTTTATGGAGAAACAGAGAATTAACTCTGAAGTGTAAATTTTTTGTGCTACTTGGACCCATGAATAACCCATTGGGCGTTAGCCCTAGTAAAGGGAATCAGGGAACCACACGAGGTAAAGAAAAAATCTTTTGTTTTTTATGACTAGTTGTAAGCGAGTTGCATTTTTATGGTCTTTTATAGCTCGTTTCTTTTTCTATTTCTTTCTTTTGTCTGTTTTGCCTCTTTTATTTTATAACGCCTGCCCTCCGAATCACTTCGATCCCTGAAAAACGTGTCTCTCGGAGATGATAGCGATCAAAGAAGAGCATTAAGGGTACATATCACGAGGTGCCACGGCAATTTCACTGTTCACTACGCGTATGGCAAGTTACCGTCAATCGAAACTCAGAAGACACTTTGCTCATTCACAATTTTCAGCCGTGGCAACGATCATCTGGAAATTCCATACAATCGAGTACAATTGTGCATAACACATACTGAAACATACACTCTTTTCGACCCCAGTTTAACCAGTGCTGCATGTTCCGGCTCACAATGCCGTGTATAATCACCGGCAACCAAAGCGTACTATAAGAGGTTGAAATAAGAGCCTGTATGGATTTAAATTTCGAACGACAACTATTTCTGTTTTCCTTTGAAAAGCTACGATAGAGTTCGAAACCTCTCTAAGTGCTGCCCTTTTTATGTCGCCGGAACGCTTCCGTAAGCCATTTGAGCGATTTTTGACGCGTATAAAGAGTACGCGTCACTGTGTTATAGCTTTCAAAGAAAAAACAGAGATAGTTTGAATTTAAAACCATATAAACTCTTACAGCACGCTTTGGTCACCTACAGCTGTATGGCTATATTAATGCAAAATGTTTGTTTGATGATTACTATCATCTAGGAGCTTCTTCAGAAATTCGTTATAATTACTTTAACTCCGCTATTGAAGCGAACAGCCCTTCCTAACTGTCTTCTCCTTCCGTTGAAGTTGTGCCCGAAATTTCTCCTTACGAAGAAACGAATTTCCGCTCTTCCCCTTCTCATAAAACAAAGCTACGCAGCTAAGAACATCGACCACATCATTGTCGATGTTAACCGACGTCACTAACGCGCGTTAAACTACACGCACCGATCAGGATCCGTATAAATTTGACACAAGAAATTTCACGGTCAACAAATAACAAACGTCACAAAGACATTGTGAAATTGGATTCTCTTTAAGGCCAAGGTTCACGAAAATAGACCACAGATCACCATAGGGGTCACAGAGCAGCGTAGTGGAAAACGTGGATGCTTCGGCTATTTCCGACATTAATAAGATGAGCTAAGATGACAGCTTGATTTTCTCTGCATATTTCATTTCAGTCTCTGAAATTCCCGAATATCGATTTCTTTAAAGCGAGATTTCCCGATTCCCGCTGTTAAAATCGCCAAATCCCCTGTCCCGGTCATAATTGCAATTCCGAATCCCGTCCGGCTTTACCTTCAAAGTCCCGAATCCCGGCCTTGAAATAAGCCAAATCCCGGATCCTGTAAAACCTATTGGGGACCCTCGAACAAGGTACTGAAAGAACCGAAACTAAACCGCTAAGAACAACCGAAACGGCTGATCGAGCGAAATACAACGAAATCATTGAAACAAGCGAACGCGTTATGATCTCGAAAACTAACCGTAAGTAGGTTAAACTGAATGTTGTGCAAGCTAACCGGAGTGCTTTTTCCAGGATAAACAGAATGCAGATTTACAGGTTTGCCGTATCTTTGCACTCGTTTTTTTAATTATAAAGAGTTTGCAATAAGCTTTTCGTTTTTTTTTATCAGCTCGCAAGACATGCGGACCAGACGAGTTTGCTTGCTCCAATGGGGCTTGCTTGAAAAAAACTTGGCTTTGTGATGACAGGGAAGATTGCATTGATGGCAGTGATGAAAACAATTGCAGTAAGTTGTTTTGCTATTTTGTTTTTATGCAGGTGTCAGATCAGAAAAGTAACCCGGCTGCTTTTGAAGTCTTCTTTGAAACGTCCTGTTGTACTGTAGTTCAGTCCCATGTTAGTTGTTTTAGTGAACGATAGTTTGTAAAGCTCATTTGATTATTTACCTGGAATTTGTGCTATATAAGTAATGGTAATAGGACTGAGTGGAGTCCAATTCGGTCTGTAATCATACGAGTGATAACAAAATCGGACGACCGCGCAGCAGGAGTCCGATTTGTTTATCACGAGTATGATTACAGACTGACTTGGACGACACGAACTCTTATTACCAATTAATCATAAAAATTACAAATTTCGAGAAAAGAATAGCCAAGTTATGAAAGAAGGGGGAAATTAGCATTAAATTACCTACGAAGGAGACGAAAAACCTCCTACCGGTAATTAGGCGCCGAAAACACAAAAGCAAGCGCACGCACGCACGCACGTAATTACAAGTTTGAATGTGATTGGTTGATTTAAACTACAACTTCAAATGTGATTGGCCTATTGAACTGTCCGATAACAAACTGTCCAATAACAAACTGTCCGATAACAACTCGGCAAGTGAATTAGTGGAAAAATAGGAGTTTTTTAAACCAATCACAATCGAGGAAATTGTAATTTTTATGATTAACTTTGTTATCGTAGGTATTATTAAGGTGTGCTATTGTATTTCTTATTTCAATATTCGTACGAAACCCTCCAAAACTAACTTTCAGTTGATTTGTTGTTGTTGTTAACGTTCAGCACCCTGCAAAGAAGGAGAATACCGATGCACCGGAGGCAAGTGTATTAGCGTGAAGAAACTTTGCGACAAAGAAGTAGATTGCGAAGATGAATCAGACGAGTATGAAGAGAACTGCCGTAAGTGTTGGGCTGCTGGCTGTTTTCGGAAAATTACGCATTACGCAAGAGTCTATAGGCAGCGCCTAGGACTCGTAATCGAGTGGTCCCGGGTTCGAGTTCTGCTCTGACCACTACGTGGATTTGTTTTACGTTAGACCCCAGTTCAAATCCTCGGCCACGCTTGTAAATAACCAACTGGTTTGCCTCTGGCCTGATGGGATTCTTATCAATGTTGTTCAATTTGATTTACATGTTTCAGTCGTTTTCTTGGCTCCGCTAGCCTTTGTGCCATATACACTGCCGAGCCGAAATGAAGTTTAACATATTCATTGTTATTTTTGTCATTGTTAGAAGCCTATTTACCAGCGGAAAAACCACGAAAAAAAGCGTTACCAAAGCAAATGTAATAATGAATCTTGGATGGTGATAAACAGGTCTTTGGGCAGAAGAGGGAATAGAGTTGACTTTGGTTTGATACCAACCTTCGTGCTTTTGTTAAGTAGACTATACGATTGGCAAACTGGCTACTCAACCTTAAGTCAACTTAAACCTCCTTTCATTTGCCCACTTGGCTTCTTTTAATACTGAAAATCGGATGCCTCATGTAACTACGACAGGCTTTGTTCTACTAAAATATCTTTGACCATGCTTTTTTGCAACTCGTTGGTCCGCAGTACTTTAGTTCTAGTGACTGTGTCCATAATGTTTAACATCATGATGAGTTTTAATTTCTTCATCACAGCATTGACATGTGACGAGAGCCAGTTTGAATGTGTTGATAATCACATTGTTATCAAGTGCATTCCTTTGGATTGGAAGTGCGATGGATCACAAGATTGCCCTGACAAGGCGGATGAAATGGACTGTGATCTCCCTGAAGGTAGGACAGTAGCATATTTTACTGACGCACTCCCATTAGAGGCGGTGGCCTCGTAGTTATTGCGCTCGACTCGAGATCGAGCGGTCCGGGTTTCAGCCCTGGCCGGGGACATCATGCTATCTGCTTGGACAAGACGCTTTACTCTCACAGTGCCTCTCCAGCAGCTGTATCAGTGGGTACCGAAGAGTTTAAGTGCTGCGGGAAGGGGGGGGGGTGGTAACCTTGCGATAGAGTTACATATCATCCAGGGAGAGTGCAAAAATACTCGTGTTCACTTTATACTACAGAAACCGGGATTAGCTCCGTCACTGATATGTGTGTTTTCACAGTTACTATTTTAGGCACTTCAACAGCCCCTGGAACTGCTGGCGCCTTCCATCCTTCAAATCTCGGCGGAAAAATGGTGGCCGTTATTGTGATGTCAATCGTTACTTGCGTCATCTTTCTTACCGTCGCTGTACTGATATGCCGCAGGCTCAAACACGGCACTGACTGTAACGTGACACATGACACAGGATTAGGCGTGACTCCAGTGCTTCGTCCCAGGCCTCCCTCGACCGCATCGTCGTCTTTCTCAGCATCTTCCCCCCATAACATATTCGTGACGGCACCTTTGCGGAAAGGTCCCGGATCGGCTGGCTCGTCTAAAAAGCGGTCAAAATCAAACGGCACGGCTATATAAACTGCAAATATTTTTATTGTCAGTATTATTAACATCATCGTCACCATCGTTTATTTGCCACGTAAATAATAACAAAAGAAATTGGTAATACTCAAAAAGCGGATCGAAAACCTCCAAAAGAAACCACCAAGCTTATAAAGAAGGCCACCTCAGAAGGATTATATGAAACCAATTCACTACTTTGTAAGGAAAAATGTGATTACCTTTTTCTTAACTTTCGGAAAAGTTTGATAAACTAGTTATGGACACTGGTAAACAGTTCCAAATTTTAGGGCCTTGGTAGAGTATAATAAATTGGAGTAGGTTTATGCGACAATATAATGGTGTGATGTACAAGTACGGGCTGTTCTAAAAACATTTCAAATTTGAAGTCTTGCCAATGCCAACTCTGTCGCATGAGCTCAGACAAAGTGGCGAGGGAGCGATTATCTATACTTTGGAGGAATGTACTGAGGTTTTAAACTCCTTCCCTCTAAATAAGGTTCCAGGTAACGATGGATTACCGGTAGAATTTACAAAACGTTCTGGGTTTCTATTGGAAAACGTCTATTGGAATGTATTAATGTATCATGTGAAAAAGGAGAGTTGGGTCCATTACAAAAGCAGGCTGTAATATTACTCTCGTTGAAAAAAAAAGAATCTAGATCGCTGCAACCTAAAAAACCGGAGGCCGATTTCTCTTTTAAATGCTGATGTAAAGATTGCTTCGAAAGTCATCGCCGAAAGAATAAAACGGTTCCTGCCGGGATTAAGACATCATAATCAAACTGGATATATTCCAGGATAAATATCGGGGAGAATATACGTTCAATCCTCGACATAATGAGTCTCACGCGAGCTAAAAATTTTCCGGGCCTTTTGAAATTTATTGATTTTGAAAAGGCTTTTGATAGCCTAGAATGGCATTTTCTTGAAAAGTGTTTGGAGCTATTCAGTTTTGCACCTGACCTTATTAGATGGATTGGTACTTTTCAAAAAAATGTTAAAAGTTGCATAATTAATAAATAATGGACTATGCTCCCAGTATTTTAATGTTGAGCTTGGGGTTAGACAGGGGGATCCCCTCTCTCCGTATCTTTTCGTCATTTGTGTTGAAATATTGGCTATTGCAGTACGAGGGATTATAAGTGATTCGGAAACTAAATTACTTCAATTTGCTGACGATACAACTGCCATTTTAGCGGATTTGAACTCTGCTCAAGCCTTACTTAAACTAATGATTTTGAGAAAGTCTCGGGCTTAAAACTGAATGTTATGAAAACAGAAACCATGTGGATTAGATCTCTTCAAGTGAAGATAAGCCTCTTGGATTTAAGTGGAAAACATGTGGTGTAGAGTTACTTGTTGAGAAGAACTTTAAACAAAGATTGAAGAAAATCGCAAACATAATAAATCTTTGGAGGTCAAGAGGTCTATCAATACACGAATGGCAAAGTAGGCGTTATCAAAGAAAATACATTCTCCCCAAAATGATTTATCCCAGCTGTTTTTTAAGTACACCAGCCACTGTTATAGAAGAGTTTAACGCTTTGGTGTTTAATGATCTGTGGAATGGGAAAGATAGTCACCCGACGTTCAACGTATGCGCCTTATGACTCTGGTGGTCTTAAAATGATTGATTATGAAACTATTTTAAGGGCATTAAGATTAAGCTGGTTAAAACGAATAGTAGATATTGAGTGTTGTGGCTTTTGGAAGCATTATCTTAATTATCTTTTAAGCAACAAGGGAGGGCTGTTTTTCCTTGAATGCAATTATGACGTAAAGCAGACAAATATCTTGCCTATCTTATATCGTGAACTCCTCCTTGGTGGGCTGAACTAAGAGAAATTGTTGACCCTGAGAGGGGCCACGAATACATCTTATGGAATAACAAATAAATTTTGATCGAGGGCAAAATTGTTTTCTACAGACATTACTTTGATAACGGTGTAACTTTCACTAAGGACCTGCTTTATGACATGTCAAATACTGAGTAATTTAAAGTAATAAAAGGGCAAGGCTTTACAAATTCAAATTTTTTGGTTTGGACTGGTCTTAGACAGTCTGTTTCATTACAATTACGTCAGGGTTAATATACAAAACTTCAAGACTGTCAAAGACTTGGAAAATACAAATGTAAAAGCTGCTATTATTATCTGATAAAATTTAGATACGAAAAACCTAGGAAATGGGATAAGCTCAGTCAATTAAATTGGATTTAAGAGAAGACCAACTTTCAGAGGCATACCTATTACTTTGAGGGTTGCTCGCGAGCCGTATGTACGTTCTTTTCAATACAAAGTGTTAAACTACATCCTCTATACAAATGACCTTCCTTGTAAAATAGGGTACGGGGAATAACTCGAAAACCGCGAGGTTCTTTTATTCTCCTGGCTCAACTTTAAGCATATGTATTTCTTAAATTACTGTAGTTTGTCACTTGTCATGTAAATGTGTCTTTTAGTTGTTAGAGTA
>Ga0126343_10001236_pt1 | contig 11665 bp, 4 predicted proteins | sample Cyp2metagenome_FD_92531 | JGI IMG/M metagenome (GOLD analysis project Ga0126343, IMG submission 92531) | Coral microbial communities from Lord Howe Island, Old Settlement Bay, Australia - Cyphastrea 2 metagenome | ecosystem: Host-associated > Invertebrates > Cnidaria > Coral ... | reverse complement strand
CGAGGAATGGAATGGAGCCTTCATGTTCAAGTTCCATGGTAAAAGATAAGCTAGGATGGACGCTGTTAAGTACTTGGAGGAGGTCTGTGGCTGATTCTGCATTGGGCATTTTGACCAGAGTGTCATCAACATATCTTCGATAAAAAGACGGGATCATGTTCTTTTGTTCCAGTTGGTTCTCTATATAGCACATGAAAACATTGACCAGTAGTGGGCCAAGTGGCGAGCCCATAACTACACCATCTGTTAAATAATTCATATTTTTGTTCAGTAATCGTCATGTTATATTCAATGTGTCATATTTTGTTCAGTAAACTCATTTTTTATTCAACGATTCATATTTTTGTTCAGCAATCGTCATTTTATATTCAATGTTTCATGTTTTGTTCAGTAAACCCATTTTAATTCAGTGATTCATATTTTTGTTCAGTAAAACTTATTTTATGTACAGTGATTTTTATCTTTTTCAGTACATGATAATATATTCAACACTGTTTTTGATCAGTAATATTCCCAATTTTTGTGCACGCCGTCAAAATTTTGTTCAACTCGTCCGATTTTTATTCAATAATTTCTGCTGTCCTATTGGTCAGCGGACAAACAAAGTGACAAAAAAATGGCGGCGATGGCGACCACCATGGAGGTTACGTTGGAGGACGTACTTTCCTCCATTGATAACCTGTTGATGGAGACGGAAATCCAAGATAATAAGTCTGATTTAGGGTTCCACGAAGAGGCACTAGTCCTGTACAGACTAGAAATGGCAGTATCTGTCCTGCGTGCAATAGTTGATATAGATCTGGATTTAGACAGGAACGTTGGTCAAGTCTTAGGTCAGCTGTGTGGTTTGATTACAGACATATACCAATACTGGGGAGCAAAAGTAAGCCAAATGAGATGAAGGACTGTAAGTTTGCCAGATTTTGGATCGTGCATTCCGCAAACCCAGGAAGACTGTTGAGGACTAGTGCCGCTTCAACAGGTTATCAATGGAGGAAAGTACGTTCTCCCACTTTGTCCTAAGTCTCCTCTACTACTGGGTTGTTTTGGGTTCGACACATCACTGCGCCTTTCAATAACATGCGGACTCTAAAATTCAAAGCTCAGTCACCTGACAAATTCGTTTTTCTCTTCCGCCAATCAAATGTTCAGCGGCTCCTCCCAGCTCCCGACTACTGCCGAGCACTGTTTCGTTGTTTGAACTGCGCTCAGTGATTTCATTACCGCGCGCTAGGCAGTAGTCGGAAACTGGGAGGAGCCGCCGAACTTTTGACTCACGGTGGCGAAAACGCATATGTCGGTTTTAGAGTCCGCATGTTATTGAAAGACGCAGTAGCTTCGACATCTGAATCAACTACTGAACCTAATTATTCGTGTCGACTCGAATAGGAATTAGGTTCGGTACATGAAAAATTCGACGTTTGAACTGGGCGTAACAGTAATTTCAGCGAAGAATACTTTTCAGGATTGAGTTTCTATGCCAAGTGTAGAGTAAGAGTTGATAATAATCAACCGCATGATCACGTGTGTGACCTGCGATGGCTTCGCAGGGCATCAAGAGTAAGCTAAAAAGCATGATGCCGTGCCCAGGCAAACTCGAGGGTCTCAACAGGGTTGACCGCTAGCCGCAAAACGGCCAAACATTTAGCCGTTAGGTGCAAAAATGAAAGAATTTTCACCGTTAGCCGTAAAAAATGTTAACCGTGAAAAAATCAAGTCTGATGTGTTATGCGTTTGTGTCCTGGTAGCGAGAATTACAATCAAAACCGGAAGTGTCGAAAGTGTCTGCATAATTTGTCGCACAGCTGTCGCTGCGCGAGCTGACAGACTTTTTGACAGCTCTACTATTTTATGACTTTCTACTTTCTTTCATACTGACTGGTTGCGATGGCTGTATTGAAAGTCTCTTTTGCGCTGGAGAGGAGAAGCCTATAGAAAGATGTAAGACCAGGGTTACAGTCGCGGAAGAGAATAAATTATTTTCGTCGTTCCAAAAACATGGGCTGAAAAGATGGGCTGAAAGATTCGAGAGATTTTTGTTTCAGCAGAGGTGTAGCCCATATACTACAGCGTGGTAATGCGTGCAAAGATTTGAAGACCTCGATGGAAAGGTTAGGCTGAACCCCAACTCTCTACGCTCACGTGCTGATTTGGAGAGAACGCCAAGTGACTACAATTTGTCAATTGATGGAACTGTCCCTACTTTACGAAAACGTCTTTCTCAGCACTTGATGCAGCTAGAAACCAGGGTGACGAAGGACATGTTGCAAACTAATGTACCACTTTCGAAGCCTGCAGCTGTATGTGTGGCTAACGACGACTTGTTGCTGTGTGCTGCCGATGGTCACCGAGTTGTTTATCAGATTCAGCTGGAAGGGAATGGGGTTACAATAAACAGAAAGTTACTGAAACTAATAGCCTATACAGAGGGTATTCATCCCTTGGAGTCGACTGCAAAACCTGATTCTTCAGTTGTTGACTTCGCTGCGGCAAAAAGTCGCCATTGTAACGGTGGCCTGTACTGTACGTTTTGATATAGAATCCAGTGAGGTAACAAATGTGCTTGAAAGCATGACTGACAACTGCAGAGAGATCAGGAAAGTAGCAAGATTCAAGGGTACACTAGTTTTCGCAGATGTTGGGGGTCGTCAAGTAAAGTGGTACAATCCATCGACCAAGAAAGTCGAAACTCTTGCCGGAGATGGAAGCGAAGGAGCGCAAGATGAGACTGGAAAAAGCTGCAGCTTCGTTCAAGTGCACAGCTTTGCAGTGCTTCAGATACACTTTTCACAACTGATGCTGCTGCAGGGAAAATCAAGCTTACGACCGGTTCGTCAGGAACAACAGACTTTTTAGAACACCTTAAGCTTGGCATTTTTTATGACACCTTTTGTATTATTTGCAAAGCCTCTACCTTTCAGCCAATTACGCCAGAGCAGCTCAATGATTCAGAATCTGAACACGGTAGATGAGTGAAGAATGTCAAAGAAACAAACAACCTCAAGATGGACTCAACAACAGAAGACACAAACCTCTATCGAGCTTCTACTGAATGGTTCGAAGAGCGTTATGAGCAAAGTCACAAATGTTAATTTAAACTACAATGCTACTATTGACTGTAAAACATTACTAGCTACAATAGTAGAGAATTTACACGCGGTTTCGCATTTCAAACACGAGACAAATGATGCCCTTAAATATGCCACAGACTCCGGCACTATACCAAAGGAATCGTTGAAGCGTATAACGTATTACACATCCATCTTCATACTATCCAGTGCCACAGACTGGAATTATTTTTGTCGTTCAAGGATGTAAGGTTTATGACTCCACCTCCTCCTGAAGAGATTTCTAAAGGGGAGGAACAGACTATGAAACCGAGATTGGCTGGAGAACTACCGTCCTGTGCGTCAGAGAACCGCGAGGAGCGAGACTACTAAAGATAAGGCAGGAACTCGTCCTCCGGCAGTGTATTCAAATGCAAATCCTAATACCACTGCAAGGGTCTTCTTTCCAGCTAACCGAGTGAAACAAACGCCCATTGCCTCCTTTGGACTGCGCTTTGTTGTTTCCGATGTGTCCGTGTTGACTTTCGTAAGCGATGCCACAGTTCCACAGCTAACCCTTGCGTCAACTGCAGCCGAATTTCAACCAGGTGGAGGAGTACGAGAGCGATTCGGATGGCAGTGACAATGATGTCGATGTTGAGTCAGAAGAACTGGTTATTGGACGGGTAAGCCAATAATGATAAGGTCTGGAAGACAAGTCAAGGTCTGGACAAGGTTTGATGTTTAGCCATGCGCAAAATGGTAAGCCAGGCCTTACAGACCTGTTAATTAAAGCCTTATGATTCATATAGAATTGTTGCCATTGACAAACAAACAAACAAACAAACAAACTCGTACAATTAAATATACTTGTGACACAGGTTACATGTACATGGATCCGTCGTTCCTAGTTTATTTTCCTTTAAGTGGTTTAAAACTCTATCTTATTCAGTTGGTATAAAAGTTATATAGTTTACTGAGAATGTACACACACACAAATACTTTTTCATCTCAAATTTCCCTAAAGACTTTCAGTATGTTTTACAACCATAGAATTTAATATTTAACTTCTTAGAACAATAGCAATTAATTGTTAACAACTCCTGTTAACTGTAATGGAACAAAAATAACCTTTAGCCGTAAAAAAGCCAACGAATTAACTGTTAGCCGTAAAAAAGCCAAAATATTAACCGTTAATCGTAAAAGCCACTACCCCATTATTGGGACCCTCAAATTCTCATCCAATTAGTCAATGACGTGAAATTTAAATATCGCGGCCGTTCCTCATTTATTTTATTTAGATTGTACGAACAGAATTAAGGTGTTTTGAACTGCTATTTTTAGGAATATTGCAAAGGGTTTTGCTTTCATTGAGCTTCCACTGCCCTAAACAATATTCAAAGGAACTCATTTCGGTCCAGTTTTCGCGGGAAAAAAAATTAAAAACCTAGCGCTCGTCAAAAATACTTAATTTTCACTAGGAAATCAGCTCGGAAGATACCTGAATTTATATTCGTTAGAATCGTCGAAAAATGGCTTTTTCCAGATATTTTTTTCTTCAGGGTCAACTAAAACCTCGAATTACAAAGCTACGCCGAACCCACGCTTCTGCAAAAACCCTCTTCAAAGCCCCGACTTTGGAGCGATATATTTCTTCAGCGTCAACAGCTACCACACATCGGCAAAGAAAAAACTGTTTCTTAACAGTCTAGCTTTATTGTGTTAAAATTCTAGCGAAATCGAAGGAAACCAGAGTTAATAAGAATTTTATTTGTAACCCCACTTCACATAGTAACCGAAAAACACAGACATAACACAAGCGGGCATTTTGGTCAAAAAATGCTGGAATTATTACCGGAGAGCTGAAAATTGAATGGGAACATCTATTTTGAACTGTTCTCAGGTGATTTAGACGAAAAAATTACCTCGACGGGCTACAAAAGAGAAAGAAACAAGAAACATACGCGACGGTGAGAAGAGCCGATAATTTATTCACCACGAGGATGAGAGCACGTACAAGTTAAAAAAAGCTTTCTTCTCGATAGTCTGAGCCATAAAAGCCAGCAACTGGTTCCAAATTACTTTCTATTTACTTACAAATATCCGGACTTCCATCTCCGAAAGATTTGGCCTCAATTTTTGAGCAAATTAACATCTCGCTGTCGGCAAGCGCCATTTCAGTATCTTGCATACTAATTAGCTAACTCGACAAAGCTCTCCCAAGGGGGGATATGACAAAAAGAGCTGAAAAATGGCCTGTAATTGGCTAATGATGAGATCATAGCACTGTCCAAATTTGGTGGGAATCGGAAGTAACGCAATTTTTTTCGGCCGCTCGGCCGCCTCACGTCTTTGGGGTGTAATTACTCCCTGCGTATTAATAATGACTTTAACATAATAAATAACATTGATAAACTGATACTATAATGTCTCATATTTTAGATTTCGCCCTTGTCTCTACTTAAAACAGCTTTTATCACCGAAAAATAACAGATGCCAATTTTATTTTTGATTTCATCAGGCCAAGGGTGACTCTAAACTAACGTGAAATTAGTTTTGTAAAAGGAAGTTGAACTTAAAAGATATTTGAGTCAAAATTTAAGCTAATTTGCGTCATAGCTAAATGTTGTGAGGCACGGGTAGAAAATGACAATCCTTGATTGGCACCTGTCTCTTCAAATGACTTGAAACTCCTGAGGTAAACTAAGATAGATCAAATCTTTATTTTTATGAAGTACCAACAAAATTTAACATATTCTGTAGGCAGAAGAAGTATCTAAATTTGATGCATATTTTGCCGGATTTTGGGCAAAAAAAAACAGGGTGGACAGGAGGAGGGGCGTGGTCTAACTCCTAAGGGAAAAATCACGAAGCGCGCCCACTTTTAGCCTGCGAATACCGCCGCCTCGTAGTAGCGGGAGCGAATGAGAGGTGGCTGTATTCGCAGGCTAGCCCACTTTTTCTCTTGGAGTTAATGGGTAGTACTTTCAATCTGCCAAAGTTTCATCCAAGACGGAGAGATGGCATGTATCACCCCTGCATGGTCCTCTGGTAAACTCAGTCATGAGGAACTACCCAAAAAGAGATTAAAAGAAAAGTACTGTCTTCATTAAATGAAGAGGATTTTCCTGGCCGATTCCTTTCTGGTTGGGGAACATATAGTCACAGTTAGATCTAATCACACCCGTTGGTCGAATTAATCTGCCGCAATTTCTTATCGTGTTTCGTGTTTTCTAGGTGTGTCTCAGAGAGGACCTGTATAAAAAAAAAAATGATAAAAACCAATTTAGAGGACCACCTGCGAGAGCTTAAAATTGCAAAAGAATCAGGCGATAAGGCCGGACAAGGATGTATTTATTGCAATCTTGGCAGCGCCTGCCAGAGTCTGGGTGATTTCAAACAGGCCATAGATTACCACAAGCAAGATCTGAGTATTGCATTAGAACTAGGACAGAGAGATGCTGAAAGACGTGCTTACTGCAATCTTGGCAACGTGTACGATAGTATGGGGGATTTCAAACAGGCCATAGATTACCACAAGCAATCTCTGAGTATTGCATTAGAACTAGGACAGAGAGATGCTGAAGGACGAGCTTATTGCAATCTTGGCAACGCCTACCAGAGTCTGAGTGATTTCAAACAGGCCATAGATTACCACGAGCAAGATTTGAGTATTGCAAAAGAACTGGGAGAGAGAGATTCCGAAGGAGATGCTTATTGCAATCTTGGCAACGCCTATCAGGGTCTCGGGGATTTCAAATTAGCCATAGAATATCACTACAAATCTCTAAGCATTGCAAAAGAGCTAGGACGGAGAGATATTGAAGGACAGGCTTATTGCAGTCTTGGCAACGATTACCAGAGTCTGGGTAACTTCAAACAGGCAATAGATTACCACCGCCAATCTCTGAGTATTGCAAAAGACCTGGGACAGAAAGATGTTGAAGGACAGGCTTATTGCAGTCTTGGCATCACTTACGATAGCCTGGGTGATTTCCGAGGGGCCTTGGATTACCACACGCAAGGTCTGAGTATTGCAAAGGACCTGGGACAAAGGGATAATGAAGGACGTGCTTATTGCAATCTTGGCAACGCCTACCAGAGTCTGGGTGATTTCAAACAGGCCATAGATTACCACAAGGAAGCTCTGAGAATTGCAAAAGATATGGGACAGAAAGATGCTCAAGGAGATGCTTATTGCAATCTTGGCAACGCCTACCACAGTCTGGGTGATTTCCAACAGGCCATAGATTACCACCAGAGAGCGCTGAGTATTGCAACGGAACTAGGACAAAGAGATTCTGAAGGACGGGCTTATTGTAATCTTGGCAGCGCATACGATAGCGTGGGTGAGCTCGAACGCGCCATAGAGTACCACGCACTAGGTCTGCATATTGCAATAGAACTAGGAAAGAAAGATGCTGAAGGAAGTGCTTATTGCAATCTTGGCAGCACCTACCAGAGTCTGGGTGATTTCAAAAAAGCAATAGATTTCTACAAGCGCGCTTTGCTTATTGCAAAGGAACTGCACCAGAGAGATGCTGAAGGACGGGCTTATTGTAATCTTGGCAACACGTACGATAGTCTGGGTGATTTTAAGCAGGCCTTGGATTACCACAACCAGTATCTAAGCATTGCAAGGGAACTAGGACAGAAAAACGATGAAGGACGTGCATGCTATCGTGTAGGTCGTGATTTCGAGTCTTCGGGTAATTTATATGACGCCCTCAATTATTATCGTTCCAGTGTAAAAGCCTTCAACGAGATAACAAGTCTCCTTCAGTCTGAGGATACGTGGAAAATAAGCTTCCGTAACGCATGTCAGGATTCCTATACTGCCTTGTGGAGTGTTCTACTACGTCTTGAGATGCCAGAGGAAGCTTTACGTGTTGCTGAAGAGGGAAGAGCACAGGCCTTGATGGATCTGATGAAATATCAATATGGTTCTGAATCACAAGCAAGTGAGTCACTGGAATCTACAGCAACAACGACTCACATATTGAGTGAGATCCACACTCCAACAGTTTTTATCGCACTGAAAGGTAACACGGTAAATCTGTGGCTACTCATGGGTGCACATGTTCATTTTGAAAAAAAGAGCATTGAAAATGTGTCCTTGCTCATCGAAAATGCCTTCAAAGAAATTGTTCATGGTGTCGATGTTAAATACGAGAATCGTTCACTGGATGACCCAGAAGGTGAAACACCGCTCAGTGAAGAATCTTGTCACCACATGGCAGATAGCAAAACCAATTATCTGCGCGTCTTGTTCGATACCGTAATTGGCCCAATTGCACACCTTCTGAAAGGTGATGAATTAATCATTGTCCCGGATGGTCCATTGTGCCTGGCCCCTTATGCTGCGTGTGTGAATGAGGCTTCCAAATATCTTAGCGAATCTACCAGGATCCGAATTCTTCCCTCGCTTACAAGTTTAAAATTGATCACAAGTTGTCCAGAGGGCTACCACAGAAAGAATGGAGTGCTTCTTGTGGGAGATCCATGCTTGGAGAAAGCCGGACCAAAGCATCGCAAGGTAAGTCGTTTGCCGGGGGCCAGGAAGGAAGTAGAGATGATAGGCGAGATTCTCAATACCGCGCCTCTTACGGGAGAAAACGCTACTAAAGATGAGGTGCTTAAACAGCTAGGTTCAGTTGCCTTGGTACACATTGCTGCTCATAGTGACATGCAAGCAGGGGAAATTCTTTTGGCCCCAAATACTGCAAGAACATCCAAGACCCCCAAGAAGAGAGACTACATGTTACGAATGTCAGATGTACAAGCTGTTCAGCTGCGAGCGAGACTTGTTGTACTCAGTTGCTCTAACAGTGCTCAAGGACAGATTACACCCGAGGGTGTGGTCGGTATCGGCAGGGCTTTTCTGGGTGCTGGTGCTCGTTCTGTGCTAGCGTCACTCTGGGCAATTGATGACGAAGTAACTATAGAGTTTATGAAAAGCTTCTACACACATTTGGCCCGCGGACATAGTACTAGTGTGGCTCTCAACTGGGCTATGAAATGTCTCCGAGAGTCAATGAAGTTTTGTGCCGTGAAGCACTGGGCTCCGTTTGTCCTGATTGGTGATGACGTAACGATTGAATTTGGGCAAAGTTAATACTAATATTGTGGGTACCTTTTACTTTCAATTGACTTGATTATTGATTTCAACAAAGGTTTGCATTGAAAGACATGTAAATCTCCCGGATAGATTTGCGTGTAGTATCCTCTCAGCAACTGGGGATATGTTATTTAAGCCTGTGCGTCAGAAATGTTTTACATTTGGTGTCCGGTAAACTGTTCTCATAAAATTACCTACCGTGGAACTTAATTCAGAAGGTATATGTTGCAATTATTTGACCGCCCAGGGATAATATCAGGACCATCGCAAATAGAAACTCTGCAAACCAAACTTGACAAGATGGCCTTGTTAACTGATTAAGCAACAGCTGGAAAAAGAGGGCGGGGACTGAAGTGACAACGTGAAACATGACGAAGGTGAAATGACCACCTCCCCGCAAGTAACTGTTCAGTTGATATGGACACATATAAGCATTTTCCAGTTAGTGTAGGTGTTACATTAGTGTTCGCACATGGATTCTGTTAATCTCGATTAGGTTTAGTCCACTTCTTTAATAGAGATGTTTTGTGGAACTTCCACCCGCATGCGTGGAGTGCATTCGAATATGCACTTACTGTTTCAGCTTTTATTGAAAACATACTTTGCCTTTGTGACATTAGGGGAAAGCAAGGCGAACTTATTTCATCGCGTATTTGTAGAATTGTAATTGACAATTCCACCGGAGCGACCTTTTCCAAAGCGCAAAGTTTGATAATACGTCAAGAAATAATTGGAAACTGTTATTTGAAGTACATTTTAGTAAGGATTTTATTAGAAAAATGAGATTATTCGCGCTCGATTTCTTTGAGGTGATAGTTGATTCGGCCTTCGGTCTCATCAACTGTCACCTCATTGAAATCTCGAGCTCATAATATAATGTAATTGTTAATTAGTCGTTACAATATTGTAACGAATTTATTTGTTTCAGTTTCCGCTTGCAGCTTAGAGCTTTTTTGTATTTGTATTTAGGAGCTTAATTGTGTGTTCCCGTTGTCGAATTTTCCATAATAATTCAGCCAGTAAACAGGCCAGGCTCCCGATTGTTTTATAACCACGAGAGGGTGGTATGGAGAGGCAAAAAATATGCACCGGCCACGCTCAGCTGGCCACGATCGCCCACCCTCGACTCGCTTCGCTTGCCGAACTGTTTTTGGCTATTGCTGATACTTTTCAACCTTTACATCAATCAGGAGTCTGTTCACTTAAAGGGTAAAAAAATTATGTGATATTTCTAGAGAATAAGTAGGGGTGCGATGATTCTCATGGGTTGTGAACTCGTCTCCGGATCAGGCGGTCTAGGTTCGGGCCCTTGCTGGGGACATTGTTTTGTGTACCTGGGCAAGACACTTTACTCTTAGTACCTTTCTCCACCCGGTATACAAATGGGCACCGGCGACTTCAATGCTGGGAGTAACCCTACGATGGACTAGCATCCCATCTAAGGGGAGTAGAAATACTTCTAGTGGCTTTATGCCACGCAAACCGGGATAGGCTCCGGCCTGACGGTCCACTTGGCTCGTATAAAGACTTTTCCTGATTCCAACATATTGCTTTTTTCGCGGTAACTGAGGAATTAACCCTCAGCCCTGTCCAAACGGGAAATGTTTGGCGGTCAAACATTATCAAACATTGTTTGCTGGCCAAACTTGATATTGTACTCAGTGGTCAAACGATATCAAACATGTTTAATCACCGTTCAACAAACAAAATAGTGCACAATAATTGACCAAATGTGTGTTGTCTATAAAATTTTATGCAACAAGGTCAAACACGCTCAAAGAAGGTGTCCAAACGGGAAAATACTTTAGTTATCAAACAATGTTTGATCGTCAAACGGGACTCCATTATTTAAATTTAAGGGAAGGAAATTCTTTCGATAGAAAACTGTTAAAGTTTGCATGTATGACTAAATGTTAATCAGTCAGTTAAAGTGCAACGTATAGTGTGATTACAATGGTACATTTTCTAAAGAAGAATCATTAAAACTCTTGTAATTGTTTCAAATAGAGACCTGATTTCTTCTCTCCTCAGTAAGGCGTGCGTGGTCACGTAACTTTGATCAAGAAAACCAAGAGGGGGTATCAGGAATAGGGAGCTTACGAATCGACGACTTTCGCAGGACGGCGCCGCTGGGTCACCTTATAGTCCCGCGTCGTCGTCCTGTAGAAATTTGAATTTACGATTGGCTGTAAAGACGACGACGTTTATGCGCGACCGGCAAATTTTCTTGCCTTTTCTGAAGTTTGCTTTTATCTTCTGACAAGGCGAGCTGTTTAAATAAAATGCGTAACTTCAGATAAGCGAGAGCTTGTATCGCATACGCTTATGGAAGCAACTTCATAAACGAACAAGAATTTGTACTTTTGCACGACTGTCACAAGTCAAAAAATCCAGAGTTTCCGTACTGGAACTACGACAGGTTTGATTTAGACGAGAAATCAAATGACGAATGCAAAGCCTAGTTTCGTTTCTACAGGGAGGACATTTATTGAAAGATTTT
>Ga0126343_10001235_pt1 | contig 11673 bp, 7 predicted proteins | sample Cyp2metagenome_FD_92531 | JGI IMG/M metagenome (GOLD analysis project Ga0126343, IMG submission 92531) | Coral microbial communities from Lord Howe Island, Old Settlement Bay, Australia - Cyphastrea 2 metagenome | ecosystem: Host-associated > Invertebrates > Cnidaria > Coral ... | reverse complement strand
ACGAGAACAGTCGGAAATCCGACAGCTTAATCTATGTCATTAAATACCATTATTATTCCGCGCATTGAAAAACTTGGCACTGCAAGTACGTGTCGCAAAAGACAATAGCATTCTGGGCGATGTGACCGTTTGTGAGGTCAGAAAATATTCATGACGGTTTGTTATGGAGTGGGGTAAGAATGTAGACGAATCGTCCCAATCCGGACAGATCGCGGTGACCTGACATAGCCGGGGCGGATGGTGACGTCTTGTGACTGTCTGTGAGTTCCCGATGTTGGAATTAGATCTATGGCAACTTGAAGGTTGAATGGTAGGGACATTTCAGTCTACTGGGCATTAAAGATTATGTTTTGTTACTGGCAAGTGAGTTGAAAATATACATTCTCCTAGTCATGTGGTAAGCTTTGATAAGAATGTGTTCTGGTTGCCGGCACATTAGACCTGTTCTAAATGCCTCTTTATTCATGCGCCGAACCTGACTGATAAGTGACGTAACACAGGAGAGCGGCATTTGAATCAGTCAAACGACATTAAATTCAGAAGCTAGGGTCTGTCGCACCATGCGACATTGGAGCGGGCGCCGATTTATACGGCGCTCTTGTCGTGTTTCGAACGTAATGCATTAATCACTGTAATGTACTTTTCATATAATGAGAACGACACACAGGATTACGTACCATAAAAGGGCCTAGCTACAAATAGCCAAACAAACTCTCACAAATTCAGAAAACTCAATTGAATTTACAGTAAATTTCCTTGCCATGTAAAGGTGAATATAGATAAACTTGCTTTGATTAGTCGTTTATGGAAGTGTAAAGAGGGAAAAAGATTGATGATTACTGCTAATCGTTCACGAAAACAGATCACCTCAACCGATTCCGCCCGCTGTGGCGGACCAGAGGAGAAAATTCCGCCCGCTCACGAGCTGAAGAAAGGGTTGAGTTATGGATTAACGCGGAAAGTTTGGAGAGCATGAAAGAAGAGTTAGAGTTTCTCAAGGCGATAGCTGAGAGCAACTCTAGCTTCTTGAGTGGTCTCCAATTTTACAAGTGCATCCATAACTCGACATACGCACAGCTAAAAAGCATGAACCAATTCTTCTACAACGTGGCAACAACATATTGGGCACTAGAACATGTTTTGTTTGTGATTAACTACAAAGTTCACACAATGTATAGTGAAGAAGAACAAAGGTAATTAAGATCCTAACATGCCATAATCAGTTGAACGAGACCACGTAACATGATTTCCAAAATTCTCAACAAAAAATGCTTTTCTTCAAACACTAACAATATACTTTATGTGAATTGTAGATAAACAAAGTCAAAATACTCAAGTTTGAGTAAACATCTAGTCTGGGCACAAGTCAAAGGCTCGAAAAAGTTCTTGGATTGTTCAGAGTTATTTTCACATTGCTGAAACTTGAACAAAAAGAACTCGCACTGAACGTGACGGAATTTTGCTGCTGAAATGTAGCTGCACACGACAATTTATTGAGCACAGTCGTGTGTACATAGTTAGGTAGAACTATAGCAAGCGCGCTATGTTATAAAAGGAAATTAATGTCAGTTTTTAATGCATCTGTCCTGTTATTGACAATGAATTTCGTCGTAACATCGTTAAAGTAGTTTGAAAATCCACTTGGCTATCGCCTCGTGAATCCATAACTTTTTCGACAATGGATTGAGGAAACACTCAAATAAATAACAGCTTCACACTCTGCAACAAGTGATTCGTTGGAAACTAACTGGAGCTCGTACTGTATAATTGTCGTAACGCGAGGCCAATCTGAACCGGTCTTCAAACATCATTCATAAACAAGTATATGTTGAGTTTATTCACAACAACGAGTTTAACTGAAAATAGAAGAACACAAACAACTACTTACAACATTTACAGACAGAAATAACCAACTATGAAGAACACGGACTTTCAGCATTTTCCCGAAAGAAATTGATAGCCCTCTGTACGACGATGATCGCGAAGAAACTTACAACAATGGCAACAATGACTAAATAGCTCTAAAAACTTGAAAGACAGAAAACGTTCGTTTGATTGTTGCCACTTAATTTAAAAACTACTAGTCGTATTAGCATAATAGCATTGCGCGCGAAAATACCAGATGTGCCCAGTGGGCCCCTTCAGAGCGGAATTAGCAAGAGAGCTACAATCACTTGCAGCGGAATTACGCTTTTTATGACTGTGTGCATGTTTTCTAATGGGTCGCTTAGTATTCGATCGAGCGTCGTCCTCTACATTTATACTAATGTTTGAGAGCGCCTTTTATTTTTGGAACGAAGAACAAGAAGATGCCTGAAGGCGATTACGCAGGATGTTAGAATTATGTTGCATGGTGTTTGACGCCCGCTGCTGACGCCCGCGCTACTTGCGGCTCCCGGCTTCGCCTGTGACGCTGGCACGCACACGGAAATGTTTTACGTTCTTCGTTTCGTTCTTCCCCACAGATTCTCAAGCAAAAGAGAGACTACTCGCAGTCTACAACAGAGGAGAGACGAAGATCGTACGCGCATCGATTAGAAATTTTAACATTAGCGAAATCTATATGGATATAACATACAGTAAAAGCAACATAGTGAGGATCGACAAAACAGCGCAATAATTAATGTGCGATTCAACAGTGATGCTCTGTAGCATCAACAGAGTTTGTAAACGTTTAACACCTGAGTACTTTGACTCAACTTTTTGATATCTGTATTCAATTCAGTTGCAATGTGTTAAAATTGCTTCAATATTTATTTCGTGTTGAATAGTTTTTCACAACAAATATGGCAAGATTTCCGTTTAACCCGGTACATTTATTATGCATGCAGTTCTTTGTTTAGCTAAACAACAGCGGAAACAATAGGGCTCCTTTGAGGCTCATCAACTTTGAATAAATCTAGATTTTACTATATCTCGAATTTTCTGTCTAAAGTACGGAAAAATGAAGCGATTTCTTCGAGACTTTCGTTTTCGATTTTAAGATCTAAAGTACGCAAAACGGAAACTTGATATCATAATTTGAGGGTACATTTACCGTATTTTTAAACTGAGCGCAGGCTTAAGACTGCTTAAAATAATGGCGATTTCGACCTATGCGCTAGGTTAAAAATGCTTGAAAATAGTGTTTTAGGCCTAAGAAAAGGTTGCTTGCGGTTAGCTACAAACTGTTGATCGGGTTAGCGACTATTATACTAATTTAGTAAATGGAAATGAAGTGATCATGAAATAAAATTACTGCTTACTTCGATCACGTCACTCCGCATTTTCTCCCCTTGATTTCTTTCCTCAAATTCAGTCCCATGCAATAAAACTGTGTATTTTGTTTCTTCCCTCCATGGAATGGCAAACAGATCACGAGCAGTGCATACAGTAATACAACGAAAAATTTACGCATCTTTGCGTACTTCATACAAATCGGCGTATTAAGGCTTTTCACATGTTGCTCATAACGTTGTCCCCGGCTATATGTGAGCGTGTATGATAGCCAAGAGTGTGTCTTTATCCCGTTGCCCTACCACAATAAAAATAAAGGCTTTGGTTTCGCGGCCGATGCCGCCGAAAACCCACTCTCCTTCGATGTAGCGACCGCGAGTGTACATGTACATCGTTTTGCCAAAATTGGACTTGTCTCGGTGTAGTTGCCCCACAAATGCAATGCATATTTTCGTGCAGCGTGTAGCATGCGTTAAACATTGTAATGTAGATTATTTGCAATGCGAACGAGTCAAGTAAAATAAAAATGAGTTATTAAGTGGTAAATCTCAACTGAACTTCGTAGTGTAGTGGTATGGAAGAGAGACTCGTAAACGAGAGGTATGGGAAAGGTAAGTGGTTCGAGACCTGATGCGGTAGAAAAAAAAAAAAGAAAACCAATGTTTAAGGAGACTGTTTCTCGCCTGTTTGATTGAGTTGGCCACTTGGGTGCTTAGGTGTTTCGTATTCCCTAAATACGAATGTTTGTAACAACACTTTCTTAGCATATAGACTCATCCGAATAAGCGTGCGTGCGTGTCTTCTAATGGTGCTGGTGTGTGATCGAGCGTCCTCCACACTTTTGGTTGTTTACCTTTGTTTCTGAGTGCCTTTTTAAGAACAAGGAATATTAACACACCTTTATCGCCTATTTATTTGTGTTAGATTCATCACTAGCGTGCGCCATTCTTTACACTTGTCCGAATGTTTGCGGCCGCCTGTTTTAGAAGGAGGAATCTTCACACACTTCATTCGCCTGTTTATTTGCGTTGACCGCTTGGGTGTTTGGGGGTCTCGTTATACGTGTGGGCGCCTTTTTTCAGAACAAGGTATATTCACACACCTTTGTGTCCTGTTTGTTTGTGTTAGACTCATCATTAGCGTGCATGATCACTTCACGGCTGTGACAGTTCGTCACAAGCCATCTCGGATCGTTGCGGCCCACGCCAACTTAGCGGCTCGTCTCGGATTGTCATGATCCGTAAACTTTTTTCAGGGGTAGATATACACTACCTGAAGTTCACTTCTGCTATCCCTTTTCGCGACAAGACTTCGGTGTGACGGTCAAGACAGTCGGTGATGATTCGTGACGGGTCGTAGCTACCTGGCAAACCGTCACCATCCGTCGCGAAGCATCACCCTTTTTGCGACTCGTTTCTGATCGGGTGTCTTAGGCATGAGTGTATTGGTAGTGCTGGAGGGAAGGTAGTGCTGGTGGGAAAGGCAGAGACCATGGAGGGATGTTTTCCAGAGGTGCAGCTGGTCACAATTGGGCTTGGCCCGGACAAAGAATCTGATTGCCAGTGTCTATGTTGTAGGAACGTGGTGACGGATTGGCGATGACCTGATCATCGATCCAAGGGGTCCCCTGTCGAGACGAGAAAAGTTTAAGGAACCTAATGGTAGCGGCTTCAGAGGAGGTTGGGCGCATTTTTCACTCTGTAGAGTGATCTCGGAGTACACTATTGAAGGTTTTGCAAGCGAGGGTTTCAGGAGGTCTTCAGAGAGTGGTAGTGTGGAGCACGTACATCTGCCCATTTACTGCTGTGCTGTTGAACTGTAGTGGCCAAAAGGGGTAGTGTTTCATATATTAAGGGCCAGGGCCAGGTAGATGTCATCTGACTTCTTACGAGTAGATTTGGCATCACTGACTACTGCCTCAGCTTCGCCATAGCCGCAAGACTAGTAAATAGGGAGATGAGGTAACGTGTTCCAAGCCTTAGGTTTGGACAAATTCCTTGCATTTGTTCAAGATGAACTGAAGGCCATTACCTGGGAGACAACACAGTGGTATGTAACAGAGGCAGCGACTATTGGCAAATAGGCGAAAGACGTTTCTTCTGGGATAATGAAGAAACGGCATGAAGAACGATTGACGGTATAAGAAGTCTGTAAAATCATCCAAGCAAAATGGATTACCACCAAGCTAGAGTTGGTTTGCCTTGCAACGGCTCAAGAATGAGAAGGGAAGCTGTGTTTGGCTTAGTTCATAGCTAACCGTGGCCATAAAGCTGTCTACGAAGCCTTAGCAATTTTACAAGAAGCCAAAGAGGGCAAATGCGTTATGGGGTGTGCGGAAGAATGGCTCGAGGCCGTTCACCAGGTTCTGGCAAACTAAGAAATTACGCCGAAGGTTTTTTTGCGGAGCAACGTATGAGGCTCTATCCAAGGGACGTGGAAACTTCTGCAACATTTTAGTTCCACAGAAGTTCAAACTGTGGCAAGAGCTTTATTCTCTTGAGCTCGCCACTGAAAGTTATTTTCAACACATTTTCGAATCCAGTCACGCCACCACCAGTCACGCCTGGATAGGGACAGAGCAAGCCGAAGTTATTTTCTCACGTGACTTCAGGTGGGGCCTAAAACTTATTGCCTGAGCCGATCTTTTGCAGGCGCTGGAGGGACACGTTCTTCACCTCCCATCCCCTAAAACGTTTCATCAGAGGGGTTTAGAATTGACAGCGGACACACCTTTCTTCGCAACGGCTGACGTTCCTATGGTGTTAATTCGCAGGGGATCAGTGGATCGAACGAATACAAAAATAAAGGATGTCTGTTGGCATCTCGTATTTCTCCGTAAAAGACACGCTGACAGAGAATACGACATTTCTCAGTTGATTTAATGTGAAAGAGTTAACTATGAAACACTACTTAAGGAATGCTAAGTGAGAACCGTGCTTGTAGAGGTTAAAATAGAATCATCGGCGCTGATATCCGGTGAACGGGCGTGTCTCTCGTGTAATTCCGCCTCAAAATCCTCAAGGGCCCTCTCTGCGACCTTGCTCCGTTGACTGGGTTCATTACCCACGATGAAAACTCGTTTTCCGTTCCCTTTTGGCTCAGATCATGCAAACGCGATGTTAAAATGGTCTCGAATAAATTGCACGAAAAACCGTTCATTCATTTTTTCATAGGCCTCTTTAAGAACAACACCTTTGCCGTAGGCAATCGCCACTATTAAATGTAACCGACGTCCACCAGCCAAGTCTTTGCTGCCTTTCGCCGTGAATTTCAGACCCTCCCCTTTTTCCTCCACACTCTGCTTTTGGTGTCGATTGTCGCCTGAAGTGGATTTTGCTTGTGGACAAAAAAGACACCATCTATATAAAACGCGACTTCACCTTTGAAGAACTCGGAATTTCTCGCTAGTTCACGTTTCATCTTTCAAGCGTATTTCAGGCGTAGCTTTCGGCCTTTTTCCGAAACGAGTCCTTTCCTTCTGGCTACAAAATAGACGTATCCTTTCTCGTTGAGAAAGCGAGAAAACGTTAAGCGATGTGCCACTTTCAAAGAGGTCTCGCTTTCTTTCAGTACATTTTTAACTGTCATATTCGCGCCTCCTGCCTGTAATCTTTCCAGTGCACGACAAAGGGCACGGCCATCTCTCTCGGTTATTTTTCTCGGCCAACCTACTTTTCTGGATGAGCTGTTGGTACTAAGTGAGGTCCGCGTCGTGGATAAATGAGATATTCGTGCTACAGAGGAATTTGAAATGTGACATATCTGCGCGATTTCTCGGAGTGAAAATCTTGTGTTTTCCTTGAAAAAAGAAGGCTTTACTCGCTGTTTGGCAGGTATTTTTTCTCCCAAACACCATGATCTTAACAGCTCTTTATTCCCTTGGCCGATAAGCACGTTTCAAATAATGCACGCGTGAGTATGAAATATAATAAGTTCGAATTTGCACCACGCGTTTCCAACCATTGCTTTCCTGCCTCCCCGAAATAAAACAACATTTCTAAACCCCAAAATAGTTCAAAAGTACCCATTGTAATACAATCTATTAACAAAGCCGAAGAAAAAGCCACTTCAGCTGTTAAAAAACACTGAAAAATTACATTTTGTTTTCGAACACAAATTCAGACAATCATGGACAAAAGTCTTGGGACAAATCTACATTTGCGACCCTTTTTCACACGCGCCGCCCCGGGGGAAAGCAATGCGTTTTGAAACGGATAACCGTGCGTGACAGAGCTTTTTTTAAAACTTCGTTTTTAACACGCAGAAAATTAATGGAATTAAACAAGCGTCCCAAGAAATTTTTTCCATCATTGTAGTTCTACACTGTAAAAGTCTCGATAAAACTGGAAAGTGCTTTGAGCCCCCTTAAATATTCAAATAAAACAGCTCTCTCAATTGTTTGCAGAGATTCTTATGAGTTTTTCAGGCTATTTAGCCCGTCAAAACGGACAAGAAATCTTTCATTTGTTTTTTGCGAATAACTTTCAAGAATTTGCAAACCTTAACGCAGTAAGCGAAAAACATATTCCAAATTTTAGGGCCTTGGTAGAGTATGGTAAATCGCTGAGGTTTATGGTATGCGGCAGTGGCGTGATCGATAACTACTGGCTGTTATGGTACCATATTTGTTTGTGTACTTGACTAGTTAATAAAATTTAGAACACCAAGGGCAATAACTGATTATGTTAATGAAACTTAAATTTAGCTATATTAAATGAGTTGGCTTTAAAGATGTCTAAAATGTTCAATTTAGCAAATAGGGGAGCAGACTGCACTCAGTGTTCTAAATTGCTAATGGTTCGCACAGCACCCTTTTGCAAATTTATGGCTGGATGCAAATGAAGTACGTGTATGGATGTTCTGGAGTCCCATAGAGCCTACGCTGGAACAACTTGACAAATGAGCTAAATTTAATTTTGTTTAGGAGTCTTGTTCATTGAGTTTTGTGTAGCAAGAGTGAAAGAAGCAACAAACATCTTAAAATCTGCAGAGCAATACATTTGAAATATAAACCAACAAAGAAAGGTTTTGGGACAAAAGTGTGACCTTCATTTGTCAAATTGTTTGTTTTGAATGTTATGCAAATCATAAAAAGCTGAGTCTGATTGGACTCACTTTCCCATTTGAACGGCCTATATATGTTTTTATATTTTTTTGTGAATGGATTGCAGCAGCTGTTCGAATGGCCAAACTTTTTTGCCTAATAGATATCCTCTGCCGTTTAAATGGTTGAATATTTTTTCCGAACGATATAAACATCCGCTCGAACGGCTGAACATATTTTCCAAATAGATAGCCTCCGCCGTTCAAACGGGTGAGTGTTTTTCTGAACGGACAACCACAGCCATTCAAACAGTCTCCTATCGATCTTGAACCAATGACAAACGGATCACTGTTACTGCTGGGCTTTGTCTTTCCCAGTGGTAGGGCTGCAAATACTTTTTTTCTTGAAAGGGCACACGTCCTACTAAGACACCATCTTGGTCAGACAAAACAGATTGTAGTCAGACATCGTCGAAAAAAGTAAGATTAACTCAGGGTAGATTTTTATTCAGCCTTATCATAACATGATTGACCATAAACAAAAATGTCCAGATATCATGTCCAACCAGAGTTGGGATTTCGTCCGACATGGGCAACTTTTACCTAGCCAATGTCTGTAAACAACTGTTATTTACAGCCTTGCATTGGGGCTCCCTGCCCATGCATTTTAATTAATTTCAAGCAAGTACATAGGTGGCCTCTCGAGTGTAGAGCATGAGGGCAACTAACTTTTTACCTGACTTTGTCTCAGCAAGCGAACGGCTTTTAGCCATTCAAACGGATACCCATTAGTCTACATGTTTTTGCATGAGAGGCCATATATAATCGACCAATTCTAATTTACAACATCGAACCCACCTCTACAGCCCATAGCTAGCTCACACAATTCATGACTTAAAAACTATTCACATTTTGGAAGCAAGTAATTGTATGGCAGTAATTTACATACCTCTTTAGAAGACGAAGTTTCAGCTCCTCCAATTTGTGTTATTTCCCTCTGAAAAAGACGAAGTTGTATGTAAAATACAGAGCTTATCTGCACAATTAATAAAAGCTCAGGTCAATTTTAGCCTTAAAACTATACTGAAATAAAATTGGCTCCCAATAAAATACTCAGTTAAAGACGACAATTGCAGCTGTCAAAAGCATACATCATTTAATTTTACCTTTAAGGCCTCGATAAATTAAATAAAAACAATTTCATGCACAAAAATTAAAGAAACACCCCTTTTAAGTCAAGAAGTAAGATTGGATAGTATAACCAAAAAGCAACCAAAATTAATAACAGGCAAAAGGGACTTATATATAAAGTATAACAAAAAGAGTTTTGTTTTTCAATGCAGTTAAACAACCATGTAGAATTACCTATTGTTATTAAAAGTTAATGATCATTATCCAGATAATGAAGAATAAGAACTTTGGCACTGAAGTGCTAACCATGCAATTACCTGGTAATTTGCTCAATACTCTTTCAGGAACCAAGTAGTTCAGTCTCAACATAGATTGAAGTGTACAAGAAAATTTCCTGCTATCTGAACAGAAAATTAATGTCAATAAGAATGACTAGGCACACCTGCATTTTGGTCGCCAAATTTTCTTTATTTTTTAAAACAGCCAGTTTACAACTAGATTAAATAGTACAAATGCTTGTAAAAAAAAATTAACGTGCTATCCCAGCAATTACCTGGTATTGTTCAATGCTCTTCTTTCCACAAAGCGGGTCAGTTTCAAAATGGAGTTGGAAGATGCTGCAGGAAAAACTTCCTGTTGTCTAAAGATCAAATGACAGAGCATTTATAAGAACACCTACATGTATGCAAATTGTTCTACATACGTAATATTTTAAACAGCCAATAGTTAATGTTTCAATCAAATATTCACATTGGAGCTTAAAAAGCTGCCCATTTTGTAACTTTGCATATTATGCAGTATGGGAGCTTTTAAAAATAATTTAATAAGTATCACACCTTTGCTAACTGTAATTGTTCAATAGTCTTTTGGCCATCAAGCGGCTCTTCATCTAAATGTATTGGAGTGCAGCAAGAAAAACTCCCTGCTGTCTCATGATAAACGTCCATAACAAAAAGAAAGCCCACATTGAAATTAATATTTTTAAATATCAATAAAAGAGAGGCCGCCAGTATATTTCAAGAATCGAAAATCAGTGACGAAATATCGAATTTTTTTTTATTTCCCCAAAACATCCCTTTCTGTGAACTAGTTTTGAAAAACATATTTTAAAGTCCTAGCGATTTTTTTTTCCGGACGAAATGTAAAAAAGTTTGAAAATTCGTTAAAAGAGCTGTTTTCTCCTTGCCGAAACGGTTAAATCGGCATGCAACTTTACAAAGATGTTGGCAGCGCTAACCAAATCCATTCACCATCAAACTTTGCACAATAATTATAATATTACTACACAATAAAAGCATATAAAAAGTTTGTTTTAATTCTCTTTGGTATGGATTTTATCGCCGTTTTTATAGAGGTGTACTCTGCACGTCTTTTTGGGTGACAAAGTGAAGGCTAACTTTGACTGGTTTAAACGGCATCTGGTACCAGAAAATGTCCACATTAAAACCATATCAGACGAGAGCTCATTTATCAGACTATATATCTGGAAAGTCTAGCCGTTGGAAATAAAATCTCGTCTTGGCAATTAAATAAAACGTGATGCCACCCAAGCGCCATATAAGCTTACAGAATTTGATGTTCATTTCAAGCTAATTATAAATTCTGTTTTTCGAAATTACACAGAAAAAATAACATGACCACTAAGCGGCGTCCGCATCGTTATGTTTCTTCTCTAAAGCTGTAAATGCAAGGCAAAGTAGTGCTTAATCTTTAAATCTTTCTTAATCACGTTTTAAGTGCCAGAGTGTCTCTTAACACATGTTAACACGTTTGATGAGATTTACAAACTTCAGAACATCTTGAAAACAATCACAGTGTTGGTTGAAACGCCACTACTTACTCTTACATTAATGATGTGTTGAGTTGCTTCTTATCAAATATATACAAAAATCTTCGTGTTTAAATGAAGAAAAAGGGAGCTATTTGGATCATTCACAGCATTCATGGTATAGACAACCTATGATATTTATCAAGTTTATTGACCTGTGCTTGACCTAAGCCGTAACGGTTAACATAAGGTGCGTCTATTCAAAACATTTTGATCAAAGGCCCTTTTAAATACCTAAATTGCCGATTTCCCACCCTTTTAGATACTTCAGCTGTCAAATCCTTACCCGTTTATATACCTGAAGCCTCAAAAAGGTACCCTTTTCGGGTAGAGCGTCCCCGAATGGGCCATTATAGGGAGTACCCCCCCCCCCCCCCCCCCCCCTCTCGCCGGGCGGGCCGCCCTCCCATGCCCCGGGCGTGGGTGGTTTTATATGAGCATTTTTTTTTTTTATT
>Ga0126343_10001234_pt1 | contig 11679 bp, 5 predicted proteins | sample Cyp2metagenome_FD_92531 | JGI IMG/M metagenome (GOLD analysis project Ga0126343, IMG submission 92531) | Coral microbial communities from Lord Howe Island, Old Settlement Bay, Australia - Cyphastrea 2 metagenome | ecosystem: Host-associated > Invertebrates > Cnidaria > Coral ... | reverse complement strand
TGTGATTTCTTGTTCCAACGTAATGCATTGTTTATATGATGACAAGGAGTTGTCGATTGAGGAGGCTACTGGGCTGGTATTTAGGAGTTATTTAGTTGTACTTGACGTTTTGTGTGCGTCGTCATTACTCCACTGAATTCTATGGCGCCGCGTAACGTATTCAAGACTCGAAGACGCTTACTATTGTCAAAAAGGAGAGAAAAAAATAGTCAAATTATTCTGTCGTTTGCGATGCACGCCTAAAAAAACAACAGCCAACAATAAAGCAAATGGTCCTGCAACTTTCTGAGAATGAGCTCAGCGAGGTCTTCATCGCGGACCATGTCAAAATAAAGTGAAATGAATTCCCTTGTATATGAAATTTTCCATCAAATGAATTTATATGATTTGTGTTTAGAAATGTTACTGACAACCCGACTGGAAGAAATATCGGTTGTTAAATTTAGTTAAGGCACTCTTTATTATTACGCATGCGCTGATGCTGCCGAGCTAACAGCGGTAAACACAATGAAGGAAAACCACTAGTTGGTCTAAATAAATAGAGTTTGCAACATTCAATCTTTACAAGCTGAAGATCGGTGAGAGGCCTCATATGAGGGTTCCAAGGTTTGCATCAAATGCGCGGCAGCGTTAATGATTTGGGCCCGGTGCAAGTTCTCCCATGCAACTGATTGTAGGTCATACCGCTCGCAAGCTTTGCGAAACTGTTGAGTTGCGCCACTACATGTACGTAGGTAGGTGAGATGCATGGAATGCTCCGCTACGAATATTTTCAGCACTTTATAGACCCTATGCAAATATGGCTGCCTTTATATTATTCTTTTGTTCGTATTTAAATTAGCCTCAGTAACCTCGTTTTTGAGAAAAAAATTTTAAAGAATTTGTTATCCCAAACGAGGTTAGTGAGGCTATTTTGAATACGAACAAAAGAATAATTTAATGGCAGCCATTTTTGCATAGGATCTATTTAAACAAGAGTTTTACATTCACTAGCCACGGTAGTTTTCTAAAAGAGCCCCGCGATCAGTAGGTTTTAAATACCAGAATATAAATAGAAGACCGAAGTGATAAAGCTTTGTTATTGCTGTTGTGGTTTTTGTTGTTTGTTTGTTTGCTTGTTTGTTTGTTTTTTACCACGTAATTGCAGTCTGCATTAAGGAGGCGTAGATGCCTTACCGCGGTTAAATTGTTGTTGTTCAAAGAACCATCTTGCGTTGTTTTTTTCCTAAATGTAGCAAACAAGTGCGAATCCGTTTGCAGAAACATGACGGAAACGAACAACGGCGGAAGTCTGCTGGCTTAAATATGACGGAAACGTGACTTGGCATTTCCGTTCCGGAAACGTGACGGAATCACGTAGACTTGAGTTAGCGGAAACATGGAGTTGCATGTTTCCGACACGTTTCAGAAATACGGAAACACGTGATTTCGCCCTGTGCATATTATAAAGTATTAAATATCAATTTCAATGTGGGCTTGCTTTACGTTTTGGACGTTTATCTTGAGACAACAGGGAGTTTTTCTTGCGGCACTCCAATACATTTAGAGCAAGAACCGCATGATGGCCAAAAGACTATTGAACAATTACAGTTAGCAAAGGTGTGATAGTGTTTAATTTTTTTTTAAAAGCTCTCATACTTCATAATATGAAAAGTTACATAAAGAGCAGCTTGTTAAGCTCCCATGTGAATATTTATTTGAAACCTTAACTATTGGCTGTTTAAAATATATGTAGAATAATTTGCATGCATACAGGTGTTCTCATAAACGTTTTGTTAATTGATCTTCAGACAACAGGAAGTTTTTCGTGCGGCATCTCCCAACACCATTTTGGAACTGACCCGCTTGGTGGAAAGAAGAGCAGTAAAGAATACCAGGTAATTGCTGGGAAAGCGCGTTAATTTTGTTTTTCACAAGCATTTGTACTGTTTAATCTAGATGTGAACTGGCTGTTTAAAAAGTAAAGAAAACTTGGCGACCAAAATGCGGGTGTGCCTAGTTAATGTTATTGACATTAATTTTCTGTTCAGATAGCAGGAAGTTTTCTTGTGGCACCTCAATATATATTGAGACTGAACCACTTGGTTCCTAAGAGAGTTTTGAGCAAATTGCAAGGTAACTGCATGGTTAGCACTTTAATGCAAAAGTTCTTATTCTTCATTATACTGTATAGATAATGATTACTAACTTTTAATTGGTTTATTATACATGTTGTTTAGCTGTATTGAACAACATAACTATTATTGTTATACTGTAATTAAAAGTCCCTTTTGCCTATTATCAATTTCAGTTTTGCTTTGGCTATACCACGCCGTCTTACTTCTTGATTTAAAGGGGGTGTTACTGTATTTTTTGTGCATGAAATTGTTTTTGTTTAATTTTATCGAAGCTTTAAAGGTAAAATTAACTGATGTATGCTTTTGACTGCTGTAATCATTGTCTTAAACTGAGTATTAATTTTATTGGAAGTCAATTTTTATCCTAGTATAGTTTTAACACTAAAATTGACCTGGGCTTTTATTAATTGCACAGATGAGCTCTTTATTTTACATTTAATATCGTCTTTTTCAGAGGGTAATACCACAAATTGGACGAGCTGAAATTTCTTCTTCTAGAGAGGTATGTAAATTACTGTCATCCAAGGCACCATTACTTGCCTCCAAAGTGTGAATAGTTTTTAACCCATGGTTTGTGTGAGCTAGAGGTGGATTCAATGTTGTAAATTAGAATTTGTTGATCATATGTGACCTCTCATGCAAAAACATCCACACTAATGGGTATCCATTCGAACGGCTAAAAGCTGTTCGCTTGCTGTTTGTCATTTGTTGGTGATTGTAAATGCGAATGTAGACTAGCCATAAATTTCAACGTTTATTTTGTGAGACAAACTCGTAATTCCAGGTACACTTAACTGCCGTACAAACGGTGAAACACTGATTAACCTTAGTAAATTAAGAAGTCAGGTAAAAGGTGTTGGCCGCCCTGATGGTCTACACTTGAAAGGCCACCTATGCACTTGCTTGAGACTAACGAAGATGCGTTGGCAGGGAACCCCACTGCAGGGCTGTAAATAACAGTCGTTTACGGACATTGGCTGAGTAAAATTTGCTCATGTCTGATGAAATCCCAACTGTGGTTGGACTTGATGTCTGGACAATTTTTTATGGTCAATCATTTTATGATAAGGATGAATAAAAATCTTCCTTGAGTAAATCTTACTTTTGTGGATGATGTCTTAGTACAATTTGTTTCATCTGACGAAGATGGTGTCTTAGTAGGACGTGTGTCCTTTCAAGAAAAAAAAATTGCAGCCCTACCACTGGGAAATGTGAAGCCCAACAGTAACAGTGATCCATTTGTCGTTGGTTTAAGATCGATAGGATGCTGTTCGAACGGCTGGGGTTATCCGTTCAGAAAAATGCTAACCCGTTCGAACGGCTGGAGCTATCTATTCGGAAAAAAAATGTTCAGCCGTTCGAACGGTTGTTTCTATCTGTTCGAAAAAAAATATTCATCCATTTAAACGGAAAAGGATATCTATTAGGCAAAAAAGTTAGGCCATTCGAACAGCCGCTGCAATCCATTCACGAAAAAATATAAGACCATGTAGGCTGTTCAAATGGGAAAGTGAATCCAATCGTTTTGTGATGTTTGAAATTTACATAGCATTCAAAACAAACAATTTGACAAATGAAGGTCACACAGTTGTCACAAAACCTTTCTTTGTTGGTTTATATTTCTAATGTATTGCTCTGCAGATGTCAAGATGTTTGTTGCTTCTGTCATTTTTACTACACAAAACTGAATGAGCAAGACTCCTAAACAAAGTTAAATTTAGCTCATTTGTCAAGTTTTAGGCTTAGGCTCTATGGGACTCCAGGACATCAATACAGATTATACTTACTACATTTGCATCCAGCCATAAATTTACAAAAGGGTGCAGTCTGCTCCCCTATTTGCTGAATTGAACATTTAGACATTTTTAATGTCAATTCACTTTAAATAGCTAAATTTATGTTTAATTACCATAATCCATTGTTGCCCCGGATGGTTCTCAATCTTAAGAAATGGTGAAGTCCACAAATATGGTACCAGGACAGTCAGTAGTTATCGATCACACCATTGTCGCATACAGTAAACCTTTGCGATTTACCATACTCTACAAAGGCCCTAAATTTGGAATATTTCTTTCGTTTAGTGCGTTGAGATTTGCAAATTCTTGGACGTTATTCGCAAAACAACAAGTGAAAGATATCTTGTCTGTTTTAAAGGCTAAATAGCCTGAAAAACTCATAAGAGTCTTTGCAAGCAATGAGGAAGCTGTTTTATTTGAATAAACAGTTTGCTGTTTTTTCAAGACTTTTAGAGTGTAGAATGGCTGTGCAATATTTTTAAGGCAACTCCGGGCTACTGTACCTCTCGTTGTGTTTAAGTCATAAATTAAAGTGCGCTGTTCCGTTGCAGAGCAACAAAATTGACCCACCCTTTTTTCAAGACTTTTAGAGTGTAGAATGGCTGTGCAATATTTTTAAGGCAACTCCGGGCTACTGTACCTCTCGTTGTGTTTAAGTCATAAAGTAAAGTGCACTGTTCCGTTGCAGAGCAACAAAATTGACTCACCTTTTGCCATCAATTGCATCTATCTTATAAGCTAAGCTGCTGACCCCATATTTTTTTATAGAAATATTTTTATTACACACAGAAAAACAAACAGGGAAAATTAGAAAAAATTATGCGGGGGAGAGTTTGCTTAAATGAGAAAAAAGCGGAAATTTCAACATTGAGAAAATTCCACTTTGTAGAATGCGAATACCCACGCGTAGAACTGCGAATAGTGTTACCTTTTTGCTGTTGTCGCTAGTAGTATAAGTGGTAGAAGAAAACTTTCATAAATACCCGAAGATGAAACTGGCCTGGTAAAATCAAAGGCCTCTTCGAGCAACCTCATGGTATGTGTTAATTATTCTATGAAGTATGATCCTTTGCTTCTATTAGGGCTATGAAGTGTTCCATTTGTAACGACCTGTAAGGTGTTTAAGTGCATCATCTCAATAAGCAGCCATTGAGCATGTTTAGAGTAATAAATTTGTTTTGGCAGGAGGCATTAGCCTTCAGTGTCTTTTTCTCTATCTTAATTGTGAACATCAGCAGTGCAAATATTGCTCTGAGTATTTGTGACAATTTCATTAGTTTGCACATCAGCATTGGATGTATTAGGGTTTTGACTGAACAAATTTACTCCACCCTTCATGGGTGCTTGATTGTGAAGTTATGCCATCTACCCAAGCATTTTGCGCTTTAGTGCCTTCAGCGGTTTTAAATAATTCAGTAGAGTCTACTTAAAGACATTCGGCTGAATCTAATACTTTCTTAGGTGTGACATTTTGAAACAGACAGTGATGCTTGTAGCCTAGTCTTCTTTTAATGAAGTTGTATTGGAATGGTCTGTGACTCACTTATTGGCCTTGGGAGAAAATGAACAGTTGAAATTATGTCACTTAGCACATCATGTGTGAATTCATCTCATCATTTTGACCATGTTTCCATCAATAGACCATTGACCACCTCTAGGTAGTTCACGGATTTCCATGAAAAACATAAGAGGTGATGTTAGTTGATCGTCTAGTGACATCAAATTCAATACTTCGGGCTTATAAGGAGAACCCATCTTATTGGCTTTATAACAGCTGGGTAACCTGCCCTTTTTAGACTTAAATGGCAAGTTATGCAGATCCATTCAGTGTCATCAACGCTTTAAAATCAGTACGACAGGACTCGGCAATCGCTGGTGAACATATATTATTTGGTTTGGATCACATTCCACAACAGAGCACTTGAACCACAATTGGTCACAACAGGTTCATACACATTCTGGGCCACATGCAATGTTTTCAATTTTCAATTTTCTTCTTCCTCGGGCGTTTCTTTTTCCTAGATGTTTTGCTATTAATGCTGCTGCCTTCGACCCGCTTTTGATTTTCATTTTTTTTCTAATGTTGTCATCAACTCATCAGATTCTAATAACGGAAATTAATGCAAATGCGGCCGTAACACTACTGGTACAGAGACCTGAAGAAATTCAGGCTCTGAGCGGGATTCGAACCCACGACCTCTGCGATGCCGGTGCAGTGCTCTCCCAACTGAGCTGTCAAAGCCACATGAGGGCGGTCGTATACGGGTTAGCCCTTTACATGTGGACGTTATACTTGGCCCAACTATAGTAAAGAATAAAAGTTAGGTGTCCATCAGTAGCAATTGAGTGATAAAGGAAATTAATGCAAATGCGGCCGTAACACTACTAGTACAGAGACCTGAAAAAATTCACGCTCTGAGCGGGATTCGAACCCACGACCTCTGCGAGGGCTAACCCGTATACGACCGCTCTCATGTGGCTTTGACAGCTCAGTTGGGAGAGCACTGCACCGGCATCGCCGAGGTCGTGGGTTCGAATCCCGCTCAGAGCCTGAATTTCTTCAGGTCTCTGTACCAGTAGTGTTACGGCCGCATTTGCTTTAATTTCCGTTATCACTCAATTGCTACTGATGGCCAACTAACTTTCATCAGATTCTGTCATTCATGTATCCTCTTGTGTATTTTCTTCTGTAAGATTTTCAACTTTTTTCACTGTCATCAACTGGTTTGTTTTATCTGCATTTTTTTGTTCGTTTGCTGTGGTCTCTTACTTCCGTTGTTCTGTTTTTTACTGTGGAAACATAACAAAATTCATCTACTGTAGACATCCAATGTAAATGTTTAGGGCATTTGTAACATTTAATGGTTCAACAAGAGTAACTTGAGAAAATGTTTCCATGTGATTCAGCAATATGAATTGATAAATGAGGACAATAATATTGACAACAGCCTAAATTATAATAGCACCAGCCCATGCTCCTTGACATGACATTCTTAAGAAATAAGCTTGCCAAGAATGCTCAGCCAGTGTTACTCTCTACAAATTGTTCTCTGAGGTGATTCAAAAAATACTGAATGCCAGCACTGCACACGTGGAAATGACTCTTAGGATTTCCACCGAGTTGATGTGATACAGCCCTAAAAAAAAATCACCCCTTCCTCCAACATCTGCCAACTATGACAATCTGAATTCTAACAAACAAACAGAATTTGTGGGTGATATAATAATAAAAGGTACTGACTTGCACTACTCATTTGGAGGACCAAGATTTGACTCTACATCTTCACTCAATGATGTGAGGCTGCCTTTTTATTCTGAAAATGCTACCTTAATTCAGCAATCATACAAAATAAAGGCAAGTTTTTATGCTTTGGTGTCTTTGCTCGAGAAATACGAAAGTTTAAACGGTGACTAATAAACACTTCTTCGAGAAATTTCATGAATTTTGACCCCCTCTACCACTCTATTAGAAACGATAACGATGGTATCCACACTACAAAGCATTCAGCTTGAATGATATTTCTTGCTACAGTATAATTTAACCGACGTCTTAATTTTTTTTTTGGAAGTCTGATAGCCATTTTGTAAGAAAGTCTGGAGGATTTTTTGCACATCTCATTCTAAACTGAAGATGGGAGACAGTGGTAGCTCTAGAATTCCATACCTTCACATTTTTATCTACAATTCTGTACTAGGCAACAACTACTTGACAACTGAACTAGTGTTAAATGTTTTGATTTCCACGTTTCTCTTCAATAAATGCATTTACAAAATGCTCGGGTATTGGAGGATTACCGTCAATAATCACAATTTGCACCTTGGTACTCCGGACTTTCATTTCTTTTCCGTGTATTTTAGGAGGCATTCAGGTAACGAATCGTTTCTTTGACATTTGTTTGCTGTTTGATATAATATTAAATATTTTGTATTTGTTATGCTACATTGTATTTGTTATTTGGCAAATATTGCATTTAGTATTTGTTTGGCAGTTGTGTTCAATTTCTATAGCTGTCTCGCTTTTCACTGTTGTGGCACCTTAGTTCCGGTGAGAGGGGAACTCGACGAAAGCTTCATCGAAGTTGTTCATCTCCTGGCTTTGATAATTTATACCCCTGCCAGTGAGTTGAGGGTTTCGCGATAATGGTTCCTATCCCTGAATATATCAAGACTTATTATGAGCATTTTCTGTGGAAACTACGTACGTGGCTCTGACACTTCGACATACTAACTGATCAAACAAAATCTCGAGTGAAGGCACTTAAAAACCGCGTGCTTTGTCGTGCGACATTTTCTGAACAGCTTTCGAGCGAATTGCAAAATATTACAAGCGAATTTAATTTTACATTATACGTCCTTTGAGATTTTTTTAAACAAAATTCAAAATGCAACACAGTAGAAGGAGGGCAGCTTACTTTTTTTTCCAAGACGAAAAAGCGTTCATTTTGAATAGTCTGTTTTGTTCATTCTATTCCTCGTCGAGAAGTGTTTTCCTGCAATTTTCTTAGACAGCCGGAGCACCTGATCGCAACATACTGACAATTTTCGTTTGCAGTCCAGCACAGCGGTATAAAGCAATATTTTTTTTCATTTGAAATTGCCTGAACGATGGATGTTTTTGAAGATAAAAATCATCGATGTTAAAATCTAACGTGTTTTCTCGCAACCCCTTGAGTGATGCCGACGCTGAAGTGTGTGTTAGCGCCCAGACTTCTCACGGACATTTTACTGTTTTGAGCCACCTTACACTAATATTTGAGTCTTGTGCGAGATTTTTCAAGCTTGGAGAATTGTGCGCTTTTGTGTGGGTTTGACCGAATCTGCAGGTCCCGAACCGGCACCTTGCAGCTTGTTAGAGTTTCTTTCACAGACACTTTGAAAATGCAAAGAAGCAGCTGCCGTTTTTTTAACCTCACTTCTGCTAGAGCTCTCTAGGCCTGTCACTATCTTCATGTACTTAACAAATAGATTCCATGTTGCCGTGCATCTGTCCTGTAATAGATCACAGGTGACGTCAAAATGTGGTAAGACCAAAAAAGTGGCACACGAGGTGACAGCCGAGTGTGTCACTGATGTTCTTACCACATTTTGACTTCCTCTGTGATCTATTACTGGACGGATGAACGGCAACATGGAATCTATTTGTTTTATATAATAAAGAATTAAATTTTGTACGCATAAAAGCTGCTTTGTTTCACATAAGGCGCGCGAAAGTAGGGCCTTCCCCATCTTGACAAACACGAAAAAAGCCATTTGATGCCATCTTTGATCCATACAAAATGAAGCAATCCCATTGGCTGCTATGCGTTGGCAAAAAATTGTGATTGGTTTAGGAAAATCACGCCACTGTCATACTTGACACGAGTGTCGCTTCTCGTGGAATGAAAACTTACAGCGAAGCAAGAATTGAGCTTCGAAATCTAAAATTCTGAAAGAAAATGCTGGAAAAGTCGAGTCAGTTTTTGTCATGAGATCAGCCCAGTGAGTCGAAAAGCTTGGATGCTGCCTTGAATATTGCAGGAGCTGAAAAATACAGTAGGAAAACTTCCAATTGCGGTCAACCTGGAGGCCATTCGATCCAAATTTGTGTCCTATGTGGTCGGTGATTCTCAAATCAGTCTGAAATAGGGACGGAGACACCTTTTAGCTGCGATGCATTTGGCCGTGAGCTGTTGTGAGCTGTACTTTGCTCGTTGCTGTGCCGTGAACTGGGCTGGAACATTCGCATCGGAAAGCAAGGTTATGTGTTTATCTGACTTTAAGAAGTGATGTTTTGATTTTTCGCATTCCTAAACGTCAATCATAGCGTCAACAATTTTTTGCCACTTAAAAAGTTAAATTCATTAAATAAGTCAATCTGATAAACATTTTGTTTATTGGGTTTGTTAATTAAGCAATGGTTCTCAGCTTACCAAGACTAATTTTGTGTTTGGTTTAGTCTCGTTCGATTACGGACTGCTTGAGAATTTTTTCTGAGCCATTTTCCAAGAAAGGAACAGTCTTATCTTTCTATTTCCTGCTAGACTATGCTTTTCGTACCTGCTCAATGCCTCGACAGTACTTTTTTTTGAACTTATCTTTTGCCCAATCATGTAAAATATGATATAAATTCTCAAAACGTTCTGCCATTTTAAAACACAGAGGGAAAGACTTTGTAATGATGACGTCAATCGTGCATCTGTCTTCTTATAGATCATAGGCGAGAACCAATCAAAATGCGAGAATAACTTATATAAAACAATAGATAGTGAGTAGGGTACTATTGAATGCTTGTAGGTTTTTACTAGGCTGTTTTAAGTGACAAATGTTTTTTACCACCAGGTTTAAATAAAGATCAAATAAATAATTACATAATAACAAATAAATAAATAAGTGTATTTTAACTATTTAGCGATACAGTTCATGTAGTGTTAACAAAGAGGCTTTCCCGTTCTTTTTCTTCATACAGTGTGCACGAAAAGTAGTTCGAGATGGACATACATGTACAAAAGAAGTGAAAATAAGGAACAATTCACTTGGTTTTCGTCATTTTTTCCTTAAGACTGCTGTTGTAACAAGTACATGTACATAGCCAGAAGTCAATCATGTAACTTGTATAACTAGAATAGCTTGTAAGCCACACATGTCCACATTGCAGACTTGTTATATCACCGTTGCGTTGCTCGCATAGTTTTAAGTCATTACAAGTACTGCATTTCTCTGGTCTTGTGGCTTGGCAGATAAAATGGATTCAAACATAGCTGCACCCGCATTCTCTTTGTTGTTCAATAATGGTGTCACCACTGGTCTGAAATCCAGTCTACACTTTTTGTCACACCAACCCAGGTACTCACACTCATTTAAGCCCTGACATGGCTAGTCGTAATCATTCAAGCGTCGACACAGCTACTTTAACAACAATTCAGTGTCATGATGCCATCTGACACTCTGCGCCATGCCAAAGCTTGACAAACTCGTTCTTGATGTAGAATTCATGCATTCAAACTGCCATCGCCATCGTCACTGGGAAACTCAGTTCTTTGGCTACTTTTTGGGGTTACAGAAACTCTGCTAAGGACAGACTCACCAGAACTGCGGTCCACTAAATCTCTGCAAAACGACCTCACCCTTTGAACTTGTAGTCCTCCACAGTGCAATCCCCAACGCTAAATGGAACAGACAATCACACCCAAAATACTGGCAGATGACGCTGAAAAGCCCTAGATTTGGCTTCAAAAAGTCAAGAAGCTCTACATTGCTGCCAGCACTTTAAGGCAGAAAGATCAAACCTCAATATCAACACGGGAAAACACAATACGCATCACCACTGGTACTGTTTTGGCCCCAGCGTCGATGAGTTATTGATAGACAGATTTCTCTTTGGTCTCAATGAATCCTATAGCTGTTTCCGAGAAGATATATTTTACAGAGATGGTCAAAGGAAACCCGAAGACCCACCTTTTACCCTGACTTTTGAAGTGAGCAAAGCCATATTATTTAAAGTAGAAGTGCTTCCCTAGCCACCACCTCCTGCCCCCCGACAACTGGCCCTAATAATCAACGGTCAACAACTGAGAGGGGAGAGGGCCAGCCCCCATCAAACTAAGTAAGTAAGTAAGTAAGTAAAGATCTTTATTGAAAAAACATCCCCACAGACAAACGTGTGGGTTTACAATAATATAATATTCTAGGCTAACATTCTATACGACTATACAGTTGAAATGGACTTAAACAAAGTTAAATAGGCATCTGTTAATAAAGCATCGCTTAAACCTCTCTGTTCTTACACG
>Ga0126343_10001233_pt1 | contig 11679 bp, 8 predicted proteins | sample Cyp2metagenome_FD_92531 | JGI IMG/M metagenome (GOLD analysis project Ga0126343, IMG submission 92531) | Coral microbial communities from Lord Howe Island, Old Settlement Bay, Australia - Cyphastrea 2 metagenome | ecosystem: Host-associated > Invertebrates > Cnidaria > Coral ... | reverse complement strand
GTCAAAAGATAAAAACAAATTTCAGAAACGGCGAGAAAAGTTGCCGGTCGCGCATAAACGTCGTCGTCTTTACAGCGAATCGTAAATTCAAATTTCTACAGGACGACGACGCGGGACTATAAGCTGACCCAACGGCGCCGTCGTGCGAAAGTCGTCGATTCGTAAGCTCCTTAGTGACGTGACGTGGTCGGGGTAAGTTGTCGTGAATATTCGATGAAAGGTTTACGCATGAATGAGCAGTTCATTGAGTCGACGTCAGTACGTTTTTCTTAAAAAAAAAAAAAAACAGAAACGTTTTTAAACACATGCTAATTGGGAAAAAATGAAATAAACTTAGCTGAAAGAGCGCGTTGTAGGAATCTAATAGGGACTTTAAGATCCAAGACGCGACGGCTGTAAGACGCGGCCGGAATTAAATTTTCAAAAAGGTGACATAACGCGCATGCTCTCGCCATCGTCCTGATGGCATCACGTCGCGTCGAGAACGTGGGTTTGGCAATTTTGACGTTCTGTACAAAACGTGAGTATATATCCTCCAGTACTGAAATTAAATAATGATTTATTCCTCTAAACAAAAAAAAATTAGCAATCTAGGATCATTGGACGTAATTTCTGGTGACATTTTAGATCGCAGAGATGGAACGATTTTGAATTTTTTTGAGCTTCTTGCAGATGTACGAAACTTATGAAATGGCAGTGCCTTCGAGTAAGGTTTGCAAATAAGTCACAAGCTAAAAGTGCAAATAGTGAATCCAGGAGTCTTCTGCATACTTTCCTCGTCTCTTGTGCCGCTGGATTCTCAATTTATTGAGTTCATCTGCCGCTAAACTAGCACATTTAAACTTCAATTGGTTAATTCATTTTTATTAAACTTTGTGTGTTTTTATACCTTTCTTTAAGAAGATTACTCGGCCTGTATGCTTCGTAAAGCAAAAAAAAAACCTCTTCTTCATCAATGATCTCTTCTATGAGACCCAAACAAAGCATTTCTTCGACTTCCTTAAATGATGCCATGACTATTTATTCGAAAGAAATGCCGAAGAATCACACTGATAAAGAGCGTTTCGCAGCCGCGTTGTCTTACTTCGCGACAAGGATCTTAACTTTACTTTTCCCGCGCAAACTACGGCTTTCTAGTCTCAGTCCTTTATCAGCCACCGCGTTCTAGAAGCCGTCGCATCTCGGATCTTAAAGTCCCTAATGTTTAAGACGCTCTGTCACATTAAGTTACAAGCAAAGTTTTTGAACTCAAGAGGTTTCAAAACTCTCATAGGATAGGAAATCCGTTTGGATTGCCTTCAAAACAACAAAAATCCCTTTGGTATTTCTCTTGAGACCTGTTGCTGAGGCTTTTATAAATAAACCCTTTAGAAACCTGGTTGCAAGGGGTGTCAAGGAGTTTCAAACCCTTTGAAAACGCTTTTAAAAACTCATTAGAAGAATCCTGGTTTAAGTAAATTGAAACCCTTTGGAAAAGCTTAAGAAACCCTTTCAAAAAACTCTTTAGAAACCCATTGGATGCCCTTTCCAGTTTCAGAAATATAAAACCCTTTGGAAACTCGGTTTCACCTACAAGGCGTCTTTCACAATGGAGGGTCACAAATAACTTCAATGTAAAACCAGTAAGAACATAATCCGCATCGCACAGATCACACAAGAGATCTGTCATCATGGGTGGGACTCAAGCGACGTATCTGGTAGATTCAAGATCTTACGGAAGTAACAGAGCAAGTTTGACTGCTTAATTTATGAGATGCTTTTCATAAAAGATGCAAAGCCAACTTTGAACACGCAGTCTGACTCCATCCACACAAAGTTATTTTTATAGCGCCGAGTATTTTTTATAAACTCTTTTTAAAAAAATTTTATTCTATGGCTAGCTAGCTTTTTGTTTTCTGGTTTCTATCACTTACCTTTTGTAAAGCTTAGTACATATTTCCAGATTTTTATCGCTTTTTATATTCTCACATGTGATTTACTTCTTACGTGCAAAATTCTATTCATTTATTTCCTACTTGAAAATGATTTCAGCGAGAATGTATTTCAAAGAGACTTCTTATTGGTTATCCCTTATCCCTTATCCATAAAATTATTTTGGTAATTATCCCTTATCCCTAAAGCCCCGAACAGGGCCTCACCGAACAGTGCCGTGAAGTAGATCCAGTCAGGGCTAGAGAAAGGAGGTGAAGTAGTACCGAACAATGCTGTGAGGCAGAGCCCACGAGGCGAAACACACAAAAAATTAACTCAGAATATCTACAGAACTTCCCAAGTTTTAAAATTTCTTGGCTGCTCCGCGTGTACCTGAAACAGTGCAGCCGTGCAAGGAAAGTCACATGATTCATCGGAAAGAGAACTCAAACGTGTTTGGAGAAATTACAAAACGGTATAGAACACAGTGGAAAAACTGGTTAAATCGTTTATCTTTCGAGAAGATAAGTTCAATTCAGTCTTTTGCTGGGAGTTTCTGCCTTGAGCTAGGATTCACGCAGAAGTAAATTTACAATTGCGATAAGCGACTGTGTTACATAAAACATTTCGTCCCGTTTTCCATAACATTTTTCCTTCGGTGAGTTTCATAGTCCTCCTGATATAATCGAAACCATGCTGTGGAATTAGATAACTTTCAAACACCAGCACTTGAGTCTCGATAAAGTCACTTTGAAGAAGTTGTTTTATAAAGTTGCATATCGCAATAAATAGTTTTCCCAGTGTCATTTTTCGCTGTTTATCGATAACTTATTACAAATTATGTGTGGATATCACTGTGATAAAGCCATGACTAAAAATGATACCGTGAAGTGATATGATATCATTTCACTGCAGTGAAATGATATCATATCACTTCATGGTTTGAATTGTCCAATTAAAAAAAGCTGTAATAATTTGGCTGGACCAATCCAGTTTCACGTTATATTTTAGCTGATGCCGGCGCCTGGTGGGAAGATTTGCTTTGCAGTTTTATCGAGATGGCCACTTCAAGATTTGAGAATGCCTCCACTGAAGATATTTCTGAGTTTCTCAAAGAGAACGAAAACAAGAACACGGCAAGAAACACTTCCCAGGATGTGGCATGTAATAATATTAAAAACTTGTGAATAAAAACGATATCAGGCTCTTAACATGTAATATAATCTATATTTATTCCTGGTAAGGCCAAGAAATGCATTTTATAGAAGCATTAAAACGCCCCTAATCTCGAAAACTTTCAGTACATTGCTTTTGTTGTTGTTGTTGTTGTTGTTGCTGAATTCATTCGATTGAAATGTAAAAGAGATGATTAGTATTGCACTAGACCAGGAGCCCATATAATTTCCAAAATACTATATACTTCTCTGAAACCTGGTAAACTAGTATAATGGCACGTCACGCCCTCCAAGCCCCTTTTTGCCACATCAACTTTTTTCCTGCAATAATCACTAACCCTGCATGCAAAGAAATCTCTACATTGAATTTTCAAGTGCTAACTGATTCCATCGTTAGTGCCACTGCATTTTGTCAGGGATATACGGTCCCCATTTTTAATTGTTTGAGGGGTTTAAGTGTTCAGCTTTGGTGCATTTAGCATATATTGTTTATCCATTTATATCTTGGCTTGGCTGACGAAATGCACACATGCATCAAAACTTCCCTGAGTGTTTCTACATGCAGTGATGGAACATTAATGATGTACATATATGTAATACTATCACATCACTTAATTATAATAAAATTATCATTGGAAATCTACATAGGAGGACCAAACCATTAGAAACGTAATGGGGGTTAGACTTTCTCAGTTTGCAGGAGTTTTTCTTTTGGGGGGGGGGGGCAGGGCCCCCGGTACCGATTTTGTTTTTACAAGGGTTGGGGAGGGAATTGGAGGGGGAAATATTCTACAGCCACAATCTTAAGGACCAGGCTTCCAGTTCAAACAGATATTGTTTTCAACTTTTACAGAGTCGTTTTGCTCTCCTGTCAAATATCTACCAAGGGACAACATAAGCAAGTGTCAGACAGACCCAAGTGCTAATGCCTAAGATGGGGCTGCGTTGCTTTTTTGGTTTGATGTTTAGGGAAATATCAATTTCATTGATTCATTACCCTTATATCAAAATTCATTCTTAGCATGTAGTGGATCAAGTCTTAAGGCAAGGTTCTGCCAGTGAACCTTCAGTAGCAAATGTGGGGCCAAAGGGCCTATTCAACTAGGGGGGTCTGAGGGCATGCCCCCTTGAAAAATTTGCAAAGCCAAAACAGTTTTGATACATACATTTTCCTTGAATTTTTGCCCATAAATGCAATGTATTTATTGGACTTGAATGATAGTGCGTCGCCTACTTTGTCAAAAACCTAAAATAGATTGAAGGTAGTATCTGTCAAGGTGCCATTCAAACAGGTAGAATTTGTAAGCCAGACAGTGCAATTCACTCGACTGGAATGTCTTCTCCACTTCCTTTTTGCACAACTTTTTTTTCCAGTCACCTTTCCTTGAATGAATTAGCTATTGTTTGTTTATTTTTACCCACCCCAACACACCCCTATCACTTTTCATATAGTGAAGTATTATTTTTACCACTTATACCAGAGTGATATTGTTATCATGAATGTTGCAATTTTGCAGTTGGAAATAGATCTCATTATAATCCTTAATACTCTTCTTAATATTGTACAGCTTTCATACATTAAACTGCATTCAACCTTATGCTTTTACTATAACTTGTGAATGTCTCCTAAGACTATGTAGAATTACAGTAATTTTTTTAAAAGGTAGTGTTAATAGCGAAGCTCCGGCCGCCAAGCGACCTTCATACTCATAGAAAAGAAAGGGAAACCCATGATTATATTTTCTCATGGGTATCATGGCTAGCGGTATTGCTCGTGGGCGCGTATGCACGACGACGACGACGGAGATTTTGGACGGGGATTTTGGACAGGGATTTTGGACGAGTTGCCAAGTTCCGCACGGAAGAGAAACGTTTGTTTTCGTTGTTGAGCGACGCCCATAATTATACCGGTACAAGTAACATCGATACCTATGTTTGAAACGTACAGACTTATACCGTAAGGTGGGACACTGTATTTTTTAAGAGACGAGAATTTTTTTCGGCGGCGGCAAGTCAGACGGCGGATCTCGCTTCGCAAGTCGAGGAGAATTTTTTGTTCACGTTACTGTAACAAATGTCTGCGTCTGGCTAGTGAAAAACTCGCTTTGGCTAATGAATCAATCCTGTCACAAGTCACTGGGCTAGCAAGCTGAAAAGTTAGGGAAGTCTCGAGCCCAGTCATATAGTTCAGATGTATTTGAGTCCTGCAAGCTTACCTCAACAACGTCAGCAAAACGTCCCTCAATCCACATGACAGAAGCTTGGATTCCGTAATAACGTTAGCAGAACGTACTTTGATCTTCCATGTGAAAGAAGCCTGCATCCGATGTAAAAAACTGTTGTGATTGAAACCTTTTTTGCATTCTGATCGTTCTTAGTTGCGGAACAAAATTTCAATTTCCGGTCCCAGCGTCCCAGATATAAACGTGGCACGCACGCGTAATACGCAATCCGCTGGTCACTGTCAAGATTAGGGTTGCGGGCATCTCTTGGGCCCGCAATTATCGTATACAAGACTTGATCACCGCAAACTATAGATCGATCAACAGGCAACAGCTATTACTATACGTAATAAGCCAACTAGAAAACTATTTAAAAAAGCACTTTACCAGTTTTATTTTGCTCAGTATTGACAATTCCACCATTATACCTTTATTTACTATGCATTTACTTTTTCCTCTCTAGTTTACTTTTATCCTAAAACAAATGTAGTTAATTAAAGGGCATATAATTAGTCTATTATATTTTGCCCTTTCCATTTCTTCCTTCACTATACGTATTTTACTAACATTTTGTATTCTTGTATGCTAAGTGGAAGTGGAAATAATAATCATAATAATAATAATCAACAGACAACAGCTATCTTATATGCATATATTCATAATCTTAGCGACTTAAGATCGTCAAAATACCCTCAGGTTTTTCATCGGGTAAACACAGCAAGTTTGCGACCAAATCTTCTACTTTTTCTCGCGTTCACCAGAGCGCACTTTTAACTCAATAAACACTCTCGGATGCAGTATAAATATTCATTTTAACACTCTTGATCAAATCGACGAGGACGACACTCCTGCCAACAAAGCGATATCCGGTAATTCTGATTGGTTCATTCTTATCTGATGGCATCGCCGGCATTCCCGCTGACAGATTTGTTGAATTACAGTTAAACCTCTCCACAACGGCCACCTTGGGGACAGAAGAAAGTGGCCTTTATGGGGAGATAGGGGTGTAGTATGACACCATTTTTTCGGGAAGTACCTAACATGTTTATTGCATCAAGTTCATGCTTACTGTAGCCTATAAAGGCAATACAATCGTATAAATATATATAAAAAAACACAATAAAACAAATAATGTTTTGAATCAAAATATTACAAAACGAAACGAGCAAGGTTCGTAACATTCGCTACAAGTACTGTAGACAATTCATGCTTACCGCAGCATATAAATGGAACACAACCAGATTACGTATACAGTATCATTAAAAAGGATAAAGAAACGACATGTAACAAAGAAAAGTATCGATTACTACATCAGTTTGTAAACGTTCGCGTTTAGAATAGCACATACATTTTATTTGCTTTTAAATGAAATAACGCAGTTAAGAGTTGTCTGCTTGAGCGAGACGCCACGCATTTTGCTAAGCAAAGTGGTGACTTTATGTACTTATGTGCAGCCATTCCGCAGGGTTGACACCAGAGACATAAGGGAGAATAGCGTGGGATTTCCTGACTTTTGTCGTCAATGTTCGGCCCAGGACGGGAGCATTGGACCGCTTCCGAGGTAAGATACACGGGCAAAGACCCGGGGGATCTGTAACATCGCAGCCATTCTTTAAGGGTAATACCTAGTCCTCGCATCGCGGGGACTGGGTGTTACCGTTGAGTGGCTTTCAAAATGGGAGAAATAAAAAAAAAATGTGACAAGCCTACATGACTTCCGCTGTAAGCTAATCTTTGCTATAAGAGGTTGCCATTGTTTAGGCTCATTAACATTGAAAGATTTGTTTCAAGTCTCTAAGTGTTTGCTTTGGAGGGACAAAATAGGAAACTTTCCATGAACATTTTTCTTACTTGGTCTTACTTGCATTGTGTGACGCCGGCTGTCATTAAGACTGTTTTCAAGCAGTAGGTAGATTCTGATTATAGTTATCATATATTTTTCTCGCACGCTTTTCTCCTGAGACGTCATAGCCGCCTCGAGAAAGGCATACATTTCTCTAGAAACACTCTTACGTTAAACAGATTCATGATCATGTGCGAGAAACAAAGCAAAGCATGCAAGAATTAGTCTTTGGCAAAAACCGACTTTGGATGTTTTTAACGTGATTTTGAGCCCTGATAAGCCCTGCATAGTGAACACAGGCGGAAGTAAGTTTATTTTCGTTGAAATTGTCATCCTATGACTCACGAGGTATAAAGCTGAACCTCACTGTGTGCAGAAACAGGTGGACTAGCTATATTTGCTTTATGCATACATTACTGTTGAATTTTTATTAAAAATTATGCAGGAGATTACGTGACAATTTGGGAGACCTTTTAAATCTTGCTCCCGGGGGAGGGAGAGTGGTAACTTTTTGTCGAAGAAACTTGGGCTTGGGTAGGTGGAATTTTCAAATGTCTTGGTTCAAATGCCCCGGGCTTTTCCGGGGCCAAACCCCCGGAATGACTGCTGATAAGTGCATTACTTGTAGCTTGGGCGAGTTCTTCGTTCCCGTAAAACTCAGCAAACGTAACAAGGTCATCAGCAGCTGCCAATGCTTCTTTCACAGACTGAAACTCTGGTTCAGGTAGCGGAGGGTCAAAGTCATCAGCTTCGTCGACCGCAGCATTCGTGTCCTCGTCGGTTTTGTCAGGTCCCTCGAATAGCTCCTCTCTTACTTTAGTTCGCCATTCAGCATTATTCGTCAGTCGCTGAAGAAATTGGCCGTTCTCGAGAGGTTGTTTTGCCACTTGAGGAAGCGCTTTAGTGGCCACTGCCGTTGTAGAGGTGGCCGTTGTAGCGAGGTGTCTGCTAGTGGAGGTTTGACTGCAGTCGGGCAAAGCCGACTTGTAATTTACCATCGTATTTCCTACGTGCAATGGGCAATACCGCAGACACGTAATAAAGGCTCGACCTTCTTTCCACGATGTGCCGAAAGCTAGGAAACATATGTCGAATATGTTAACAAATGGTGCCATCTTTTCTAAATTCTAACATACAGATCCGCTCGCCGCTCTCGGTAGATCCACTTTAAAAGATGGCGAAGTCAATGGGGTCCCGTGAATTCAAAATAGCAAAAGAATCGAATCAGTGATTTAGCAAAGGTCTTTAGAACCAAACCAGAAATCAAATGAGTTATCAATGAACACAAAATGTAGACAGACCTTCACTCCAGACGACAGGAGACTCTTACGAAAGTTCTAGGCGCTCATAAAGACAAGGTGCGTGTTTATCAAACTCACAGCAGGAAACAACAACAAAGATGCCATGGTCGACTGCAAAAGTGGATGTCTTCAGAGTGAAGATTACCGTAATCTGCATTTAAATGTTAGTTGTCATACCGTTATTTATTTGACCTCTATCATTTATTATGTTTTGACTCATTGATTTGAAGATCTAGAGTACATTATCAGCTGTTATTTTCGTCTTTGTAGTATTAAAATATATTCACATTGAGTGTTTGCGTGGTATCAAATAACATGGTGTCAAATAGATGTGTTTCATGTGACGTAGTCATATTTTTTTAAATGACCTTTTCTTCGAAAGTGCTAGTTTTATCAGATATAAGACCCTTTAGGAACTTGGTGTTTCACAACGTGTTAGCTCGAGAAGGTTCTTCGTTTTGTAATAGGGCACGTTTGAGTTTCCAAGCTTTTACAGTGCGTGACATTAAATGCCAGCCCGAGAAGGTTGTCGCGTATGTTAAAAGATGAGCTATAGCCTTAGTTTTTCCTAACTGAACAGTTCTTGCATTAAAAGACGTATTAATTTCAACGTGTCGAAATCTTAGAGCGACAATTGTGAATTCAAAGGAGTGCAAAAAGGCTTCAAAAAAGTTCAGGTTTCAGGAGTAATCATCATTTTGTTGTAACAGGTCCAAAATCTCACCCATCAGGCAACTTGAACGACTGGCCGATAAAATGGAAAGAGACCGCTCCGCACCACGTGTGATCAACACTCGTAGCTACAGCCCGACCTACGATCTTGGATCGTCTTGTTTACTTTAATTAGGGAGCGGCACACGAACAGCCAAGTAGTTGTATCAGGCGTTCCTTCCCGCCGCAAAAAAAGAAGGGATGGCTAATCGCAGGTTATTTTCACAGTTCAATTCTCACAGTACAAACGCGAAACACCTCCTAAAATGTCATACCTTCTGTTTATTTCCTGAATACGTACACGTTGCTTCGAGCACCACAGTGTCTACACAAGCTACTCCTTGTGAGAGTCGCAGAATCTTTCGAAGAATGTAATTTCTTGTCCATCAATTTTGCCGTTTTGTGTCAAAAAACAGAACCTGGCGAAACCTTACCGTGACCTCTCACAGGCATCCCACGAGTCTAAGTCAGCTTTGTACACTTTCAGAGTGGATCAGAGCGCAGATATTTGACCTCAGCCGACTGAAATAAAATTACTCGCTAAATTTGCAATTGCACGTGTGCATATCTTCATGGTAAACTTTGTTTGTATCGGAGAAAAACAGCTTCTGCGACCCTAAATTACAGTACGTTTATGGAACTTGTAATTTCACTGGCTGTGTAAACGAAAATGGCAGGGGAGATTCTTTCTTGATTCCAATTGATTTATCCAAACTTTTTTCTTCGTATTCCAGGGATCTACTAATTTTCCACGTCATAATTTATTTTCCAGGGGTCACAGAAAATACACATTTTAGAATTAAGAGAGACAACGAGTTTAAATTCACCAAATTGAGTGAAAGGGATTAAATAAGATAGTACACCTTGGGAAGACAAGAGTGGCATTTGAACCCAGAAAACCCTCGCTGATGTCCAGCCTCGAAATAAAGTTTGGATTCTCACGTCTATCCAGTGGTCTATAAAAATGTTCCAGGTTATATTCGAACATACTTTCTTGTACTTTCTTAGCCTGGAAGCAGCCGCATACCAGGTGAGTTTGGCCGAACCGTGGATCGTACTTTTGCGATAAGTAGTCCAGCCGAAATACCCATGGGGAAACTAAACGAGCCCTTTAGCCTGTCGATGCGTAACAAAATGGTACGATTAGGCATTTACCGCACTTAAATTCGGCCAAAAGAGAAAGATGTCGTAGCTATATCCGGTCAGTGCCAGTGGACATCGCAGTGGACACAGCTTCTGATTGGCTACTTGGGAATTTGGGTAGAGTTATCAAAAGTTCGATAAAGAAATCTACTCACAGTGCCCACATGAAGGTATTGGTGCTGACAATACCATCAGGTAAGCCTTTCAACTGATTGTTTTCCAAGCGCCTATCAACAAATAATCACAATTAATATCAATTCCAAGAAAAAAGGAAGACAGAAGAGTGTGTGCTGGGAGGTTCCCTTCCCGATATAGGATACCTCGGTGCAGAAAACAAGAGTAATAAAAGAAATAAGAATGGGAAAACAAGACCTTCTAACAGGATACTTTTCATGTTGTTTCTCAGTCTAGAGAATTCTACGATGCTGGAATTATAGGATTTCTTTAGCTTGTGCAACTATCCCTATTCAGCCTGAGACACAGCGGATTGGGGAAGAGCATGGTCATGAAGGGTCCGCACTGACTAATATAAAATTCATGTTACACAGCAAGCGATGTAAAACCAACAATCGCGATTTGATAATCTTACTAAGAACCTATCAAGAAACAGATGAGCATCTCAGTTATATCGATATATAACTAGTCCATATCAACTATGATAATTGGGTTTTATCAACTAGATTGATAATGTGAATTGGCCACCATAAAGAGATTTGAAAGCTGACGTTTTGAGCGTTAGCCCCTCGTCGGAGCGAATCAAGGAATTATGGGTTTTGTGTGATTTATATACAGAAATATGGAGCTACGCTATTGGTTGGTGCCTGGTAACGTGAAAAGCAACTAAATTATAAATTAGTGGAATGAAAAGCGTTCATTAATACCGTCAGGATTAAGAGTGCCGATTTGAAAAATAAATTTTTGTTCTAGAGCTTTGCGGCTTTCCGTGTTTCCTTGATGAAGGGAAACGCCACAGACTGCCAAATGTTCCTTATAATGATTGGGGTGATTAAAGTGCCTCGCGACCGGCTTAGATGCATCTTTGTCGCCTTTCTCTACATTACGAAGGTGTTCTCGGAATCGGTCACCTAGTCGTCTCCTTGTTTTGTCGATGTATAACTTTTTGCAAAGAGTTCAGGTTTTGCAGTATATGGCATTGGCTGAGGTACAGGTGAAATGATCAGTGATCTTGGTTGATCGTTTGGGTTCCGATAATTTCTCAACGTTGCGAATAAAAGGACATGCTTTGTATTGTGCGCGAGCGCATTTAAAAGTATCGGGTTGTTCACTTGTTTGGAATACGCTTCTGACTAAAAAGTTACCTATGTTTTTGTCGCGTTTGAATGAAATTAACGGAGGTTGCGAAAAGATTCTAC
>Ga0126343_10001232_pt1 | contig 11681 bp, 7 predicted proteins | sample Cyp2metagenome_FD_92531 | JGI IMG/M metagenome (GOLD analysis project Ga0126343, IMG submission 92531) | Coral microbial communities from Lord Howe Island, Old Settlement Bay, Australia - Cyphastrea 2 metagenome | ecosystem: Host-associated > Invertebrates > Cnidaria > Coral ... | reverse complement strand
TTCCTTGATCCGTGTTCTAACAATTCCAAAACAAGACTAGAAGCGGTTGTAAAAGCCTTGATCTTCTGCAACGGACTTGGTTGGAACTTTCTACAAGACTTCAAAAAACCATTTGGTTGATTTCTGACGCTTTCACTCAAGTTAAAAAGGGAAAAAAGAAAAAGACTACTTCCATTACCGACAAATTTGTCGCCATTTTGCTTACACGCAAAGTAGGCGCATACCAGCGGTTACTCACATTAAAAAACTTTTTGTGGAGCATGCGCAAACAAAATGCCTCTCTGCTATTGATGCCAGTTTGTCTGTCCTGTTATTGACAATGAATTTATTTGGTCAAGACATTGTCGAGATCAGCGGCGTTTCCATGGAGAGATATCGCTTCGTTTTAGACTGGCGCGAAATGTACTAGAAAAAACATTCGTCAGTTCTAAACATGGCGGAACATGGAGCTTACTCTCCCAGTTCAAGAGCACCTTCTGCTTTCCACCAGAGAGGCTCTCATTCACGGTCAGCCTCATGGTCATACACTTCGGGTAATGGTCAAATCACTCTGACACCTTTAAACCCGATCAGATCAGTGATTCGTGAGTTTGTCCCAAGTTTTGGGCACCGAAGTCCTGCCTCGCGATCATCGTCCAGCTCGCCTCTTTCTCCTCTGTCTCCTTCGTCTTACGTGAACTTAGCCGAGGTTCTTAGAGACGAGAATGATACAGAAGACACAGCGTCGAATAGGATGCCCAGCTTTACCGCTGTTAACATAAATTCTGGTAATTCGAGCGAAGCGGACGGCGAGCATGGAGACGCGAATATGGCGGCGGGGAATTCCAACTCCTCTGGCAACGGAAACGGCCGTTCTGCTGGTGATAGAGTTGAGTTTCAGGGCACCATTTCGTGGCTGGAAAAAAGTTTACCGTTCGTACTTCTTCTTTTAAGCAGAATCATGTGGGACCATAGACTGGGTTGGTATTTTACATCCAATTGTAGTAATTACTATTTCTCAATCCACATTTTCGGTCAGTCTGGAAAAGGAGGCGCTAAACTTGCCTTTGACTGTTAAACTATAAGGGATTTTGAGAATTGTTTTATTATTATTTGTAGGCATTCTGGTGTTTATCGGTTTGTGTGGGACATTTCTTCATGCTAACAGCACTGTTAAGAGACAAGTATCTCTCAAGGTACATACATGTACATGTAGTGTTTACATGTTTACTATCTGTTTTCAGTTCCGTTTTCAGTTTCGATTTTAAAGGAAACAAATCTGTGGCAGTTAACAACATTTACTCTGTTCAAGTTTAGCTTAAGCAACGTTCTTTGGATAAATATTGTAGCATGCGTTGATTAACTTTTTTGTTTGAAAACACACCTCAAAGCTGATAGTGCACTCTACATGTATTATAATGTACTTAGTGGTTGGCAGTGAGTTACACTTGACTGAATACTCAGCAAAGAAACCCTTTATTTACGAGCTTGATGCTGTATCCACCAATCAAGTGAAGATTTTTCACATGCCCTGATTAATCTGATTGGTCTGTATACAAACAATAGCCTCCATTTGTCGTGAAAACATGCTCAGATATTTGTCCATGGAAATTATCTGTTCTGAGAGGTGAACAGTTTTCCAAGAACATAGATCAAAGAAAACTTTGAGCTTCAAGGGACAGGTCATGCCCAAGGACAAAATAATATCCAATAATATTTTCGTGGCTAAATGCAGGCTTTTGTGTTTATTATCCCTCAAATAATATAAATTTTAAATTAGAAAATGTTGAGTTTTAGCTGAGGCATATTTGGTCACATAACATATTTAGACCAATCAAGTGAAAGCAAAAAAGATGTGATGGATTATAATGCCCAGTTATTCCACATAAAAATTATAATGAAGCATACCGGTAATTATGTATCTTCTTTGGCTTATTATTTGTTCATAAATTGAAACCATTCACGTCAAGAGGAATCTTGTGCATGTATGTCAGAACAATCACACAGACAGCTTGTAAGTCACTCTAGCATCTACATACTGCATAAATTCATTACGTTTGTAAAATCAATGAGACACCGCACCATAACTTCTGGCTTAAAGAGATGCAGAAGCATAGAATTTAATGAGTGAATAATAATTAGACAAGTGTCATCTTTAAAGTTCAGCTTTTTAAAACTTTTTAAAAGTTATAGCTGATTCAGGAGGCATTCTTTTGTTGAACATAATGGTCAAAAATTTGTGATAAGTGATTCTTGTTGTGGAATGCCTGTGTCTGAAATACAAGTGTTCTACATAACAATATTTCAGAGATAACAAATTTTCTGTGTATTTGCAAGAGTTGTTACGTATGTACTTTTATTTTTTCTCATTAACTTTTATTACAAGTATTGAAAAATTAATTTATGTCATATTTTATTTTTATTTTCTAGGACAGACGGCTCAATCGCGTGTCTTTGTGGACTTTCATTTTTCTTTCTGGGAATGTCTTCTTTATTTATTACGTTTTCTACAATCACCACCTTGAAAACTGGTAAGACTACACAATTCAAGTGGTTCGTTATCTTGGCATAATATCTAAATTTAATAGTCTTTACTGTGATGTTGTCTAAGTGATATGCATTCTTCCAGGTTCATTAATAATATTTGATTTGTTATAAAATGGTAAGAACATTTAGTTAAGAGCTTAATTAAAAATAAAGTGCATGTACTAGAACTGCTCTTAAATACTAGATTGTTCTTCTAATTTGTAATAACTGTTGTAATCAGGGACGTAACCATACAGTTTCCACTGTTTTATGGAAATCTGTCAGAATTTTTGGAATATTTTATCAGAAAACATGGAAAGAGCACTAAATAGGGCATTGATAAAAAAAACCTCTTGGAGAAGCATGCCCTGTATGCCTCCAGAAGCTCAAGATTTTGGTGCTTATTATTGTACGATTCAGTAACCATTTACCTTAATAGAATAAGATCTGTGCCTGGTAATGGTTGTGTGTTTGCATAGTACTGGAAATTTTTCCTTACTTCTACCTTCTACTCCATAAGTGGCAAGATGAACCAAACTCTGCACTATGATTGGCTACCAAGAGCACTCAAGATGGGGCTACTTTGTATGTTGCCCACTCACTGTACATGTGTTTTGCAAGAAAAATTTCCCAGAAAGCCATGTATAAATCCTTGTTTAGTCAAGATGGCTGGATATTGGCCTTTTTGTGTACCTTGAGAACACCTTGGTCCATTAACAGGCAAAAACAGAACTTGTCAATATTCAGTCATCTTGACCCCATTGTTGGTTAATAATACATATGTACTGAAGAGTGGATGTTTTCTCTTAAGCTTGATTTTTAGGAAGCCCTTGTTTAACAGAATGGATGTGTGGACTGTGTTTTGGTGTGTCGGAATCACAGGTGAGTAACAGAGGTAAATGACAAGTGTATTGGGATTTTGTTGTTTAAAAGTACATTGTAATCAGTTCATAATTATACATTTTTTTTTACTCTTTTAGATTTTGTGATTCGATTTATCACAATGGCTTTAAAGTCCATGGTGGTAGTCCAGCACAGAAAGATAATTCCATTTAGAAGAAGGGTAAGTGTTTCTGTTTTTTCTTTTGTCTTTTTTTCTTGGATATTAATTCTATCAATTATTACCACGATAGCTAGTGTTTGTATGCAGATTCTGGCATCAGTCATTGGTATACACTGATTGATGGTGACTAATACAGTATAAACAACAAGACGCGTCAAGGCTGCATGACAAGTACCTTGCTTAATCACTACAAATGTAGAACTCAGAGGTATTTGTATTTGTGTCAATACTTGTATACACTGTAAAAGTAGACCTACCATGGAGAAACTGGTGCGCATGTGTGTTTTAACCTGTAAATAGAAGACAAAGTTTGGGAGACTTAGAAATTTAGGTAACCTGGTACATGTTGTATAAATATTATATATGCATTACATTACACATATCACTGTTTTCAAATTCTCCCGAACTTATGCTGAACATGTGCCACTTTTCTTAACAGTGTGTTTATTTATTGATGTATTAATTGATTTATTTTTCTTTCAAATTAACTCCTTTGATAAGTGTTGAGATCTTTTTTTTTTGCTTAAAATCCACAGGGAAAGTACTACCTGTTGATTGAAAATTTTTCACAGTTATACCGCATGCTAGTACCTGTTCCATTGTGGTTTGCCTTTTTCACAGAGTACAACTATGGTGGCGAGTACTTTGCTATCATAGCAACAACAGTTTACCTATTACTTAAGGTAATTTCTCCATTGTACAGTGTGTCTCATGTCCTCAAGATCACTTAACACCCAGAATGTGAAGTACAGTCATGTAAAGGCTGTACAGATTTTCAAATTGAGTCTCCCCGAAGTGTTGTTGCCAAGCCAAAAAGTGTCTCTTATGGGTTGTATCGGGTCAGCAGTGATGGATAATACTCAGTAACTAGCAGTTACCTGGACACAGTGTCCATTCTTATAACATACAGTGTGAAGGAAGTTTGTAGTAATTTATGTGTTACAAAAAGAAAAACACGCAGATGTCTGAGTACTTCCACAATCAAACTTTAAAGAAGCAGTTGCTGGGAAGTGGGCAATTATGGTCAATGTGTTTAAGAATGATTGATTTATTCACCATTTGATAACAGGCTCGCATGATTTTGAACAAAATTCAAGAGGTGTATGCTGCCTGCAAAGTGTTTGGCCATGATGTGGTAAGAGGCATTTAAAGTTTAATTTACAATATAATTTTTTTAAAACAACAGAGATGATGTTACTGTAGTGTAACTGTTAAATATGTATCTGGTTCTATTTGGGTTTCATAAATGAAAAGCAAGTAACACCCCTTAATTTTTGACTTTGATTTGTTTTGTCTAATGCAGCAATATGGCTCACCCCCCTCTAAAGAAGAAATAGTTGAAGCAGGCAATTCGTGCCCAATCTGCCAGGAGGAGCTAAAGGAGCCCATCATGCTGCGATCATGCAAGGTATTGAAACCCTTATGTCAAGCACTCTTCAACCAAGACCCGGCGCTATAGATTCCCGTCACTAGCTCTGTTTTGTGTTGCACAATTTGACGATATAGTGGATCTTACAGTGTAATTCCTGTTGACTTCGTAATGCCTTTTGTATTCGACCATTAACGTTATTCAGATCTATAGTTTTGAAACCTAGGCAAGCTGTAAGCATGCTTTTGTTTAACTACCAATAATGTACTTTCGGAATTTTTTTACCAGTCGATCGAAAAAAATAGCCATGTGCCAAAACACCTGCTTGGGAATCATCTCTTGAATTATTGCTGTATTCGACACTTTTGTGCACAACTGTGTAAAAGTAATTCTGCCTATCTCAGTCGAGACATGGCTTATATCAATGTTCGGTCTTCTTGTCTTGCAGCACATTTTCTGTGAAGACTGTATATCGCTGTGGTTTGACCGAGAACGCACATGTCCAATGTGTCGAGCAAAGGTGGTGGCGGATCCCACGTGGAGGGATGGAAGCACGGCTACCTACGTCATACTCTTTTGACAGTTGACACATTACTTTGATCTGACCGACTACAGATTGGCCCGTATAATTATAATGTTTGCATCTTTATATCGTGGGGAGGAAGATTGCGTGAAGAACCCAAGGAGGCTATTTCATTTCATATGGCCATATTTTGGACAGAGAACATACCTACTGTACAGTAGATGCACGTAGATACTAAGCCAAACTTTTGTGGTTTTGGTGAGTGGCAGCGTTTGGCCCCAGTTTATGGGAATCCTACAATGAATCATATTGAGAATGGAAAAGCTTGGAAATATCATACTTGGTTGCAGGTTACAAGAAATATATATTAGAGCCTAGAGAGTTTAGTTTGCGGTATCACTCTCTGCTAGTTTGAATGTTTCACTTTTGTAAAGAAAGAGAATCAAATTGTTAGCGTTATGGTATCTATTCTAATAGTTAAGTTACATTTTTTGAGGGGGGAGGGGAGGATTCACGTGTAAATACAGTAGAAGTCATTATTAATATTGTTATCTAAATTAAGAAGCGGTAAGTTATTACCTTAACTTGAATTGAATAGGTTACATAATATAGTTATTCATATCAACAGAGATCTGTATCACAATACATTGCAGAACACACACAAGACTGTCCAGGATCGTTCGCGACACTTCGCGGTAGTGCTAAATAGATTTTTTTTACCTAATCTTTGGTAGAAAACTCTAGCACTGCATAGTATTGTTTCAGTTAATAAAAGAATTGAATATTTGCTAGCGAATTTATGTGTTTCCTCGGCCTATTGTGGCGTCTTACTCCCCCTCATGACGTGGTTGTCATGTATTGAAAGGGTCCTTTCTGTTTTTCGCAATTTTTAACTCGAAAATGCGTACGCATGCGTAACGAGTGAGTTCAAGAAATGAAGCAAAATGACAGACGATTGATCAGTCGTTAAATTTTATACGGTTGAGGTACACTCAAAGCTCGCTTTTCAATTGCTTCCCACCGTTCATGAAGCCTTTTTGAAGATCAACATTATGAAATAAGCATAAGAACGAGGGGCACAACGACATAAACACAACACAACTAAAAGGACCTTATATCGTTATGTTTGCAGCGTGAACATCCTGACATCCTGACACAGCAATCAACACCGACATTTTGTTTGTCTTCTTGTCGATGCTCACATTACCGACATAATCGATTTTGTCGCTATGTCATAATGTCGTTATACCGATAGTGTGATCCAGGCTTTGGTATAAAGCTTTTGCATGAGTTCTTACAACGCTTCATATTTGGAGTTGATAATGGAACATTGTAATCAAATAATTTTAGACAAGCTTCGGAATCATAAAAACTGTTGTTAATTGTCGAGATTTCTGTTAAGAGTCGAACAGGCCGAATGGAATATCAACTCGGAGATCGACAGCGAATCTAATTTCTAATTGCTTTTGCACATCGTGTTTAAGTTTTGTTACGCTTAAAAAATCGCGCGGACTGAATTGTCCTTTGAAATTTCCTGTTGTCTAAGCGCGCTCAACCGTTTTTTCAACATTTTCTATTGAATGCCCTTCAGGTAAGCCTTTCAGGAATTTAATTATCCATTTTTATTAAATGTTCTTTCTTACGCAAAAACGGGAAAGGGTCGCTATTTTACAGACAACCTCCAGCCACTGCATTCTAATTAACAATTAGATTATGAGCTCGAGATTTCTATCGCTGCGCCCTCGTTAACTATCACGCGGTAGAAATCGAGAGTGAATAATCTAATTGTTTTAGTATAAATCTACTAGTTCAAAACGTAATCTAATCCTCTTCTCAGACACTCCGAAAACGCTGGCTGCTAGTATACGAGTAGCTCAGCCAACCAGATTACAGCATTTGTATTATTCTACTGAAACAGAATAGATGGTGAGTAAGAAGCCAATCAGAAAGCGGCATTCGTGATAGGAAGCAAGTAGATTTAAAGTAGTAAGAGATAACTTAACCTGACCTTGGGTAGTTATAGCTGGTAAAATAATCATACATGGGCGATAGACCGTTGTGATGGATACATTGTGTTCCCGCATGAGTTAATAGAAAAATGAAACTATACAAGAATCAGTTTCGGCAGAAAAATCACGAACATATATTTAATATAAGGTCATGTGAATTAAATGTAGTCTCTAGTTCCAAATACAAGAAAAAACTGGCCTAGCAAAAAATAGAGATTGGTTTAAGTGATAAAAGTTTAAAAGACTTTACACAGAGTCAATAGAATCTTTAAAGAGTCCACTACTTCCACTTTCTCGATAATATCATGGATTACTAACGCTGAAACGTTGGGAAAACACTAAAAAATCCTTCATGTTTACTAGCAGAACAATTTCTGCCAAAATTTGTCATTTAGGAGTGAGTAAACTGAAAAGAGCTAGAAAGGAGATGTCACTTTAGACACCAGATGTCAATCAAATATGACCAATACGATGACAACAATATTACGACACTTTCTCCCACCGTGTAGTATTTGTCTTTGTCTTGACAAAAATAGTTACGTCATCCCTTATTTTTCAATTTATTTTTCGTTAGCTCTGACGTCTGCCAGTTTCCGCGCTGTTTGACAACAACGCTTCATGAAGACCTACGAAAAAGATTACGGTATTCAAAATACGGAAAAACAAGCTATTGTGGTCCTACCAATGGCGCTCCTTTGTCGGAGACAGCTCTCAGCGACATGAAATTATGATAATGTATTCAAAGAAATTTTCATCATATTGCAAAACTAACCTTTCACTTTCAGCGTTTTGCGGAAAAGTAAATATTTACAGAAGGTCTGTTTAAAAATGCGATTTTCATATGATTTTCAACGGCTGAATTTTACACTCAAATATTTTTCGCATCTCTTGTAAACGGCGGCCGCTATATGCGGATGAAAAAAAATTGGTCGCCAACGGGAATAAATGTTAAACAAGCCAATGTGATTGAAGAAGTGTTTCGCCACGGGGCATTTACCATGTATTGCTTTAGTATTCAAGTCAATTTTCTATTATCCTACGAATTGATCTCGATTTTCTACGAATAATGATTTCAAAGGAAAGGAACACAAGGTGGATCAAAAACCACCAAGCAGGTGTATTTGGCAGAGAAAAAGTTCTTAATTTAGTTCCGTGTTATCTTTGCTTGACGCAAGTGCTTTCAATTCGCAGCACATTTAACTAAGGCTAAAAATCAAAAAGACTCCGTGTTGTGTTAGATTTGGTTTCGCAAGGTGCGATTACACACTTTCCTATCAGTTTAAAATTCATCATTGCATTTCCTCCTGTTGAGTTTCTACTGCAAACCAAGCTTTAATTCTCCGTTTTGATAACAGCCGCTGCTTGAATTTTGTGATTGCCACCCTTGTTCTTAGTTTAGCTCCGAGCAATGAACGAGAGAGGATTTCTGCGGTTTTCAAGTTCAACTCGGCGGAAGATAAAACTCAAGCTGAATATTCATGAGAGGTTCTGGAAAGAACGATTAGATACCAAGATAATCACATTATTGTGCACTTTTTTTCCTTAGTTGATGCGCTGCTACTTGACGATTTGGAAGGTTTTGAATTTGTGGTTTTCTCCCCGTGTTTCCGTTTTTCAGCTGTCGCGGCTATCGCCACAGCTTCCTCTAAAAGCCGTTTGGTTGGCTTTTTTTTCGTCGCTGCAGGGTTGGACCCCGGTTTCCCAACATGATTCGACTTCTTGTTTTCTGTCTTTTTTTCCTTGTAGGCTTGACTTGTCATTCCAGCCAGTTGTTTCTTGTAGTCTTCGATTTCTTTAGAGTCTCGACGCTTTTTCTCTTCAGCGGGCAAATCGAGGAAAGGTGTTTTCCTTGTGACGTTAGGAGAGGGCCTTGGACTGCAACGTGGAGATGTTCGTGGACTAAGGACCAGTCGATTGCACGAAGCTGCGACCGTCGACGTTATAGGATTCATCAGTTCTGGTTGAAGCGCCCTTGAGATGAACGCACTCCAAAATTGGGATCTTCTGACAAAAGCCGCTTTCCTTCTCGTTTGGTAACCTGGTGAATCTCTCGACTTTTCCCCCAAAGGCCGGTGCTCTTTTTTATATACTGAATTCACATCTGCGGCGATGTTGCGACTTCCTTTACGACAAAGACCTATATGAGTGAATCGCCCACTCCTAAGGTAGCAATCTGCAAGCTGTTCGGTTCCAGGGATCGGTTGCAGCGTAGACCAAGCTAAGCAGTTGTTCTCCACCTAAACGATTAACAAACACTCCCCAATCCTGCGATTGTCCAAACGATTTAGGCTTTTGCCCCGCACAATTTATGTCCATTTATGGTCGTCGGAGGGCGGACTTTGCCATATTCTGACGTTAAACACGCCGCCAACTGTAGAGTCGTGGTGCTAAAAATTCAAGACCCCGCTTTGCGACGCAAATTTGCTTAGGCCGGATCGACGGCAAATTAGCATTGGTAATTTCGATTATGTGTTTTTGACTCGTTTGCATTTGAACTGCCCAAACTATCACAGACTTCCTGCCCGAACATATAAAGGCATCGGGTGTCACTAAAGATAAGGTAAGGAAAAACTAGCGAATCGTGTGCGCGTGAGGCTAATAGTGCAGTCCATGACCCAATCAGGTTGATCTCGTTCCTGAAAGTTAAAATTCAAAGGGGCAACGTCTTGAAGAAGGAAAGTAACACCGCGAATCCTAATTTTGGCTCCACAGTTAAGTATCATTACAGAGTCACGGTAATCGTGGTTGAACACTTTTTTTTTCATTTTGTTAAACTACGCACATAGAGCAACGAAGGGAAGTCGAACGCAATATTTCTCTCGTCAGAATGTTTTTCCCAACCAACCTTTCTCGATTCGGCCACAATATTACCAATGCCTTTATTATAAAAGCAGTGACTGGATCTGTTTTAATCAGTCGTTAATAGCTTTAGTTTTAGAACACCGAGGCATTAAAACTAATGAATGTAATCCAAACGGGTCTTTTGTCTCACAATAAAGGAAAACCTCCGAAGCAAACTCTCTCAAATTAAAGGGCAAAATCAACAGTGACTGTCAAGTGAAAGATTGGATCACAGCCTCGTAAAATAAAATATACAGGAAATGAAATATTCAAGAGCCGCGCCAATTATACACTATCAAGCTCTATTTGGTGTTGTTTTAAAGTTTTATGCAAACTATTTTGAGTTTTAAGACCAAACTATTACAAACGATATTAAAAAAAAGGTTATAGAAGCACGATTTACAGGTCTGAATAATGAATCACATTACAAGACGAAATGCATTTAATGAAACAAAAGATTTCAAGCCATCTTTTTATGTGTCATTTATTGTAATTTATTCACAAATTCACCTTTTCGATTTGTTCTATTCTTTCACGAGTAAATATATTTAAAAGGGTACTTTAAGCCAAATGAAAATTTGTGCAAGGCCATGCCCGAGGCTAACAGATCAAATCATAGCGCTCGTTTCTTGTGTTCGTGAGTCCAGTTTTACACGCTAAAAAATCGATTGCTACAACTGATATAAAATCAACAGGAACAACTTCAAATTTATCGTGGCGTGAGTACCAGCTGCACATTTCCACCGCATTAACAAAGGATGATGAATGAAAATTTCAACCTTTTAAATTCAAGATTTTAATCAGCATGCTTTAAGAAACAAATCATATTAACATTTTTTTTTTCACTTAACGTTTTAAGGACGTTTTTCATTTTTTTTTTTCGCTTCCTTTCTCGCAACCTTTCAATACTGTTGTCAAGTAGGTTCGATAAATACCAATGCAGTTAACCTTGGCATGCAGACAACCGGCTTATTGCTCCAACTGTTCTAAGAGAATTTACTGAGCTTACCGGTAATTGCTATATTTCCAAAAGCTTAAGATAATGTATTAAAGACGTTGTCTCAGCAGCCATGAATGAAAAGAAGTGTTGTTACACTTCTCGGCCCTCTACACTGAACATATCTCACCATCTAACTACATAACCGCAGATTTGCAAAACTATGAATCAATTATTCCTAGCCCGGGGGTACTCCTTTAGAAAAGCTAAATAGGTTTCGGGCCCTTTTTGACTATTTTGGTCCGATATACGGTGTTTTACACTTGCAGTATCCCCCCCCCCCCCCCCCCCCCCACCCCCCCCCCCCCTATTTATTTATTGTTTATAATATATTTTTTATATTGTGGTGAGGAAAAAAAAAAAAAAAAAAAAAG